>Ga0209815_1000808_pt1 | contig 22191 bp, 19 predicted proteins | sample CoawatmetaG00DNA_FD_187507 | JGI IMG/M metagenome (GOLD analysis project Ga0209815, IMG submission 187507) | Marine microbial communities from the West Antarctic Peninsula - Coastal water metaG002-DNA (SPAdes) (version 2) | ecosystem: Environmental > Aquatic > Marine > Coastal ...
AAATAACGGTTGCAATAATTGCTGGAACTGCACCTAAACCAAACAGCATAATTCCTGGGATTAGGTAACAGAAGCTTGGGATTGTTTGCATTAAATCAAGAACTGGTAATATTGCATTTCGAACTTTATTATTTCGAGACATTGCAATACCCAATGGAATACCAATAATAATACAAATAATAATTCCAATTATCATAATAGAGGTTGTTTCTATGGCTTTATCCCAAAACTTTGGATGCAGGAAGCCTATAAAAAATGTACAAAAACCAACAAAAACGGTGGTTCCTATTTTTCTGCCACTTGAAAAGAAAACAACTGCAACAACGAGTGCAATAACAACTGGCCAAGGTAAAACGATTAGGAATTTCTTAAGAGATAGGATTGCACCAAGAAGAAAATCGTTAATTACTTCAAAGTAAATTCCATATTTTTCATTAAAGACTTTAAAGCCGTCATTAATCCACTTCATTAGAGGTATATCTAACCATTTAGGCCAATCATAGAGCCAACTTAAATCAGTAAAAAGCTCCATAACACTATCGGGCTTTCTTTTTGATGAGTTATAACTTATGACTAATAGCCATACAAAGAATATTGGGAAAGTAAAGTATGTGAGAATTTTTCTTATCATAATGATTTTGATGAAAAAAAGAGCCCACAAGTGAGCTCTTTTTTATATTTAGATTAACTTATAGAGCTCCAGATACTTTAGCAGCAACGTCTGCTGGTACCCAAGATTTCCATGAATCATCATTCGCTAAATACTCCATTGCAGTTAGCTCCATATCACCATCTGACTCATCTTCATAGAATGCAAGTAGTCTGTTAACTTGCGCAGTTGGTATGCTATAAGCCTCTAAAAATTCAGTCTCTGCAGGATGAGCATCGGCCCATGAAGAAAGAACTGACTTGTCTAGTGACATATCTCTGTACTCAACTCCACAAGTTGGTACCCATGCATCCTCACCATTGGCTTTGATGTCTTCAACAACAACTTGCATAGATGCCCAGCACTCTGCGTTAAATGGTGGCTCAGCTAATCTAACTAGATCAACTTTACCCATGAGACCAGTTGGCGCCCAATAGTAAGTAAAGATTGGCTGCTTTTTGGCAAACGCACCTGCGATTGCTGCATCAAGTGCACCACCTGAACCTGGATCAAAGTTAGTATAGTATTTATCTAATCCATAAGCTTTTTGTTTAACAAGGTTAATTGTGTAGCAAGTCCAGCCACCAATACAACTAGTCATTCTTCCCATTGATGGGTTCTCAGGATCACTAAATAAGGCAGCAATTTCTGGCCTATTCATATCTAGAACATTTGTAAGATTGTACTTATCAGCAGTTGTTTTATCAACATAGAATGCTTGCTGAGAGTCAGGAGTATTTACTCCTAGATTTCTCACAGTTCCATCTGCTTCATGACCATTATAAGTATCTGCAATGTTGTCATACCAAAGCTCAGTAACTACATCAAGCTGTCCATCATAGTGCGCAGCCATAATAGGCGTTGTACTTCCTTTAGTTATACTAACTTCACATCCATAACCATGCTCCAAGATGAAGCCGGCAATAGCGGTATGAATATTAGCACTACTCCAGTCAAAATCAGCTAGTCTAGCTTTTCCGCAGTCTGCACTTACAATCGAAGGCATAAGACTTAAAGAAATTGCTGAGATAGCTAATACTTTATTTATTAGTTTCATTTTTTCTCCTTAGGTTTTAAAACAAATCCTTATTAAATATAAGGATTGATTTCAGTATATATAAAATTTCAGTTCAGGTTGAATTATATTAAATTATTCAACTCATTGGCTTAGAACAAATCAATATTTAATACATATTATTAAGTTAATTTAACTTTAAAGTAATCAATAGTTATGTTTTTATGGACTTAGATATAGAGTTTGTTACTTTATAGAGCTCACTAAGGAGTAAATCATTAAAAATAAGCCAAAAGAGGCATTAAATAGATTGAATTTAGTAACTATTAGATGATAAAGTTGCCTTATTCTGATTTAGGTAGCTTAATAAATTCATACTTCCATCAATAGCAGGCTGAATGAATGAGGAGGAACTTTAATATAATCTTTGCCATATTCTAGTTTATTTTTTTTAATAGTAACTTTAGCTAGATTTTTTTTATCATTCATATCTGTTGGTGAATTACCATTGACTAAATAGTTTTCAATTATTTTTTTATGAGTAGGTATTGAAATTATTAAACTTTCTTTTTCTGATTTATTTACTACTGAGAGACATATTTGGTTTTGATAATAGGTTGTTGATGCATCTAATAGTTTGTTTTTCTTATAAATAGGTTGTTTACCCATTTTAGGGGATACAAAAGTGGAGGTATCTACAGAAGTTTTAAGAATTTTTCCTTTGTGATATTTAGTAAACAATTCTAAAATAAGAGTAGTTGGAGTTTTCCATATTTTTTGACCATCTATTCTATAATTACCCATTACATTTATGAGATGATATATTCCAGTATTTGTTATCATATCTCCCCTATTAATGCATGCATTTAATAAAGATCCAGCATATAAAGCATCTGCAATATTATAATTTTCAATATAATTAGGATGTTCAGCTTCAACATAGGTATTCCACTCATCAAAAGCAATAGTAATATTTTTTTTGGTATTTTTTTTGATCTCTTGGATGGTTTTATCAAGCATCGTTTCAACTTCTGTAGATGCTGCAACAGTAGCGATATATCTTGAATTATAATGGGGATGAGTTTTATCTTTCTCAGTTCTTATAGAATAATAATGAATACTTAATTCATCAATTCGTTCTTTTATATTGCTCAATACTATTTCATTCCAATGTCCAAAGTGATCCATACATGCTCCCACTGCAATGTATCTTAAATTTGGATTAACTTTTTTAATCGCCCTAACAAACTTATCATATTTTAAGGCGTACGTTTTTGCATCAGTATGGCCAATTTGCCAGCCCCCAAACATTTCATTTCCTATAAATATTGTTTTAAGGTTATATGGCTTATTCCTTCCATTTTTTAACCTAAGTTTGCCATATTTAGTTTTAGTAGACCCTGTTAAGTATTCAATCCATGAGGCTGCCTCTTCAGGAGTACCATTTCCAGTATTTACCGTTATCATTGGTTCACTGCCAATATATTCACACCATTGCATAAATTCATCAGTTCCAACATCATTATTTTCCCATTCATACCAAGCAAAATCATAAAATGGCAAGCGATAATTTTTATCTCCAATTCCATTAATCCAATTGTAACCAGATAAATAATTTCCTCCCGGCCACCTTAAATAACTTGGAACCCATTCTTTGATCAATTTAGTTATGTCTTTTCTGAAGCCAAAGATTGTATTTTTTGGCATTAAAGAGCAATTAGCAATAAATATTTCGTCACTATTAATTGTAATTGACAAGGTTTTTTTTGTCTTTAAATCATTAAATCTTATAACTTTTTTAAATTCAAACCATTTAGTTTGACTTTTTATAACAAAATTTAATTCTCCAATTTGAATATAAACTTTTTGCCCAGTTCCCTTTAGCATTATGCTAAATTTATGTTCTTCATTAATAAAATTTACATTTATAGACTGTTTAATACCTCTATTTTTTTCACTTGGTTCTCTTATGGTAATTTGTTGAGATTGTTTGCCACTTCCAAATCTATTAATTTGTTCATCACCTTTAACAATATATTCAGAATTTGAATGGGCATACATTACATGCTTTGCAGAGGGATTACAGCCTTTCCAAGGCTTTATAATTCCATAATCTAAATGATCATCTTTAACACCAGTTTCCCAAATAAATTTATCTGCACCACAAAATTTTCTATTTTCAATTACTTCAGCCCAAACACCATTTTTATATATTGCTTCACCAATATGCTCAAGATTCGCACCAAACATGTGAGGAGAAAGTTCACCTATACTTTCGTGAACATTAAATGAAATTTTATTTTTTTTGTTAATCATTCATACCCCATAATTTATCTTTTGGCAAATGAACAAACACTTCGTCATTTTTAGATATTTCTTTTTTCCCTACAGATTGTACTGAGCAGTCTAAAACAGTATCTCCAATTTTAATTTTGTATCTTGTATTTGTTCCTGAAAAAATAATAGATGTGACAATTCCTGAAAAAGAATTTTCTTTAAATATATTAGTTTTTGATATTTCAATATTTTCAGGTCTGATTGTAAGTAAATGATTGTTCATCAAGTCTTTTTTATTTTTTTGATTGTAATTTAAAGGCCCAATTTCTGTGTCAATTTGTTGATTATTTATTGAAGATTTTAGGAAGTTGACACCACCAAAGAATTTTGCAGCCCTCTCATTAATTGGTGATTCATAATATTCTTTTGGAGATGCAAAGCTTTGAAGCTCACCATCAAAAATTAATGCTATGTTATCAGCCAATAAAACCGCTTCTTCTTGATCATGAGTTACAAAAACAGTTGTAACATTTAATTTTTGTTGAATAGTTACAATGAGCTCTCTCATCTCATCCCTTAAATGTGCGTCAAGATTACTCAATGGCTCATCTAATAATAATAGTTTCGGTTTTGAAATTAAAGCACGAGCTAGTGCAACTCTTTGCTGTTGACCACCTGATAGTTGTTTGGGTTTTCTATCACCTATGTCTGGAAGTTTCACTAATTCAAGCATATCCTTAACTTTTTTATCAATTTCATCTTTAGCGATGCCCTTCATCTTAAGAGCGAATCCAACATTTTCATTAACATTCATATAAGGAAATAATAAATAGTTTTGAAAGACCATTACAACACCTCTTTTCTCAGTTGCAATTGGTAATAAGGACTCATTATCTAAAGTAATATCTCCACTATCAGGTTGAAACAATCCCGTAATCATTTTTAAAATTGTTGTTTTTCCACAACCAGATGGACCTAAAAAAGCTATCAATCCACCTGTTTTAATATCTAAACTTACATTATTAACTGCTGGTTTATCCATTCCAGGAAAGCTTTTGTATAAATTTAAAATTTTTAAATCACTCATTTTCTGTATGACCTTTTTTGTTATTAATTAAATTTTTCCAAATCCAGATGTTGCAGAAGAATCTCCTGAGACGAATTTAGATGTAAAGTATAAAATTACTATTGCTGGAAAGATAAATACGATTGATATTGCTGCTGTTAATGCTGGATTTCCAGATGAGGCTGTTGAGAATACAAGTAGCGGCAGTGTCATAATCTTTCCTGCTCCAATTAAGAATGTTAATAAATATTGACTCCAAGAAACTAAGAAGGCAAATAAAGCTGCTACTACCATGCCTGGTGCAATTGCAGGAAGTGTAATCAAATAAAAAGTTCTGAATTTATTAGCTCCTAATGTTCTAGCTTGGTGCTCAAAGTCTGGATTATAGTTAGCAAAAATTCCTGTCATTGTTAGAACAACATAAGGCATTATAGGAACCAAATGCACTAAACAAACTCCCCAGAAGCTTCCTGAAAATCCCCATGAAATGAAGTTAATATTTAATCCAAGTACAAATGCTATCGGAGGCAATATTGTAGGAGAAACCATAATAAAAATAATTAATTTTTTAAATCTGAAATTTAGTAAACCTAATACTCTTGCTGCAGGTAATGCAATTATTATTGAGACAATAGTGACTATAACTCCAATCGTTACACTATTGACCAATGCTTTAATAATTGTGGGGTTTGATAACCATAAATCCAGAAATCCATCTAGTGATCTAAAACCTTCTTTTGGAATTAATTTAAGTCTTACCCATGCCTGTAAGCTGAGTTCTTTTGGAATAAGTTGGGGATAAAACCATCTAAATGAAAAAGCATTTATAAAAAAAGCAATTAAGGGAAGGATTAGGATTAAAGCGCCTAAATAAACTGCATAGATGTTTGTTTTCTTTAAAGTATTTTCCATAAGAATTAATCTTTTCTGATTTTAGCTTGAGTTAACCAAAAATATATAACAACTAAAATCATAACAATCATTGCAATAATCATGCTAAGTGCCATTCCTTCACTTCTTGCATTTAAATCTGGATTTAGAAAAAATTCAAATGCCATTACTGGAAGCATTTGTGGGTAATTAACACCAAGAATTGCTGGCACTTCATATGCACCGAAACTAAACGCAAATACAATTATTGATGCAGAAAAAAGATTTGGCATTACTAGAGGAAGAATGACATATCTAAATCTCTGCCATTTATTAGCACCTAAACTTTGTGCTAACTCTTCAAAATTTTCTCCAAGAGATTGAAGAACAGACATCAAAATAATAAAGAAGAAAGCCGCTTCTTTCCATATGTATGCCAAAATAATTCCAAAGCCATATTTGTCTTTTACTAAGATTGGAAACTCGCTTGGTGATGCAATGAAGCCTATCTGAGTAAAAAATCTAGCTAATAGACCACTTTGAGAAAAAACAAAAATCATCCCTACTGCCACAACTAGATGCGGCATAGGTAAATTTAAAGAAAAGATAAAATTACAGAATTTTTTCGCAAAAAAAGTTTTTCTGATAGTTAAAGCACCAAATAAAGCAAATGCTGCAGCTAAAAAAGTACTGACAAAGCTAACCCACAAGTTTAAAGCTAAACCCGACCAAAATAATTTCGCATATCTCTCAGAAAACATAACGTTATAGTACGCATCAAAATTTATATCATATTTTTGAATTGCTGGCTGATAGCCAAGACTTTGAAGAAATCCATAAAGTATTCCCCCAAAAAATAATGTACCAATAATTAGAAGGGGCGGAGTAAGAGAAAGTACAATTTTTAATCTATCTCCGCCCATTTTTTAACCTATTTTAGAAGAACATTTGCTTGCCAATCAGCTTCAATTTTATCTTGATATTCTGCGGCAATATCTGAAACAAGAGCTCTCGCTAATATTCCTTGATCTTCTGCAGCATCACCAAGATTGTTTTGAGCATCTTGAATAGCAGCGACTCCATCAGCACTTGTTACTTTAGCTGTGCTTATTCCCCAACCACAACAAAAACCATTAGCTGGTTGAACTTGAGCAGCTTGTAATGTTGGCTCTAATACTACATTAGCATATAACAGTGCAGCTGCTTTATTAGGGGCATTGTATGGAATAGCCCAATAATTAAAGTCTCCAATCATGTTGTTATAAAAAGCAAAAGCTCTAGCAGTAGGTGGTGTTGTTCCAGCAGAGTTTGTTGGTCCTGCACCTCTTGGAGATTGAGTAAAACTCATATCCACCTCACCATTAGCAAATAATGCATGCATTTCAGCATTATTAGTTGGATAAGTTTCACCACTCCTATGTAAATCAGCTTCCCAAGAGTTTAATAGAGCCCAAACTTTTGGAGCCCACTTGTTATACAACTCTTCATTGTATGGTCCAACCCATTGCTCTTGACCACCACTTAACTCAAAGAAAATTTGCTTAACAAATCTTGTTCCAACGAAACCACCCTTTCCAGGTCTGATGTATGTAAATCTTCCAGGGTTATCAGAGATCCACTTAGTCAGAAAACCATAGTTTCTTGGCATGTCTTCATAGTCATTGCGAGCTGAGTCATACATGAAATGAAATTGTGCACTAGACCAAGGACTTTCCATACCATCTACCGCTCTTCCAAAGTCTAAATTAACTGCAGGATTATCCCATGCAACGAATTTACTATTTGGCAATCCAGCAGCAAAAGGACCATAAAGAAGGTCTGCTTGTTTTAAAGTCCAGAAGTTTTCGCCATTGATCCATATTAAATCAATAGAACCATTGTCTCCAGTTATTCCAGCTTCCTTTTCACTTAACACCTGGTTAACTGCATCAACTGTTCCTGCAATTCCCACTCTATTTAATGTAACGTTATAGTCAGCTTTTAATGGAGCACCATAGAAATCATCTACAAAACCATTAATCGCGTCGGAACCACCCCACATATAAACATTTACTTTATCACCACTTGCAGCAGCTTTAACGTCATCCCAAGAATTAAATCCTGGAGCAACTTCAGCTGAAACTAGTTTAGCAAAAAATAAACTAATTATAGCAAGGGTTAAAATTTTAAATTTGTTACTCATTTTACTTCTCCCTATATTTTGTTATCAAATTATCAAATAAATATTTATTTGATTAGTCATCCATTGGCGATAAATAATCTACCAAAGGAATTTCTTTTATTAGCTTTAATTTATTCCAAGCTGCAAATTCTATTAATTCTTTACTATAATCACCCTGACCGACCGCATAATGATGTTCATGACCAACCATATTTAAGGTGTTTACTAAATTTTCTGAGGTTATTTTTTTTCGATTTAAATGGATATTTCTAAACCATCCTCTAGTTCCATCAAAGCCTTTGTTTGTGTGTTCAAAAATACTTGAATTCAATACTAATATTCTTTCAGCATTGTTGCTTATGTATGTAGTTGTAGTTTCTTGAGGAGCAAACACTTGATCACCTGCAACGCCATATTTTTTATCGGTTTTTCTTCCAAGAGTTGTATGATCTACCCATTTAATACCATCTTCGTTTGAAAAATGTCTTGGCGATACACCACAATGCCACATTTGTACGGCATCTGCTTTTTTATCAAATGTTGCTAAGTCTAATAATGTAGATGATTTTTCAGCATTTGAGATGTAGTTCAAAAGAAGCATACTCATAGACCCTTGAACGTCTCCTTCACAAGATACTGCAATCCCATCCTCACTTCCCAACCAGCCATAAGCCATGCATGGCGCTACTCCATATAATTCTTGCATTTGGGACCAGCATTGAACGGCTAAAGAATCCCAATTATTATCTTCTTTCATTTTTTTTAAAGCAAAATAAATACGCGTTACCTTGTTAAATGAATCGTCATTAGAGACTGAAATACTAGAGGCTGCACTTTTAATTTTTATAACCTCACTATCAATAATTTTTTGATCAAAACTATCAGCAATCTTAACGAGCTCTTTTATTGTTGACTCTTCAACTGAAAGTCCAATATTTTTTTTAATAATTGATTGGTCAACCTTCATATTGTCAAAGCCAGGAGATATACCTCCTACAAGACCTATTTTGGCATGTTTCATTTTCTTTAAAGCAACCAACGATCTAATTGTTACGGAAAACTTATTTATAAACTCATCAGTATCTGCATAATTGTAAAACCACTTAGTTGTAATATCTTTATCAGATAAAACTTTTTTTATCATTGCTAGATAATGACTTGTTGAGACTAAAGAATGTAACTTAACATCGCCTTCCACCTCAATATCAGGAACAGCCCATATACCCATTTTGTCAGTAATATTACACAATGGATACAACTGTTCGCCTGAACTGCAAGAGCTTGTTTGAAGGAGTAAGAAATCTACCTTATTTTTAAAAAATTTTTCAGCTTCCAATGAGTCTTTTTTAGAAAATATAGTTTTATGAAATGGAATAAAATTTACATCAAAATTACCCAGCAATTTTTTCAAACTGGCTTCAGATTTCTCTCTAACCTTATATTCATTAGAATAGTAAGGAGCAATAGCTGTGGCAACGTAACCAATATTTAATTTAATAGTCATTAATGTATCTATCCGAATGTAGATCAATAAGGTCCAAAAACATATCATATCATAAAGTATTGTTATAATAACTTTTATTTTATTGATGAGATATTTTATTGAATAATATACCTATACTATAGTGTTATTTAGTTTATCATTATCAATTATTATTATTATTTTTTAATTGTTATAACAACTAATATTATGAATATTGACCAAAATAAACTAGACTGGATTTATAAAAAGCTTTTCACCATACGTTCTTTTGAAGAAAGAATTAAATTAATAGCTAAAGCAAAATTACAGCCTGGATACTTGCATACTTGTATTGGTTCAGAGGCAATTTGTGTTGGTGTGATGTCTGCTTTAAATGACGATGATTGGATTTCAAGTACTTACCGTAATCATGGCCATGCAATTGCTAAAAATTGTGTTTTAAAAGAAATAACATCAGAAATTTATGGAAGAAGTACGGGCTTATGTAAAGGAAGGGGAGGCAGTATGCATATTAGTGATTTTGATAGAGGCATGCTTGGATCCTTCGGTATTGTTGCTGCAGGCCCTCCTGTGGTTTTAGGGGCTGCACTCCAAGAAAAAATTAATGGTGGGACAAAAATGTCAGCTACTTTTTTTGGAGATGGAGCGATTCATAATGGAGCATTCCATGAAGCTGCAGGTTTAGCAAAACTATGGGACATTCCAATGCTATTTGTATGCGAAAACAATGGATATGCAGAGGCTACGGCTACTGATTGGCACCTCAATACTAAAGAGCTAAAAGATATAGCAAAAGCTTACGATATGATTGCATATAAAGGTGACGGTAATAATGTATTTGAAGTTCATCAAATGACGCGAGATGCAATTATTGAATCAAAGGCAAAAAATACGCCTATTTTCTTAGAATTTCAAAATTATAGATTTTCAGGCCAGTATGAAGGCGATACGCAACTTTACCAGCCATTGGAAGAGATTGAAGAGGCAAAAAAAAATGATCCAATTAAAAAAGCAATTGAGATGGCTTCTGAATATAATTTTTCACCTGATGATATTAAAAAAATACAGGCTGATGCTTTGAGCGAAGTAAATGAAGCATTTGATTTTGCTGAAACGCAGCCATGGCCTAATCCAGAAGATGCACTAGAAGAAGTATATGTAAATTATCCTAGAGAGTTACTAATATGAGAGAACTAACAGTCAAAGAGGCAATTAATGAAGCTCTAGTTGAGTCATTTCAAAATGATAAAAATGTAATTTTGATGGGTGAAGATATTGCGGGTGGCAAAGGTAGAGAAAAATATCCAGGTACTCAAGATAGCTGGGGTGGTCCATTCGGAGTTACTCAAGGGTTGCTAACAAAATTTGGCCCCGAAAGAGTTAGAGATACAACAATAACAGAGGCAGGTTTTTTTGGTGCGGCGGTGGGTGCTGCTATGACCGGATTAAGGCCTATAGTAGAATTAATGTATGTTGATTTTGCGGGAGTATGTTTTGACCAACTGATGAATCAGGCTGCTAAAATGAGATATATGTTTGGCGGGAAACAACGTGTACCTATGGTTGTGAGAACTGTTGTGGGAGCTGGTTTTAGAGCTGGATCTGAACACTCACAAACACTGTATAGTTTGTATGCGCACATACCCGGACTTAAAGTTGTTGCTCCATATGATGCATATGATGCAAAAGGTTTATTGCTTGCTGCAATTCAAGATGATGATCCTGTAATATTTATGGAGCATAAAAGATTGTATATGACAAAATGTGATGTTCCAAAGGATATGGAGCCAATACCACTGGGCAAGGGAAGAATTAGACGTCCTGGTAAAGACGTTACTATAATAGCAATACAAAGAATGAACCTTTTTGCTGAAGAGGCAGCAGAGCAAATGGCAAAGGAAAATATAGATTGTGAAATTATTGATCCTAGAACTTATTCGCCATTAGATGAGGAATTAATTTTTGAATCAGTAAGAAAAACTGGGAGGGTGATTGTAATTGATGAGTCAAATCCTAAATGTTCTTTAGCATCAGAAATTACCTCATTAATTTCTGAAAAATGCTTTGATAATCTTAAGGCTGCAGTTATTAAAATCACTGCTCCTCATACTCCTGTTCCATTTAGTCCTCCTATGGAAGATTTTTATATACCCTCCACAAAAAAAATTATTGAAGCAATAAAAAAAGTTTACTATGCTTAAAAATGAAGCAACTAAATATCAAAAGGTCTATACGCAAATTAGAGATTTTATATCATCTGATAAATGGCCTTTAGGCGAAACAATTCCCTCTGAAACTGAATTAGTAGATTATTTTAATGTCAGTAGAATAACAATTAGGTCGGCCTTAAGGCTTCTTTCTGATGATGGTTTGATCGTCAGAAAAAGAGGCAAAGGAACAGTCGTAACAAGCACCATACCCCAAACTAATAATTGTTTTGAATCGTTAACGCAAAAAATTATTCAGAATGGAGATACTCCATCATCAGACATTTTAGATTTTAAAAAAATTACAAATAATAACCATACAGAGCATTTTAATGAAGGTGAAAAATTGTATTTTGTAAAGCGGTTGAGAAAGGTTAATGGGAAGCCTTACTTAATAAGTAACGCCTTCGTTTCATATAAGCATGCTTTTGGCTTGAGTGAAAATTATTTTTCAGATGAGGGCTCTAATCAATCTATTATATTTATCTTAAATCAAAAATTTAACATTGATTTTAAGAAAAATTCACAATTTATTTGTGCAGAGATCTTGTCTTCATCTGATTCTTTAGTTTTAAAGAAAGACTCTGGTATTCCATGCTTATCTCATGAATGTCTTTTGTATAACCACACCAATGAACTGATACTAGTTGATAAAAATATTACTTTTAATACAATTAAATTAGATAAGGAAATAGCTTAATGACGGTACCTGTAGAAATATTAAATAAATTTCCAAAATTATCTGATGAAAGGATGTTGATTAATTTAACTAATCCTAGTGGTAAAAATAAAGTTATAGTTGATACCGATACTGCAAATGAAATTGATGATCAATTTGCTTTGGCCTGGACTTTACTATCTGGAGATAAAATTGATTTATTAGGAGTAACTGCTGAGCCTTACTCTTTCCAGCATCATAAAGAAGAGCTTTTAGAGGCTTACAATATAATAAAAGAGAACAAAGAAATTACTAAAAAAAATGTTGAATTGGTTAAGAATTATAGCGATTGGGCAAATGGACTAATTGAATCAAATATTCACCCTAATGACGTCTACTTTGACACGCCCAAAGAAGGCGTAGAAAAAAGCTATCAAGAAATAATTAAAATATTTGATAAATTAAAAATGCCTTATGAAGGAAAAGTTTTTAGAGGGTCAGATCAATATTTATCAAGTTTTGATAAGCCCTTAATTACTGAATCTAGCGAATTTATTGTTAAATCATGCCTTCAATATCCTGATGAAAAAATATATGTGTGCGCGATAGGATGCTTAACAAATATAGCCTCCGCTTTATTAATGGAGCCAAAAATAATTAATAATTTAATCGTAGTGTGGACATCTGGTTTTCCCACGCACAGTATAAATAATAATACAAATTCTTTAAACTTAGTTCAGGACGTCTTATCCTCTCAATTGCTTTTTGAATGCGGAGTTGCGCACGTATATCTTCCTGGCTATAACGTTGGCGCACAATTAACTCTATCTCTTCCAGATATGAAAGAATTTGTTAAAGGAAGGGGAGATATTGGGAATTATCTTTATGAGTTATATACAAATAATCCTCTTCATAAGCAAAGAGGAGTTAGTGACCAAAGCTGGAGAACATGGGTCATTTGGGATGTAATAAATATTGCTTGGATGATTGATTCTTCCTGGGTTCCCTCACATGTTGTTTCATCACCTATTTTGAATGATGAGCTTTACTGGGAGCAAAATAATAAACCTCACTCTATGAGAGAAGCTTTCGGAGTAAATAGAGATGCAGTGTTTCATGATTTTTTTACAAAAATTGATAAATTAAAATGATTATTGGAGTTCATTCCGCTACTTTTGTTAAAAATTGGCATGAAGATGTAACGCCCTATATTCGCAAGTGTGCAGATGCTGGATTCAAATCTGTCGAGGTTTCCCTCTTAGGGCAAACTCTTGAAAGCGCAAAAAAAATTTCGAATTTAGCCGATGATTTAAATATTTCCCTAACTTGCACAACTGGACTTACTAGAGATGAAGATATAAGTAGTAGTGATCTAAGCACACAAAAAAATGGTATTGAAGCTCTAAAAAAAGCAATAAATCTAACTTCAATTATGAACTCAGAACTTCTAACAGGAGTTGTTCATTCAGCTTGGGGCGTTAGTGATACTTTGGGTGGAGGAAAAGAAGATAAATTTAACAATTCATCTAGCTCTATTAAAAATATTACAAGCCTATTAGTTGAAAAGAATGTCAAATTGGGGATAGAGCCTCTTAACAGATATGAAACTGATTTTATCAATACCGTTGATGAGGGCTTAAAATTATGTGAGTTAATTGATCATCCAAATGTAGGTTTAATGTTAGATTCATACCACATGAATATAGAAGAGAAGAATATGTGCCAATCAATTGAGAAGGCTAAAGACAGATTATTTCATTTTCAAGTTGCAGAAAATGATCGTGGTGTGCCAGGAACTGGCTCTATTAATTGGACCGCAATTTTCAGTACCTTGAAAAAAATAAACTATAACAAACATGTTACTCTCGAAATGTTTATTCAAGCAAATGTTGATACAAGTAAAGATTTGTTTACATGGAGAAATATAGAAAATGATCCATATGATGCTATTGTAAGATCTTTTAATTTCTTAAATGAGCACTTAAATGCATAGTGCTTATCAAGAGTGGATTTTAAATTCATATGAAAAAATCAACTCTCACTCCGAAGAATTAGATCATTTAGATCAGCTTGTTGGCGATGGTGATCATGGATCCACTATTTCAAAAGGCATTAAAGTTGCAAAACAATTATATTTAAACAGTTTAACTTCACCTCTTGATGAAACAATGCCAATAATTTCAAAACAAATGCGAATTGAAATGGGCGGTGCATCAGGGATTTTAATGACTATATTTTTTGATGAATCTGGAAAAATTGATAAATCAAATTTGAATTCATCAGTAGTGAGTATTTTTGAAAAATCGATAGATAAAATAATGAAGAGAGGCAAAGTGAAGGCTGGAGATAAAAGTATTCTTGATATTTATATCCCAGTTTTAAATTTTTTAAAAAAGAATTCTGATTTTCAACTTAAGAAAAATGAAATCAATGAAATCTTATCACTTTCATTAGCTAAAACAAAAGAAATGGAAGCTCAGGTTGGGAGAGCTAAATTTTTAGAAAAAAAAGGCCTTGGTTTTATTGATCCTGGAGCCAAGTCTACTGAAATAATTCTCAGAGAGTACTTTGAGGCAATTCTATGAAAAAGATCATAAATAATAAAGACCAGATAGTTGATGATATGTTGAGTGGATATATTAAAGCTAATAGTGATAGAGTAAAGTTTTCTAATAGCAGTAAAAGAATTATTTTAAGAAGCCATCCAAAAAATACAGACAAGACTGCTATATTAATTGGTAATGGCTCAGGCCATGAGCCTATTGCTATGGGGTGGGTCGGTGAAGGCCTGTTAGACGCTAATATTGTTGGAGATGTATTTGCCGCACCATCTGGAGATTTGATCTTTGAAGGCATTCAAATTCTTAAAGAGAACGCTGGATGTATTCTTTTAATATCTAATCATGCTGGTGATGTAATGAATGGAGAGATGGCAATTGAATTAGCAACAGAACATAATATTAATGCTGATCTATTATTAATGTATGACGACATTGCTTCTGCCCCTAAGGGTAGTGAAGATCAAAGAAGGGGGGGAGCAGGCACTACTTTTGTTTATAAAATTTTAGGAGCGCTCTCAGAAACTGGTGAAAAAAAAGAAAGCTTATTAAGTTTAGGTGAATTTGTGAGGGATCAAACAAGAACATTGTCTATTGCAGTATCTTCTGGAATCTCTCCCATATCAGGAAAAAAAATATTTCATCTAGAAGATGATGAAGTTTTTATTGGAATGGGCGTTCATGGGGAGTCAGGATATGGAAGACAAAAAATTTCCTCGTCAAAAAAAATAATTAAATTTATGATGGATAAAATATTTGATGATTATAAGTACAAAGATGGAGATGTAGTCATACCTTTTATTAATGGCTCTGGGGCGACCACTTTGATGGAATTATTAATCATCTATAATGACGTTGAGGAATATCTTTCCCGATATAAAATTAAATGTTTTAAACCATTAATCAATGAATATATCACAACGCAAGAAAGTGCGGGCTTTTCAATATCTTTATTAAACTCTAATGAGCAAATGAGAAATCTGTGGATTTCTCCAAGTTCAGCACCATATTTTCATCTGTAATGAATAAGCAACAACACTTTAACAATCTTTTACAAAATGGAAAATTTGCTGCTCTAGCTATCGATCAAGGAACAAGCTTAAAAGATATTATTAAAGAAAAGAAAGGGAAAACTTTCACCTCTTCTGATTATTATTTTTTTAAAAAACAAATAGTTTTAAATCTTGGTATTAGTGCTTCTTCTATTTTATTTGATTACGATACATACTTAAGTGAACCTTCTTATAGATCTATTGAAACCTCTAAAATAATTGGTTATGAAGATGATGCTTACAATATGGATAATAAATCACGCATTACTTTACTTCCAAAAAAATTACATCACAGTGACAAAATCATTAAAGATTTTTCTGCTATTAAATTTTTTATGTACTTTAATCCTGATTCTGATTTAGCGGTAAATAATGAAAAATTAAAATTAATTAAGCATGTCGGGTCAATATGTAAAGTTTTAGATATACCTTATTTGTTTGAGCCACTCCTTTACTTTGATGAAGATACCAATATTGATTATCATAGTTATTTGTTAAAAAAACCAATTTATATTAAAAGTTTTTATAAAGAATTTTCTAAAGAAGAGTATCAGGTAGATATTATTAAAATTGAATTTCCCTTTAATGAGTTTGAAGTTAATGGATTTGAAAATGACAATACTTCTACAATATATAGTCATGAAAACTGCTCTGAAATAATGCAAGAATGTTTTGAGAGTGCAACTACGCCTTTTGTTTTTTTAAGTGCAGGAATGAAGTTTAATAACTTTTTACAAAGTTTAGAATTGGCTAAATCTTCAAAAATTAATTTTCTAGGGTTCTTATGTGGAAGATCAATATGGCAAGACTCTATTGATGTTTTTTGTAATTCTGGAGAAGAAAAGTTCAAAGATTGGATAGATGGAGAAGGCACAGAAAGGTTGCAAAAATTAAAAAATTCTATAATTAATAATTAATATAATCACTGGAGAGGTATGTATACAAAACTTGGACTATTTATTGGTGGAAAATGGATTTATGAAACTGAATGTGGTTGTGGTGAAGAGGTTTTAAATCCCGCGGATGAAAGTGTTTTAGGGTTTCTTCCTCACGCAAGTGAACATCATTTAGATGATGCTATTAAATCCTCTGAGATAGGCTTTGATCAGTGGAAAAATACTCACCCGGATAAAAGAAGTCACATAATTTTAAAAGCCGCAGATATCTTGTCAGCAAAAACTGCTGAAATATCAAAAGTGATGACTCTAGAACAAGGCAAGCCACTTGCTGAATCTGTTGGCGAAATAAATCAATCGATTGCTATTTTAAAATTTAATGGCTCTAATGCAAAATTAATTAAAGATGAACTTGTTGCTGATAGAGACAATGGGCTAAAAACTTTTCTTAAGCCCCAGCCACTTGGAATTTGTTTGTGCCTCACAGCTTGGAATTTTCCTATTGCTCTGGTTATTCGAAAAATTGCACCAGCCCTTGCTGCTGGATGTTCAGTAATTATTAAGCCATCTGAAGAAACACCAGGCACAGCTATAGAGGTTGTTAAAATTTTTCAGGAGGCAGGCCTTCCTAAAGATGTCATTAATTTGGTATTTGGCGTTCCTCATGAAATTTCAGATTATCTATTAAGCAGAGATGAAATTAAGAAGGTAAGCTTTACAGGATCAGTTCCTGTAGGAAAACTTTTAGCAAAAAAATCTGCAGAAACATTAAAAAGATGCACTCTTGAACTAGGTGGGCACTCTCCAGCAATTATTGCAGAAGATGCAGATATTGAAAAAACCTTAGATATTTTAACTGGTTTTAAATTCAGAAATGCTGGTCAAGTTTGCATTGCACCTAGTAGATTTTACGTCCATGAAAAAATATACGATCGGGTGCGAGATGGTTTCGTAAATAGATTAAAAAAAATCAAATTAGGTAATGGAATTAGTGATGGAGTAACAATGGGCCCCCTATCTAATTCCCGAAGAGTTACAGCAATGCAAGATTTTGTAGATGATGCAGTTAAAAATGGTTCAAAAATAGTTTGTGGTGGAAAAAGACATGAGGGGGTTGGTTATTTTTGGGAGCCAACTATTATTGAGAATATTCATGAAGATTCAAAAATTATGGATCAAGAAATTTTTGGTCCTATACTCCCATTATTTAAATTCAATGATTATGATGATGTCATAGCGAAGGCTAATTCATTAAATTATGGACTTGCCTCCTATGTATATACAGCTAGTGAGACTTTACAAAATAAAATGGCTCAAGAAATTATTGCAGGTGGAGTTTCTATAAATACTGCTGCGCCAATGCATCCTGAAATTCCTTATGGTGGAATTAAAGAAAGTGGAATTGGTTATGAGGGTGGAATGGATGCAATATATTCATACATTCATAAAAAGAATATCAACATTATTTAATAGAGAGGGAATATGAAAAATATAGGTTTTATTGGGGTTGGAACAATGGGCCTTCCTATGGCTTTAAATTTAATTAAAAATGATCATGCTCTTTCTTTTTATGATCCTTTTGCTAATAAAAAAACCATAGAGGCTTTAACAGTGGCCGGTGCTAAACAAGAAAAAACTATTTCAGACGTTTGTAAAAATAAAGATTTTCTTATATCTATGTTGCCTATTGGAGAAAATGTAAAAGAAGTCGCGCTTGGAGAGGACGGTATTATTAATCAAGATAACACAGATTTAATTTATATTGATATGAGCACAATATTACCAAAAGACAGCGTTGATGTTAGTAAGCAATTAAAAACAAAAAATATTCAAATGTTTGATGCTCCTGTAGCGCGATTAGTTAATAATGCTATTGATGGGACTTTACTTATTATGGTTGGCGGTTCGCTTCAAGACTTTCCTAAAATTGAAGAGATTTTAAATTGCATGGGAAGCGATGTTGTTTATTGCGGCACAATAGGTTCAGGAAGCAAAATGAAGGTCATTAATAATTATATGGCAATTGTTTCAAACATTCTTACTGCCGAAACACTATCCTTGGTTCATAAGTCAGGAATTGATCAAAAACTAGCAATAGAGCTTATGTCAACTACAGCAGCAGGGAAAGGTCATATGAATTTTAGTTATCCTAAAAAGGTTTTAATCAATGATATAGGCCCTGGTTTTAAAAATGTTTTAGCTTTGAAGGATTTACGTTTAGCTATTGAGCATGGAGAGTCGGAAGGAATTGAGCTAACTTCAGGAAAAAGCGTCCTAAGTATCTATGAAAAAGCAATGGATACCAAATATAAAGATTTGGATTGGACTGCTATGTTTAATTTTGTAAAGGAAAGTAATAATCTTGATTAAAATAAAATCGTTAAGATCTTATTATTTAGAATTTCCATTAGTTAATCCTGTCATAACTTCTTTTGGAGTTATGAAAACTAGACCTTGCATAATAGTTGAACTTGAGGACTTTGATCAGAATATAGGTTATGGGGAAATTTGGTGTAACTTCCCCAGTGATGGCGCCTCTTATAGATTTAATCTTCTCAACAGTCTTTATCTGGATAATATCATAGGCCTTAAATTTTCAAATCCAGATAAATTAATTGACAAAATTACAGATAAATTTAAAACTCTTTTTGTTCAATCTGGTGATATTGGTTCGTTTGATAATATTAATTCTGGCCTTGATTGTGCTTTCTGGGACTTATTTGCCAAGACTAAAAAAATACCCCTTAATAAATTGTTAAATGCTGATTCGCCAAAATATATTTCTGTTTATGCCAGTGGTATTAACCCAAGTGACTCTTACGAGAAGATTGAAGTTGCAAGGTCTATGGGCATAAAGGCATTTAAAGTAAAAATAGGCTTCAATCACTCATTAGATATAGATCTAATAAAGTCTCTAGATGACTATGTTGCAAGTGACGAAATATTGATGCTGGATGTAAATCAAGGATGGAGTATTGATGAGGCTTATAAATACTTAAAAATATTAGAGAATTATAACTTCTCTTGGATAGAGGAGCCTATTTCTGCATTATCAAATAAAGATGAATTCAATAATATAATTAATTCAACAAAGTGTAATTTAGCATTTGGAGAAAATATCAATAATTTAGATGACTTTATTTTTCTAGGTCAAAATAAAAAAATAAATTATATCCAGCCTGATCTCACTAAATATGGCGGAATTTCTTTAATAAGCTATTTATCAAAAAAAATTCAAAGTAATAAAATATGGATGCACTTTTTAGGAAGTGGAGTAGGCTTATTGACTTCAGCTCATATTATGTCAGCTATCAATCCTTCTGTTTTTTTAGAAACTGATATTAATATGAATCCTCTTAGAACAAATCTATTTAAAAATGAGTTAAAGATTGAAGGTGGAAAAATAAATTTAAATGACGATCATGGAATAGGTGGACCTTTAGACTTTAATACAATTAATAAATACCTGATATCTTCAAATATTTAAAACTATCTTAATCTTGTCTCCTTTTAAACCTCTTCAATGAGGGCCTATTAAGAGCATAATGCCAGACATTAGTATTAACACCAATACTGTTTTTTGAAATAAAACTTCATTTATTAAGGGGTAAATTTTTACACCAAGCCATGAGCCCAGCATTAATATCGGGAATATTTTAAAAAAATCATAGATAATTTGTGTAGTGAAAAGACCTGCAATATAAAAACTAATAAGTGCAGTAAGGCTTGTAATAAAAATCATTGGTTCATAAGTTCCACGCTGAGTATTTTTTGGTAATCGTTGAAGGCTGACCCATATTGTTGGTAATAAGCCGCCTAGAGAAGCAAAGCCACCCATAAGGCCACTAATCAATCCTACAAGATTATCAAAAGATCTATTCTCATTTACTTTTATGGAAAAACTTTTGCTCTTAAGCATCCATAATGTGTATGCCACTAAAAATATGCCAATAGAGACTTTAAATATATTTGGCTCTGTTAAAGTTAGCAGCAACATGCCAAGAGGCGCACCTATAACCCCAAATAAAATGAATGGCCTAAGTTTTGAAAAATCAAGTGTTTTTCGTAATTTATAAAGAGGGGCAGCAGAAATTAATAAGCAGGAAATAATAATGAGAGGAATTGCACTATTGGGCTCCATGATATGAAGCCAAAAAGCATTAAGTATAAGCCCACCTGCAAAGCCAGTTGCTCCAGTTACTAAACCTGCTATAAATGCACCACTAAGTAAAATTAGCAAATAAAAAATTGGGTCTGAAATGATCATAGAAAATATATTTAATATTGGCTTTAAGTTTATAGATTATTTTGCTATTTTTTTTGTGAATTCCATATAATAAAGGAGTTCTTAATTAATTTTTATTGGGAAAATGAATTTTCCATCTTTCGCTTATGTCTGATTACGATTATATAATTTTAGGGGCTGGCTCTGCGGGTTGTGTGCTTGCCAATAGGCTTAGCAAAAACCCCTCTAATAAAGTCCTCCTTCTAGAAGCTGGTGGTTCAGATCGTCGTTTCTTTATTCAAATGCCAATTGGTTATGGGGTGACTTACCACCAAAAAGCTATTAATTGGATGTATATGACAGAACCAAGTCCAGATGCTGATAATAAGCCAAGTTATTGGCCAAGAGGAAAGGTTTTGGGTGGGTCTAGTTCAATTAATGCAATGGTTTATGTGAGAGGAAATCATAAAGATTTTGACCAGTGGTCTGAGATGGGGAATCCTGGCTGGTCATTTAATGATGTTCTGCCCTACTTCAAGAAAATGGAATCTTGGCAAAATGGTGCTGATAGTTTTAGAGGAGGTAATGGGCCATTAAATGTCTCAGAAGTGTCTGACCAGTTACACCCATTATGTGAGAATTTTTTATCTGCTGCTCAGGAGATTGGTATTAATCTTAATAGAGATATGAATGGTATAAATCAGGAGGGAGTTGGTAACTTTCAAATTACAACTCATAGGGGTCAGCGTATGTCCTCCTCCAGGGCTTACTTATGGCCAATAAAGAGTCGTAATAATCTTACTATTATCAAAAAAGCTTTGGCTACAAGAGTATTAATTAAAGATAAAAAAGCCTATGGAGTTGAGTATATTAAGTCAGGTAAGATTCATCAAGTGATGGCTTCATGTGAAGTTATATTAAGCGCAGGATCAATAAATTCTCCTCAGCTTCTTCAGCTTTCAGGAGTGGGTCCAAAAGATGTTTTAGATAAAGCTGGAGTTACTTTAGTTCATGAAAGTCCAGCTGTTGGAGAAAATCTTCAAGACCACCTAGGGGTTAGTTACTTTTATAAAA
>Ga0209815_1000812_pt1 | contig 22126 bp, 32 predicted proteins | sample CoawatmetaG00DNA_FD_187507 | JGI IMG/M metagenome (GOLD analysis project Ga0209815, IMG submission 187507) | Marine microbial communities from the West Antarctic Peninsula - Coastal water metaG002-DNA (SPAdes) (version 2) | ecosystem: Environmental > Aquatic > Marine > Coastal ...
GTATATTACTATATAGTATAAGATTATCTTCATTTCGTATCCTCTAACTGCTGTAACAAGAATTCAAGCTTTGCATCCATCATATCTATCTTTCTAATCATACTCTGTAACAGGGCGCCCACTCCTTCACCTTCATTGCCCGGCGCATCGGGGGCAAATTCTTTACCATCATCGGGGGCGCGGTAGCCGTAAGTCTTTACTTGCCGCAATTGGTTAAGGGTTCTAGACCCTCTCATGTGTACATCTTCTAGGTTTCCACCTAATATACCGTGGGTTCTTTTCTTCATATCTTATCTTTTCTTATTTATTAAGCCGGTTACAGCCACTACAACTACTACGAATAGTATATAGTATATTAGTATGTTATACATCATTTAAGCTCCCAGTGCTCCCATACGTAATTGAAGTTAAACTTACAGGTGTAACCTAGTTTCTTCAGAGATTCTTGTATGTTCTTTTTACGCTCATCGGAATCCTTAGGACCTATGGGAGTGAAGTGGAATTGGATTTGTAAAGCTTTGAACTTTTTGATAAGTCCGGTTTTAATCCAGTTCTCCAGTAATTCATATTCTAGACCCTCTATGTTAATTTGAAGTAAATCGACATGATCTAAATTCCAGTGCTTTAAGATATTCTCCATAGTTACAAGTTCGATATCTAAGTTACCAGAAGAACTAGTGGATGTAGCATCGTTGGTTTGTTGTATACCTAGTGTCTTATTTTCCAGTCCTACCCCTACCATTCTAGATTGTACATTGGGATATTCTATTAAATTCTTTGGGAGGGTATCGAAAAAAGCCGGTACCGGTTCGATTGCATATACCTTGCCTTTAGCCAAGGCAGGGTTACGCTTCAATAAATCGTACAGCCATTTACCTCGATAGGCACCCAAGTCCATAACTACAGAATCTTCATTTAGGTTGTGGGATAGGTTTAATGTGTTATCGCCATCGAGTGCAAACCAGGATTTTATCTGTTGCTCTTCCATTATTTGTTATCCATTCTATCTATATTTTTAAGGAGTTTTTTATTACCCTTAAGCGGCTTGTCTATACTCTGTGTTGCTATTGTTATGAGGCTGTATATAATACATATTCCTATTAGGGATACGAATGCTATGCCAAATATAAATGCTATGTTTTCTAGAATCATTTGCTTGTTTTCTTTAATGCTATTTTAGTGACCTGTAACAATATGTCGCTTAGTAACTTAGTTATTATTTCGAATTGACTATCCTTCATATCTTTTCTTTGATTACGTAGACGTATCCACCGTTTCCGTCACTTTCTTCTACTACTTCCATAATTTTATCCATTGTTTGTTGTTTTGATTTATATATAATATAACTATTTTTTCCGAGATAGGGAAATTATTTGCCGCTTATCTTTTGATCTTCTTGTACTTATGCCACATGAAGTTTGCCATCTCCATATCCTCGGGCGTTAGGTATGTACCTTCATTTAATAATGCCTCCATCTTGTCCTGCAACCAATGTACATCATGGCCCAGGGATTTCTCAGAACTGTTAGCCATTCTTAGCAACAATTCATCTAGCTTTTCTAGCTGTGTATTTCTTTTATCTTTCCACATTAGAATCTACTGTCTCTCCATCCTTCGTCATAGCTATCCTGTATAAGCTTGACTATCAATTTTCTTAGTTGCGCACGGACTAGCTTGTTATGTATCCATTGCTCTAACATTATATCTATTTCTTTCATATCTATTGTTTTGTTGGTTTTGCCCAACTCTTAAGTTTATCTAGAAGTGCTTGTACTTCCTTTAAATCCATACCAATCATGAGCTTTTCAAGTACTCTTAATCTTAGGTCTGGGTTGGTAAGCCCTAATGCGTCTATCTGTGCGACTGTGACTTCTGCAATGATACCACCCATTGCTTTCTTATCATAATATTCTGTATCCATAGTTTCTTTTGTTACTTTACGGTTTACCGTTATGTTTAAACAGTCCTTTTCTAGGGACAAAAATATCAGCCCCGATGAGAGAGTGGCCTATAGCCCTAAGAAAAAAAGTTTTTTTCTTTCCGCTTACAAGTAATTAGGCCAGAGATGACATCTTGTCACCTCCAACCGCTTTACCCCTAACTAACGTCTTTATGCGTTTTGCATGTCTTCTGTGTTAAAGAGCTCCTCGTTCGTATCTACTGTGTCCTTGTCGTAGCACCATTTTTGGACGAGTTGTTTAACGAACGTTCTTTCTGAATCTATCCCTCCTGAGTTATCGTATTGAGGGTAGATGCAAACCTCTGCTGCCTCCTCTAGTTTAAAGCCATCGTATATTAGGCTGGCCATTTCAACCGAATTCCTTGTTGAGATCATAGTTGATATACGTGGGTTTTCAGTGTTAAGTTCGATTCGTGTACCACCTACTATATCCGCTATAGCCTCTATCCTATTGTCCTCCACTTGAGGGAATAGATATGTTAATAGCTCTACCTCTTGGTCCTTATCTAATACATCCATTTCAACTATGATGAATCTATCTAGTAAAGCCCTATCCATAACTCTTGTTGCTGTATATTCATTACCTATATTAGCAGTTGCAATAAAAGTAACTCCTTTAGCCACCTTTATAGTTGGCGAGCCGTCAGCTTCATCCAGCCTCAGGTACCTTTGGCCTTCGTCTAATACCGTCATTAGAATATTGTGAGCATCAGGATGAGCCCTTGATAATTCATCTAATAGAATAACCGCATTTGGTGTTTGAATAGCTTTGACAAATAGAGCTTTAGAGAAGAACGTTCCGTCCTTTTTGTTAAAGTGTGTATTGCCAATTAGAGTAGATCTTGGATCTTGTGTAGCCCCTAGATTGAAATAGAAGTCCGGCCTATCCAAAGCCTTTACAACTGATTTGGCTGCCATTGTTTTACCACATCCAGCAGGTCCAGTCATCATGATGTTTTTACCCCTTACTGCAGAACGCATAAGGTATTTCCACTTTAGTGGAGTCATTTTCAATAGATCAGGTTTAAGCTCTGTAGAGGAGTTGATAAAGTTCATCAATTCTACCTGTTCCTTAGGAAGGATAGTGGATTCAACCTTTAACTTCTTGATTTTGGTATCTACCATGTCCTCGTTAAAGCTTGTTATGATACCACTTTGAGCAGTACCAAATTGAGGTTCCATTCCTGGCTCTATCTTAACGGTTAGGAGTATATCATTCTTAAACGAATATTTGCACTTCTCTGCTGCCTTCGTATTGGCCTTAGCTGTATAGATATCACCAGCCTTATTGCTGAATGTGTTATCTGAAACAGGTTTAAAAAATAGTTTTGTCATTTGTTAGTTGTTAATTAGTTATTTATAGTATAAATATACGCTAAATTTATGGGATATGAAAGGATTTAGCAGCCTTTTTTCGTAAAGTTATTAACAATTACAGCAAGGTATATCCTGGGTATATAGATAATGCAAGGGTTTTGGCCTCCATTAGTGTATACGTCATTAAAATTGATTTCCTTACTTTGCCTGGGAAGGCTTTGCATGTGAGATAAACTGTGTACTTTTCCATGTGTTTTTTGATTTATTAGTTATACTATAAATATAGGCAATAATACCGACATATGAAAGGAATATAGATGACAATGTGGCAAGGGTTCAATGACAATGTGTCACTATATCCATTCAGTATAACAGAGAGTCTAAGTATGGGTAGAATAGGGAGAGTCTAAGCCTATGGTCCTCTACGCTGAAGCCCTCTGTCTAAGCATATGCATTAGATGTGTCATACAGAGTCTCTAAGCAGGCATCTAGTACGCTAGCTAAAGGGGATTAGAGAGAGACTAACGGCATCTAATTTGAGTGTAACCTATACTACGTCTCCCCTCAGATATGCTCTCTAGACTTACGAAAATGCGACTCCGGTGAGTGTGTGCTAGGTCTATATCTAATTCTGCCATATCTTAACTACCGTATATCCATATATATCCATAGTTAACCCGAAGGTTTATAGTATACGTGATCCCTTGACACAGGTGATTAGATACGTTAGAGTATAGAGTATTAGAGCAACTCGAGATTGAACATATCTGTATGAGCCATCCATTGGTAGTAAGGCCTTGTATCTAGTTTAAGCTCTACCTTATCTGGTCTTACTGATCTGACTATACCTTGCCTTCTAACCCTACCGTACTTAACTAACTTACCTCTACTACCTATCCTTTCATTACCTTCTTTATCTAACATAAGAACAAACTCCTTATTATCAAATTCTACTCTAGTGCCATTCTTAATTTTACTAGTTACTGTCTCACTTACTTTAGTCATTGTCTTTCTTTTTTTTGTTATTGATTATATTTGTATAAGCTATCTCAAACTTATCTCCCACTTCCATGTGTTTGTATATACCACCTAGCCCATTCAATCTATTAACTTCGATGAATAGCTCGTCTCTTATGCCCTCATTATATGCCTTATATATTATGTTCTCTGATTTACTCATATGTCTCTTTACGTTATTGGGTCTGGTTTAAAAGCCGGATCACTGTAATCCGATAGTATCTCTTCGTTCTTTGCTATATCCTTACTCGCTACTGCTTCGAATACCCTAGTCTTCTTATACATCTTCCACCCCATGTTAGCCGGCCAATTTGGTGTAGAGTTATTCACTAACCCTCCGTTACCCAATAGCACAAAATCATCTTCATAGTAGTCATCGGGATTCTCGCTTCTCCACGCAAACCTATATGATCTCATTGCAAAGGTATTCTTAGTTAGTAATTCGAGGGGTATTATACATTGCATTATCACATCACCCTTCTTAATATGCGTTGCTGCGAATATACCGTACTGTATTACATCTTCCTGTATAGCACTCGGTCTATCTATCGTTGCCCTAGATTTGTTTTTATTATGTATATCGGTTGCCAATTCACTTATAGCAATGTATGTATTATCCACTAGTCTATACATGATCGTCTCCATTTAAGTTGTCGTATACATCTCTGTCATCTATACTATAGTCATCTGGCATCAATGGGGTATTCAAAGCTTCCCATATACACCATATCCAAAGTAGTACGAATACTGTAATTATTATTGTCATATCTTAATCCCTTTCTTTTGTTATTACCAACACGTTGCTTTTCACGCTGTTGGCTAGACCCTGCGCCTCGGATGATTTTGAGAGTGGGCCCCCGCTTTTTATATCGGCCACTGTAATATCGTTGCTACCAGCATAACCACCGATAGTCCTATTGCTGCAATATAGAAGAGCATCATACTATCCTTATATTGCTTACTTGTTTTTCCTTGGTTTTTCATCGTAATTTCTCATTTTATTATACATTTCTATTCTCTTGCTTTTTATTCCTAATAATAATCCTATCTTACCTACTATATGTATAAGCAGTGCAAGCGGTATCAACAAGACTATCTTTAACGTTGCTTTGACTATCTGAAATATTGTATACTCTTTGCCTTTCCATTCTACTATCATCTTACCGTCATTTGCATAGTGGCTTTTCTTGCTTGCGAATGGAGTGGCTATCTTACCTAGAACTGCTACAGCCATACAGAGTATATAATAAGACTTGGTTATATGTTTAACATCTATCTCTAAATCACCCCCATACATATCAAGTAACACCATAGCTCTATGATTGCCATCTGTCATACTACCGCCACTTGTACATTTAATATAACCATCTGCGTATTTTTCAGGATTATAGCCATCTTCTTTCAAAGTACTCTGTAATGCTTTCCAATATTCATATGATTCATAGTAGATATCTTGTTTTTTAGTCTGCTTGTAATCATCTTTAATGAGTGATGGTATTTTAAGATCTTTTAATTTATGCTTTTTAATCGTCATTGTTATCATCTTTGTATTTTAAATAATGATCTTCTTTATCTTTCGCTATCTCTCTACTCTTAACTTCTTTAAGTATATCTTGATAAGATAGAGTGCTGCCTCCTGTAGGTAACTTAACATCATCTGCTACGTCAGCTGGATTTAAATCTATATTGTCTAGCTGTCTTAAGTTAGTAGGATATCCATCATCATCTAACTCTATACCTTCGTATCCTTTACCTAATTTTTTAAGCCAGTCCTTTGGCATTCTCTTGTCTCTACCAAATACGTTACCAGATATAAGGTAATAGCAATTGTAACATAACACCTCTAAATTATCTATGTCGTAGTTTTCCCTGTCACCATCCTTTTGTGATAGTAATATAGGCATCTGGCCATCTATGACCCTTACGTGATTAAAGCTGCATGACTCACACTGCATTGGCTTTAGATTAGTGTTGATGAGTCTCTGCTTTAAATGATTTAGCGGATACTTCTTATGCTTGTTCTGGAGTATTTCATCTAAAGGAATTTTATGCTTTCCTTTCGTACTATTCCTAGACTTACCTCTTGGTATATACGTCTTTATAGTATTTGTTTCATAGTCCCAAGCAGAGTGTAATTCTAACAAAGTCTTACCTGTGGGACTATCTATATACTGCTCTGCCCATTTCTTGTATGTGTTATATGATATACCTAAGAACTTTGCTGCCTGTAAATTAGACTGTGTTACTCTCATTGCCTCTCTTATATCTGACTCGAGTATTATGTAACCCTTTTTGGTTCTTTTTACTTTTGGTATCAATGGTTTCATATTAGTAATATCTTCTTCTTTCTTTACTCTTGCTTAACTGATCAAGCAACAACATACACACTTCTTCTGTAATTTTATCTTCGTAGTACAGTTTATATATTAGACTATTCATACTATCCCCAGTCCTGCACTTTATCGCATGAGTAATCAGCTTCCTCCCACACTTCTTCGTCTTTTTCAACTTTATTTTTAGATTCTTTATCAATCTTAGGTTCATTTTGAGGCAAGTTAGTATCATCACCCACCATATTAACTATACATGCATGAACCTTTTTTGGTTTTTTGTTATACTGTCTAGTCCAAAATTCAGATGTAAATGCATTTTTGTAAGCTTCGTAAACTGAGTCAGCATGTTGAAGATCAGGCCATTCAGAATTCACAACATTTCTTCCGTCCTGTTGTATTGTATATCCTCCTGGTGTAAGTTTAAGCTCACATCCCTTGAACTTCCTTTGTACTACCTTCTTCATTTTCTGAAATTCGTGTTGTCTTTTTTCTATATTCATATTAGTGTCCATATATTTTTGTATAAGTTTCTTTTTCAATTTTATTTAATCCTCTAAACCACCCACCGAATTCTTCGCCTGTCTTTGATTGAGATTCTTTATGTATTCTTTCCTCTAACTCAGTCATCGTGTCTTCCAAATCTAAGTTATCTTCTAACTTAAAGAACTCATCTGCTGTAAGTGAAATGCTGATGTATTTTTCGTGATCTATGTTCTTAACGTGTGTGTGGTATTTTGTTATCCTACCGTTAAAGAGTTCTTCTTTTTTTATCCAAATGTTTATTTTCATAGTTTTATTTTTATTTAGTTGTGAACCTTTTGTTTAATGATTTTGTTAATTCGTTTAACTTTGTTACGTTAACATTTTCTGCATCGCTTCCATACATGATTTGGAAATTCTTGATGTCGCTTGAGTAATTACCTGATATGAAATAGCTAAGTACCTTTATACCTTTTGACCTCATGCTGTCAACTTGTTTTTTTGTATGTTGTTGAGCAGAGATACCATAATAATTTATATCTTTGTTTTCAAAGTAAGGTTCCCCATCAGAGAAGTTAATAAAGTAACTGTCAACTCCATTATCTCCGCTTACAATTTCTTTTTCTATAGCTTCAAAGCATAATCCTTCTGGTGTTGTACCTGGACAAGTTATATATTGAAACAGCTTAGTAATTTTAGATATTTTATCTTTTCTAGAGTCGTAAGCTATAAAGACAGCTGGAGTATATTTGTTTCCAATTGATTCTGTAGATCTGTATGATATAACAACATCTAAGTTCTGTATCATTGATGCAGCTTTTGCAATTGCTACTGCTGATTGCTGTGATTTATTCCACTTGTCACCGGACATAGAGCCAGAAGCATCGATTGAGATATGAACAATAGCAGGGTTAAATCTATCAGTAAGTATTTGATTAAAAACTTGTTCGTTCCCAAATCCTAAAGAAGATATTAGTCTTTTATCTATTTTACCTTGCCTTAGTCTGTTAAAAATTAGTGTATTGGATTCATTTCGTATTTGTAGTTTTCTACCTAACATAGTACCTAGTCTTATACCATCAGTAATTACCCCTTGCATTGTTAGTGAGTTATGTCTGTAACCTTTTGTTAGTGTTTCGTATAGACCTGATTCTACTAACTCCATTGATATGTTTTTTACAACTAAACATTGAGTACCGCTTCCGTTTTTCGTGTGATAATTTTGAGGTATACCTTTACCAACAAGCTTCATTTCTGAGCCAGATTTATCTAGTGCTTGCACCTTCCTCTTATCTGCATTAGATATAGTAGTTTTCTTGCTGTTACCTTTGTTAAAATCTTTCTGCTTTTCAATAGCTTTTTCAAGTTGGTGCTTTTGGCTATCAGTTATATCATTACCTGGTTTTTTAGAACCACCTTGTTTTTTATTGTCTGATTCATTGCCTCCACCTTCACCTTCGTCTTCTTTTTCTTCCTCTTCCTTTTCAACAAAAGTGATGTGTGATTCAACTATTTCAAACATCTTGAATGCAATGCTTATAGCATCATCAGTGCTTAACAGCCTTCCAATGTTTCTTAGATCTAATAAGTTCCAAATATCTTTAAGACCTGGTAGTGCGTTGATATCTCTGTTTGTATTTGTTAGATTGATTATTCTAAAGAAATAAGAGTCCCAATCCAAATCACGTTTTTCGTTTGATTGTAAGCCTTTATCTATTATTTTAGCATTAAAGTATTTGTTGTACATTGCTTGGTAATACCCTTGGTAACCTGGAGCCGACTGATAAATAAAATTATCTATTCTTCTATCTTCAACATAATTAAGAAGGCCACCAACATGGCCGGCAATATAGTTTGTAACCATCCACTCCTTGTCGTGTTCATCAGTTAGATGTGAGAAATATTTATTTAATATTTTTTCTTTAATATGTAGAGGTATGTTGTTACCATTATTTAAGTTAATCAATGTACCGAAGTCTGTAAGCTTACAGTGTGAACCTTCATGTAATGCCAAGCCAACAGTAGGGTCGAAGTCCTTATCCTTTATATTACCTGAGATAACTACCTGCTTACCATCCGTAAAGCTTTCATCTTTTGTAGAGTATACAACAGGAATGTTTTGGCCTGTAACGATGTTAACGAAGTTTGAAATTGCTCTTTTTGTTGCAGCTGTTTTGGCATAGTCTTTAGCAGGTTTTAATTGAGCTCCTGTAAGTACATCATAACCATAATCATCATCCAACCAGAAGTTTGATGTGTTGTTTTTAGTTTTTTGCATAGTTTAATTGTTTTTATTTATACTATAAATATACGCTATTTTATTGGGATATGAAAACTTTTAGCGGGTTAATTTCAGCTAATTTTGAAAAGTTATTAACAATTCTATTCCCATATTGTATCTCCATTACCAGCAACCCACATAACATGTTCGTCTGAATAGCTGCAGCCTCTGCATGTGCAAGTGGTATGTGTTTTCTGCTTGTTCAAAACAAATACGTGGTCACAGCCCATACATATCAATGTATCTCCGTTCCAGTAAATTAAATGATCTTGCTCTTTGGTATATCTGCAATATATTATAGAGTCTCCATATATTGTATCAGATTCATATTCTAGCACATCAGGTACCCAGAAATTATGGGGAATTCCTTGCATCTCTTGATCTGACTTAGGTGCAACATACACAAAGAAGAGTGCCCATAGTACTGTGAAGCCAAAGAACGTTATTGGGCCTATATATTTTTTCATATTTTTGTTGTTCATTTTTAATTTAGTTGATTAGTATACTACTAATATACGCTAAATAACCGACATATAAAAACTTTTTACCGGGTATTTTTGTATAACATGCTAATTTATACTGATTCTAAATAAGAATATTGCCAATCGCATTCAAATGTTGTTGTTGTGTACCACATTATCTTTCCTCCACTATTTTCCTTTTTCTAGAACATCGAGCATGTAACTTTCTTGTCAATTCTTTACACCCTCTTTCTTTTAGAAATAATTTATTAAAATTCCAGATATAATTGTATGCAGATAGTGTCTGCACTGAGTTATTACAGCTGTCTATTACTTTTATTGCTTTTTTGTATGCTTTATCCATAGTACTAATATAACAAAACTTTCCGACATATAGAAGGAAGTTGCTGTATTTATATCCACACTGGTGTTGTGCCTGGTGCTGACCAAGTGTGGTAAGAGTTTAGTTCTCTAACTTTCCCATATAAGTTTTCAGCACACATAGATGCGCTGGCCCAAGATGCACTTTCCTCTGATGCCCAGCAATATACAACACCTTTAGCTCCTCCTCCTCCAAATGAACCGTTTGTTCTTATATATGTATAATAAGATATACTACTGTGGCCGTTGGAATTGTGTGCTGTTGATACACCATTTATAGACCCTGTCATGAATAAGTTTCTGCAATCAACTCTTCTAAGTCCATTTAAGTTTTCCATTTCTACATAAGCCCTTGAGTGAGTATACATAAAGCTTAAATCTACTTGCTCAAAGTCATTTCCTAACCCGTGTACTGCATGCGGTTCTCCAGGTGAAGCAGACTGTGTCCACTTTGTTGAGTTTCCTAAATAAATCTTTCCAGGTACATTATGTGAAGCTGAAGCAAATACACCAGAACCCGAACCTTCATTGTACCATGCGTGTGTTGGGATATATATGTCATCAGTTGGGTTTGGTCCAAAAGAGCCAGTAAGACCGTTATTTGCTATTGTAATCTCTTTTAGAGAGTTGACTTGATATGTAAAATCTATAGTACCGTGCTCTCTACCGCCTGCTGCAGCTACACCTGCAAGATTTGTATCGTCTAAATGAACTATCGATAACATAGGATTTCCTGACAAATCCAAGCCTGTCATTTTTAGATCGTTACCCATAGAACTCCAAGTACAGTTTGCTGGTAAAGATGTTTGGTGTCTACCTGTACCTCTTCCAGTTTCGTTTGTGTATGGATTGTGGGACATTTTTGAATTAACAGGCCATGAGACTCCTGTGTTGTGGTTTATATTCCCGTTAGAATTTACCTCACCATTGATTGTAGACGCTTGCCAAACGTATTTAGAGTTTCCCTTCAAAGTCTGACTATCTTGTATACCTATTCTATTACCGCCGTTTGACATAACAAGTGTACATAATTTTGAATTGTTTGTCAAGTTTATAGCTTGAGTACCTGAGCCTGTTACTCCCATACCAAAATCGTTATTTCTTATATCTAACAATCTAAGATTAGTATTATATAATATAATGTTTTTATCAGTCAAAGCGTTACCATGCACATCAAGAACCATTAGATCTGGACAATTGCTTACATCTAAAGATCCACTCATCCCAGACCCTGAATTCATGTGCGTAAGTTCTTGAGATGAGCCGCCTCCTTCTATGGGCTCTCTAAAGTTAGTTTCTACCACTGTATAACCGTCGTATGTAAAGTCGGTAGCTACCTGATAAGATATATGATTGTTATTTGCAGCCTTTAATGCTAACAGCTTGTTTCCATAATAAACATTTAATTTAGAAGCATCTGCTATCTGGCAATAGTCAACATCTAAATAAAAACAATTAGATTCAGTAGGCAATCTGAACTCATCAAAACTATTTGAAAATGCAGATATAAACGACAATTCTTTATTTGATTCTAAATTTGGCGGGAACCGCCAACCACTGTTGGCAATGCTCATAGTTGCTAGCCCTTTATTACAACTTATATCAGGAAACCTAATCTTAGTAGTAGGAGATAGATGCATAAAATTAAGATTCAGGTGTTTAATTTTTAATGTATGGTTAAGATCTGGTATTTCTATACTCATATCTTGTAGTTGTAAGAATTCTATATTTGGTGCACCGTGTAGGTTTAATTGTGGGTGGCTTGAATTTGTGGAACGTATTTGGAAAGAACTTGATATTTGCAACCATCCTAGATGGCAGTGGTTGTCAAATGTCAAGTCATGATCTATTATCATATCCCTAAGTTCTATTATTTTCAACTTCGGATTCTTTGTAATATCTAACGAACTACACGACACATTCCCATCCAAAAACAGCTTTTCTAAATTTGAACTTTGTGTAAAACTAGCATTAACTATTGAAGAATTATGCCAACCAAACCATCTCAAATCCATACATTCTATACCGTGCAAGTCTGTGGTTGTTTCTACATAACTACGAGGATGAGGTTCTCCCATATACGTTTCGTGGGTATATACACCTGTATAAGATAGATATTTACCACCATTACCATAAATATACTTTATTACAGATGACGAATCATGGGAAACAAAGCTATTGCCTGTATATGTTGAGCATGCACCGACACTTCCAGTCATCTCATTATATACGTCCCATTCTCCCCAATAGGAATTTGGAGCTGCTCCCTGTCCAGGGCTACCTGATCTATGTTGGGCCCATCCACCTGCTCTCATATAACCAAATTCGAGCATATATGTAAGTTGACTGGAGGGAGCATGCTTCGTCCACCTACCAAAAGCCAAAGTTACATAGTCTGCATGTGATGAATTATATCCTGAAGCATTTGGTAGTGAGTCATGACTATAAGATGAAGTCATCCATTTATGTACACCATTGTCGTAAAAAAACATATCCAGGCCTGTTCTATGCCACGTCACTGCATCTTCATTACCCCATTGATAAGAAAGGTTAACAATTGCGCTTTGTGTATTATATAAAGAATAAGTAGACCTATCAGTACTACTGCCTGGATTTACGCATGAGTTAACAGATACTGAATTTGCTGTTTGTAGAAATATTCTAAAATTATCGTCTGGTATGTGTGCACAGCATTCTGAAGACTGTAAAGTTGTTTGTGTCGCATTCCACTTGTAGTTATCTGCACAAGGTTTCATACAGCCTTCAGCAGGTTCTGGTTGACACCTACCTTCAAACGCAACATATAAACCGTTTTCTAACATAAGTATACTTTCAAAAATAGAACTAGCATATTCTGCTTGAGGGAATGTCGTTTTTGGTCTTACCCAGTATGACATGTGCTGATCTCCTCCTATTGTCCTATTGTTTCCTCCGCTCATAGATACATAAGGTAAATAATCGCATGATGAACTTCCTCCTGATGATGACATTGCAATAATTGGCTCAGTCTGGCCACAGTGAGTTGAAGTCATAGTAAAGGTAGTATCTGATGATTGGCTGAATGTGAACCACTTGTGACCTAGTAATGCTGGGTTGGTGGCTGATGCAGTAGTAACTAAATTATGTATTGACTCAGAAATACTTGAGCCTGTATAGAAATGAAAGACGCCGTCAGAAATACCTGGCAGCAGCGCGGAATTGTTTGATATATCATACGAAGATGTTGGGATAAACGTAACGCTAGCTGAAACTAATGGCAATTGCAGTAGGTTCGGCCCAGCATCATTGACAAGCACATGAAAAGAAGCAATACCGTCAGATCCAGAAAAGCTATATGTACAATTTGTATTGCCTCCAAATCCTATAGATGTACCTACTGAAGCTGTACACAGTGTATATTCTTCTGATCTACAATTACTAGATGTCCCTGCCATGTTAAAATGTACATCATCGTTGTCTGGATTATAGTCATATTGATTGACAGAGCTATCCCAATCATCGTTATCGCTCAAAGCTGTTATTCCAGTTATGTATACAAACCCAGATGTCTTTGTGTTACCTGGTATTATATCTTCACATTTTATACATGCCAAATCAACAGCGTTTACAACGTTTTGGTGATTACTCTGGCTGTAATATAATTCTTTTAATGTTCTCGTTCTAAGTGATGCTGGCCAATTACCAGAATACTGTGCACCTGCTAGACTCTGTGTTGCTGTTGCGTGTATAGGGTTGTAAGTGAACAGTCTAGCATAAGGGCCTCCTCTAAAAGAATATCCGTCTGAAAACTTTATTTTATAATATGTTCCATCAAACTGCTGCTTCATATATGAAAAATTATTCCAACTTTCAAGCTCTGTACATGTACACGTAGGTCTCTTTACTTTGTATGAAGTCTTGTTGTCAAATGTTAAATATGAATGAAACTTAGCTCCCCATCCATACATAGATTTTTCCTCAAGCATCTGTACACTGTTAGGAAATAAAGACGACATCCTACCTTCCCAATAAGGATCTGGTACGTTATAATCGTTTTGATAGAACAATGACGTCTTTGTATCTAACTCTTTGTTACACTTACAATATTTTTCTGCCAAACTCTGAGTCAATCCTAAAGCTCCAAACGAAGCATATCCCTCAGAAGCAGATGATTCAGGTGTTATTTGTGCACCTAACCAAGTACCTCCATACTGATAGTGATTCCAATCATAATACAACCCTGTGTTATTAAAGCTATTTGTTGTCCAGCCTCTGGCTGCTACTATTGAATGTGTGTTTATCGACCATGTTCGACCAGGGCAGCACCAACACCCAACGCTTGCAGTCTGGTCAGCAGACAAGTTAGCAATTATAGGCGTATGTATATTGTTTATGTAACCTTGATTACACATCGAAGTTGTGAAAGCTATACTGTTTGACGCTACAGTGGAAGCCGTGAACCAGGGTGAAAACTGATTTATAGCTAAAGTAAATGCTTCAGCATATGAGTATGTCCCTTCAGGCATCCACGTACCGGTTCCTGAAGATGATGTATGGTAATACGGCACAGTACTGACAAGACCATAGTCTGAATGTGTTACGTATGTTATATATCTACCAACATTGTAAGGTGTATGAGTTATGGTCTGACCTGCTATTACTGATTGAGTCGCAACGCTATAGCTTACAATTAGCACTTGGTTTTGAGGTACTGTACTATTAGGAAAGTTGTCTGACGTACAGTTATCTAACGATCCAGTATCAAAAAAGTTACTATTATAATTAACTCTTGTTAGTAAGCCGTTTACGTATGTAAAATATGAAGATGAATATATGCTAACTCCATTGCTAGAACTAAAGCTTGTCGATGGAGATGTATTTAATATTGTAAACCTATCACCATGCTCTGGATTGACGAACTTTATAGTACCGCCTGATGTAGCTTTGTCTGTAAGTAAAAAATCAGATTCTGTGCATGTTTCGCAAGAAGAGCTAGGTATTAAACTCATAGAAATTATTGCATCAGGAGTCTTTGCTATATTTGCAGGTGCTGCTGGATTTGGATCCTGAGCATCAATTTGAGTATTCTTTTCAACACCTGAGTTTATTTTCGCAAATGTCATTTTATGAGGGTCACCATCACCTCTCATCCAGAAAGTTGTGTCAGCTGATATTACAGAGCCTCCATGTACCTTGCATGTTATATACTCTTGATTTGAAATACCAGAATTATGAGGATTGTCGAGTGTGTTAACATATCTTCTACTCTTCTTGTGTATTGCATGTTCCCAAAAATCCTCGCTGTCTGGAATTAACGGGTTGTTATTTAGTAAAAGATAGGGATTTGATGCCATTAGTAAGCTCCCCCATCTGGTGTTGCGAATATATAAACTCCATTTTCTAGCATAAGAGAAAAAACACATAGACTACTACCAAATTTATCTATGGGGAAAGTTGTTTCAGGGTGATAAGCGTATACTATATCTGCTGCAGCAATGTTTTTTGTTATAGCTGTTATTTTTATGCAGTTAGAAGATTTAGTGTTGTCTACTCCTAGTGCGCTACCACACTGTATTATCATATCTCCTACATATAAAGTGTCCAAGCTTGTGTTTACAAGTCCATTCGAACTTATCTTAATCATCTGCAGTTTACTGCCTAGTGTTACAGTATACCCATCTGCAAATGTAAGCTGGACCATACAAGTAGAGCACCAGTATTTTTTCATTTTAAACTTATGCAAAGTTGTGCATTCACAGTTAGGTCTTTTTATCTGAGCCAAGCTGCCAGTTGGAATTACTGCTGTTGTGGTTGTCGGGAGCGTGTATCCGTTATCTATAGCTATTTCAGAAAACGAAGTTAGATTTCCCTGGTCGGCCCTGAATAATAAATCTATTGGTATTCTGGACTTGTTTTCATACCCAAGGTTTCCTGACAGCGTTTCAGTGTTTGGATTAAAAGCTGTCTCAAAAAGCCCGGATGTTATTGCTGGAGACATACAGCTACCAGAAGAGCTTCTTAATTGTGATCCTATTATGCCCATTGATAATCATCTCTCTTGGTGCGGCCTCGTTCTGAATTTATTTCCCAAGATTTTATATTATTTTCTTCTGCATATTTTCTTGTTTCTTCTATTGCGTTGCCTATCCACATCTTTTCTATCTTTGCCTTTATAGGTCTGTTGTCTTTATTCATAACATAGAATATGAATTCTTCTTTATTTATAGCTCTACTTATTACGTACATCTAACTTTCTCCAATGATTTTGAGGACAGTCCTCTGATTTAAACTTAGCTTTATGATCTATCCAACATCCACAATCTGTACATCGTCTTTCGTCGAAAGCTTTGAAAGGACATCCTTCACATATATTTAATCTATCCCTGTAGTCTTCATAGCTTACGTGCTTAAAACCTGATAGTATATTTTTATACAAAAAAGTCAAAAGGTTCATCATGTATCTACCTTTGAAAATCTTTAACTTTTTTCTTCTTTTTTTCTTCTTGCTACAATTGCATCCCATAGTATAACCTCTCCGCTTATTTTGCTTTTTTATTTACAACATATTCAACTTTAATTTTTATTTTTGGCTCATAATGATCAGGAGTCCTATCGTCTATACCAAAAAACCCTGACTTGTCTTTGTCCATCCTCAATGTCATTTCTAAATCTGTAACGTTCATCATGATCTGACCTGTCGTTGAAAGGATATCTTTTTCTGTAGGGCTGTCTACCTTATCTGCGTTTCGGTAAGGGTTATCTCTCCAGTTGTCTCCATAATAAGCACTAAGTCCGTTTAACACGTCTGCTGGTGTTTTTACTTTAGACAGCATCTCCTGAGCCTTCTTCCATCTTCGTTCTGATGATGTTTTATTTTGTCCTGATGTATATCCTGAATCTTTATAATCATATCCGTGATTAGTACGAACGTGGTTGTTTTTTCTATCAAGCTTTTTTATAACAGGCTTATGTAGCGATGTCATTTCTATTGAATATGTAAAGTTAGGGGTAGCTACGAAAGTATGGCCTTTTACGCCTACATCTCTATAGTCATCCCCTGTGAAGTTCATGATCGATGTAAGTGTTTCTGAAGCTTTCTTAAACATAAGAGCTCTTCTTATTTTCTTGCCGTCTTCAGATGGCTTGCCTTTTGACTTTGCAATCTTCTTTTCTTTCTCATCGGCGTTAACCATAAGAGCAGAATTTACAATAGCAGTTCCAAAACTGTTCATGCCTTCAGACCAATCTGTGTCTTCGTCTACAATGTATACCATTTCGACATCATTTATTAACTCACGTACAACTTTTACTCTTGCAGAATAAGATCTATCTCTGTTTTTTGCAAGAACAATCTTGTCCTGGACAATTGTATGTGCTATTGTGCACTCATTTATCATTGTGTTTCTCCTATTTATATATAAATATCAAACTACTACTTAACCAATGAGGTTACTATAGTTACGTCTGGATATTTTTTCTTAAGAGCATCTACCGCTTTTATATTCTTTGGGCTGTCGTCCATAAAATATATAGGGTTGTAACCTTTCTTGATTTCTCTTTCAATATAATCTGCTTTCTTTTGAGGGTCGCCACTGCCTAGTGTGACAACATAGGGGTTTATACCTATAGTTTTAAAGAAAGAATTTATTGGAGCTCCAAGTCTTCTTGCTGTTAATATTGTAACCTTTCGTGCGCCTTTTTTTAATTGCTTGCGTAGCAAATCCACGTTCTTCTTAATAAGTTTAGGACTTCGTATCTTTCTATCAAAGTCTCTGAAGTCATATTCCTCACCTTTTTTAAGTCCACTGTGCACTGCAAACTCTGCAGCATCAAGTTTAAACTCAGAGCCATCTGGCTTTACTACATACACCCATGAGTCTGATTTTACTAGAGTATCATCAAAGTCGAAGATACTTAACATCTTAGCTTCTCTTAATATATCTACTAATTTAATCATATTATTTATGACCTGTTTGTCTTCCAATTGTTAGGGAATGCAGCTTCTGCTCCTTTTTTAAACTCTTCCCAACCTTTCCAAAATTTACTTCCTGGCATTACACCTGACTTAAATGCTTTAAACATGGTGTTTGAGTCGTTAGTAAACATCTTGCCATTTGGCTTGTTAGCATTTTTCATAGATAGTTTATCCAAGGCAGTAACTGCTTTGTTTAATGTACCAGTAGCCTTTAACACTCGTTCATGGGCTTTCTGTAGTACAATAATATCTTTTACTGTCCATTGATTACCTGCTTCGTTTATTATGTCTTTTAACTTCATCTGTATTTCTTCCAATTCTTTTCTGATTTATGTGCAGCTATCTCGTAAGGGTTCTTTTTATAGCCTAACTTTTGCTGATACTTCTCCATCTTCTTAGGGTCTTGTGTAGCGTGTGTATATTCATGTAACAATCCTTTAATGATTTCTTCTTCGTTCACCATCTTAGGTGTATACAAATAGATCTTATTGTTCTCCCAATCATATTCAGCGTGCGGATTAGCTTCTCCCTGCATACCTTCAATTCCAGTTACCCTTACATAGATGTTACTGTGGAATTCTACTTTTGGTGTGCCTCTTTTAGCTCTACCTAGATTCTTTATTATCTGTGGGTATACTCTATCAACTACAGCCTGTCTGTTGAAACCTTCTAATAATAGCTCTTTTAACTTTATCATAACGTTTGGTCTGGAAACCATTCTTCCCAGTCTTTATTATCTTTGTGGTCAGTTTTTAAGATGCCGTACATGATCTCTTTTAATTGACTCGTTAGGTAATTATGGCCTACCTTTTCAATAAACAGCTCTTTTGCTATTCCCATCGTCTATTGTACTTTTTTCTCTGATCTTCCATTACGTACTCAACTATATCATGTTCGCCACAGTGAGGGCATCTTAACTTATCTATGTTGCTTGCCTCGTTTATCTTCCACTCGCCCTCACACTTCTTATTGCTGCATTTGTAAATATATGTGTGACGGATAAATACCTTGTGTGACATTATACTATATCTTTACTCTCTATCAAAGTGTACGAAAATGAGTTGCCCCATACTTCCCTTGCTGTTTGGCATATGTTAAGAAATTCATGCCAGTCGTCGTTTGATGCTATTACTTGACAGCCTGCCGACCACTTATCTATATACGTAGAAGTCTTTCCAGCTTTAGATGTTGCTCTGTGAATGTTAATTCCGAAAACGCCTGTATCTGTAGTTGATTCGTCAAAGTTGTATGTACCATCTTTGTTGCGATCTCTGTATACTGTTACATCTTTCTTCTGGCCCAATGCTGTATATTTGCCTCCGTGGAGTCTTATCTTGTGTGAACCTCTATATTGTCCAGGCTTAAGAACGGCACAGCCTTTGTTTGGAGACATAGGGTTTTCCATCCAATCATCTCCTGGATCAGTTGTACAATTGTATTCCATATACTTCCACTCACCATTCTCATCTCTAAAAGATATAGTCATCGTGTCATCGAACTTGTTAGTAACCTTACCTTCTGTATCGCTGTTTCTGATCCCTATGATATTAACATCATAATTGTCGTTTTCAAAGTACTTGTAGCCTTTGCTGTCTACTGCTGCCTTAATTTGTTCTCTTGAATACTTCATCGTAAACTCCTATTTTCTATTTGCGAATTTTTCCAAACCGGCTATTCCAAAGCATCCTAGTACTACCATAACAAAAGAATTGTATATAGCTTCGTTTATTACTAGATCTTTACCAGTCCATCCTGTTATAATATCTGCTAGCATTACTACTACCATTATTAAAAAAGCACAAAATCCAATTATAGATTTTTCATTGTACTTATTATCGTCTTTAAATATTTCTTTCCAACTCATTGTGTTTCTCCTTTGTTAAAATTCTTCCATTATAATTTCGTCTATCTTTTCTTGCACAGTCGATTGTGTTTCTTCTATAGCCATCATAATATTTGCCTGATATCTCTTTGTTTCCCTGCCATTTACAAATATAATAACGGTTGGTGTTACTACTATACTAAAGTCTTTTTGCCATGTACCTTTATCGATTAGTATTCTTTTTGTTCCTACATCTGTCAACTTGTGTAACCACTCCACATTATTTCCTGCATTCCAACTAGCGTTAAATTCTACCACACACATATCTTCATCGCATTCATATGACTGACCACTTGCCGAGCTGGATATTAACATCAATACTATTACTAGTATATACCCTGCAAGTATTTTCCATACTGTATAATCTTTTCCCATAACTAATTTCTTCTCCTGTCTACTTTGCCACCTTTAACATATCTGATACTGTCTGATGTACCATCTTCATAATCTAGTCTCTCTAATATGTGTACTATATCTTTTTTAATATCAGATACATCATTTTGAGTACTCTGTATTATTTGGTACATGCTATCTTGATATGCAATATCATCTGCAGTAGGTACCCATATTTCTTCTTCCTTTTCTAGCTCTAACTCTTCTAATATAACTTTTTCAGGCCAAACGTTTGCTAATACTAAAGTGCTTATCAATAATGGTATTAACACCATCATAGTTTTGCGCGAGGTAAAACATATACATTTATTCCATAATTTCATAGTATTCCTATTATCTCAGTGCGTCAAGCTTGTCGTTTAATTTTTCTAACTGCTCTTTTATTTCCTTAACATCTTCTTGTGTTGTCATTATTGTTTGGCGCACCAACTGGTCTTTCATATCAAATTCCATTCTAGATATTACCGGAGCTTGAGGTTCAGGTAGCAATTTTGCTTCTGCAATATCTGCCTGTAATACAAACCACATTCCTATAATCGTTGCCATTGCAGCACCAATTCCTACTAGTGTTTTTATACTTACGTTAAAGCCCGTGTCTTCGTTCAATTCTTTCGCCATTGTTTGTCCCGTGTCTCTTTTACTGCTTTGTTATTTTATTTTGCAAAAAACATTTTTTTGTTTTTAATGTAATTTATAACGTCTTTCTTATCTAACATAATTGCCATCTTACCTTCTTTTCTATGTATGAAAGTATAGCCCCATTTACCAGACTCTATTTCCTTAAGATAAATATCTGTTATCCATGTAGTACTTATAGAAGTTTCGTTGTGTATTGTATAATCAACATTCACTTTGACATCTCTTATGTTTTTTACTGCCTTTCCTAGTTTAGGTGCTGATTTAGATACTGACTCACTAAGATATTTGTTTTGCCATTCTTTTATGTTAAATTTTTTCATTTCGTTTCCCTTAAAATACTCTGTAATTTATTCCAGCACTAAATCCGTGCCACTCTCTATTCCAATACTTGTTATATGTTCCTTCTATAAATACACCTAGGTTTTTGCTAAACCAATGGCCATATACTAAACCTGCAGAATAATCTATCCACTGTCCTTCGTTATATTTGTGATAGCTAAATTCTCCACCTGCGTCATAATGATACGGCATGATATTTCCCCAAGCATGTAACCAACTTTTCTTTTCATATTTATAATAATCGAATCCTATTACCAATGAATGCTGTATTGTATTTTTTAATTCGTTTCGTTTCTTTTCTGAATAATCTGCTAATGCTGTTGGTATTGCAACTGCTTCCCAAACTTCTGTACTGGTTGCTACCGAATTACCAGATGGATCAAAATATTCTACATTTCCCTGTCCATCAAATACAACTTCGTATCCTTCTTCTATTGCTAGGAATGTATAATGCAAATTGTTGTTTGATAACAGCCACTCTTCTAATGGGTTATAGCCGTAAGGCTCTGCAAGTCTCTGAGCTGCTCCAAAATTAAATGTTAGATTTTCTACCTGTGTAGGTTTGTATGTTAGTCTTTCGGAAGCTTCGAAGTATTTTATATCTGCAAATCCGTCTTCTAGATATTCTACCTTTATGATAAAGTGCTTCATACAAAACTTTTCAGTACATCCGTCAGAACCTACATATC
>Ga0209815_1000816_pt1 | contig 22075 bp, 16 predicted proteins | sample CoawatmetaG00DNA_FD_187507 | JGI IMG/M metagenome (GOLD analysis project Ga0209815, IMG submission 187507) | Marine microbial communities from the West Antarctic Peninsula - Coastal water metaG002-DNA (SPAdes) (version 2) | ecosystem: Environmental > Aquatic > Marine > Coastal ...
TGAGATACACAGGTTCTTTAGTGTAATAATAAACTCGTACTATATTTATATGTATGGAAAACGATTTTAAATTATTCGGTGATAAAAACTTTTCAGATTTATCTGAGGAGATATATGAGAACACTAAGTTAAAGAAAACTCAGATTGACTTATTGATTCAGGAAGTTCATGGCTATATCCAAGGCATAGAGGACATAGCTGTTGTAGGTCCTATAATCAAAGAGTTAATGGATGTGGGTATTCGTAACGATGACAACTTAGTTAAGCTAGCTACTATCTACCAACGGATTATGTCCAAGCAAACGGTTGATGATAGTGGTACGGCTTTACTTTCTGAAGAAGAGAAAGAACAACTTATGGCAACTCTTGAAGATGTAACAACTGATTTACAAAAAAAGAAAGATGAGATTGTTGATATGTCTGATGTAAGAAGTAAGTATGGAAAAACATAATGGGTTTAGGTAGGATATATCAAAACTTAGTTGAAAAAGATATAGATTTTTTTTTAGGTCATGTAGTTCAAGTTCATCTAAATGAATCTGATAGTCCTAGAGGTGGAGAAAATTCTGTATCTTCACAGGCAATTAAAGTAAAGCCATTAGACTCTTCATTACCAACTATGAGTCAGATAGTTTCAGCAATTCCTCTTATCAGAGGTATAAGTGATTCTATTACTAAGGGTGATTTAGTTTTAATGACTTTGATATATGAATCTTTTTATTATATGGGTCCATTGAATTCTTTTAATACACCCAATGTAGGATCAAATCCAGCATGGAGTAAAAGAAGAGATGCTTTAGGATCAAACGATTATGATATAGAATCCTCGATAGGATATGGTTCTGCTTATCCAATATCCAATGTTCCTAAACTACAGAAAAATAGGAATGTTGTATTAGATGGATTACCTAATGATTATTATCACAACTCAAAGCATACTGATTTATCATTAGAAGGTCGCCATGGAAATAGTATTAGATTAGGCTCTCGTGATATATTTCCTATATTAAATTTACATAATACCAATATACCAGCTGGAACTGAAAATCCAATGGTTGGTTCTTTAATATCATTTATGTCTAATGGTAGTATAGAACAAAATTTAGGTTTCTTTAGATTATCGACAGACTCATCAGTTACCTTACCAAATACAACTGCTATAAATCCTAATTTTCAGATTAATAAGGGTAATAGTAAATTATTAACTAATATTGAACCTACCGAGGGTTTAGAAACTTTTTATAATTTTTCTCAAGAAATACCCGAACAAGAAACTAAAACTGAATTTGACCAAATCTTAATTACATCGGATAGACTTATATTTAATAGCAGAAGTAATGTGGGTGATATATCAATATCATCTGGTAGAAATATTAACTTGGGAGCTGCTGTTAATTTCACATTAAACAATCAAGGTCAATCAGTTATTAATTCTGGTAATATTTATTTAGGAGAGAAAGCTAGAGATAAAAAAGAACCGATGGTATTAGGTGATGAATTAAGAGCATTACTATTAAAGTTTGCTGAGATACTACAGGATTCAAGAGCATTAGTTCAAGGAGTTCCTATACCATTATATGATAAAGAATCGGGAACACCTATGTATAATAGAATACAAACTTTAATTACAGAACTAACACCACCACCTGATGGAGAACGACCAAATAGTGATACTGGAGTTTATAAAGATAGTATAACAAAATTTTTAAGTAAGAAACATTTTATAGAAACAAATACAGATAGGAGTGATAATGAAGGTTAATATATTTAAGAAGTTAATAAGAGAAGTAATAAGAGAAGAATTAGATTTTAAATTTGCAGCAGTTGAGAAAAAGTTAGATGAAGTGTTAGTTAGTAATAAAACTAATAGTATAGTTGAAGATAGAGTGCCACAACATAACTCATCTCCAAGTAAAAAAAATACATCAGTTCCTAACACGAGAGTTCCAATTACTAAAAATTCTATCTTAAATGATATTTTACAAGAAACTGCTCATTCAGGTGAATGGAAAAATATGGATAAAGAAACAGAAGTAAAATCAGTAGTTGATGATACTCAGAACTTACCTGATCATCTAGCAAATGCTTTCACTAAAGATTATTCTGGTGTAATGAAAAAAACAGAAGAAAAATCAAACTTTAATAAAGGACCTATTAATGGGGCTTAAAGAAGACATAGCAATTGCTTTTATAACAAATCTTGAACCAACTCAGACTGGTGATAATTTTAATTTTAACGATAAAGCAATTAAAAAGATAGATGTTCTGGCTGAAAATTTAACTGATGCTATAATTACATTTATTCAATCTCAAACATTTACTATTACTGATTTAAAAATGACATCGGTTGGAATTACAGTTATGACACCCGTTGGTCCTGGTACTGTAGTTGGTGCTGATGGAACGCCTAGTAAAATATTTTTAGAAATGAAATCATCAGAAGAGGGTGTAGCTACAACAAACCCATTAGGTGCTGTTGAGTCAAATGTATCTAAAGTTAAATTAAAAACCATAACACCTGGAACAGATAGGGAACCTGTATAATGCCAATACTAGATAAAAGAAAAAATAGATTTATAGAAGATCAAGATAGTAGGGTATCAGTTGGAATAGACTTTCCCTTTAATAGAACTGCCGGTGGTAATGGATTATTTAATACCACAGAAACTACTATTGATGCTATAAAAGCTAATATACAACTTTTATTACAAACCAATCAAGGTGAAAGATTATTTCAACCTAACTTGGGTGTCAATTTAAAACAACTTCTTTTTGAACAAATGACAGAAGATTTACAAATACAGATTGAAAATAATATTGTTGATGTTTTTGAAAGATGGTTACCATTTGTAAATTTAACAAACATTAATGTTGAAAGAAGAAATGATGATAATCAAACAAACATTAATATAGAATTTAATATAAGAAGAACACCAAACTCATTAGAAAGTGTTCAGGTTACATTTGATGGTGTCGGTGGCACCACAACAACAAGTGATGGAGCTTACTAATGGCATATACCGATAAACAAAAACTAATAGAAACAAATGTTAACTATACAAGTAAAGATTTCAGTACGATTAAAGCCGACTTGATTGAATATACCAAATCCTATTTTCCTGATACATATAAGGATTTTAATGAAACATCACCTGGTATGATGTTAATAGAATTATCAAGCTATGTTGGTGATGTTCTTTCTTATTATATTGATTACAACTATAAAGAAAACTTACTAGCAACAGCAACTGAAAAAAGAAATGTAAGAAGACTTTCTGAATTTTTAGGATATAAAACTCCAAACAAGACACCATCAGTTGCTCGTTTAAAAGTAACAACAACTATAGATGCCGATGGGACAACTGGTCTACCATCATATGGAACTGCTCCTTCTTCAATAGATGAGGGGATACAAATTGTTTCAAATGTAGACTCACAAATACTTTTTGAAACTACCAGTGAAATTGACTTTACATCAAGTGGTTCAATACAAGTTAATGATGATCCTTTTACAAGTGCTCCAATATTAAATTCAGATGGTGAAGCTAGTTCTTATACTCTTACCCGATATGTAAGAGCTGTCTCCGGTCAAACAAAAACAAAAACATTTACCATATCAAGTCCAACTAAATTTTTAGAATTAGATTTAGGCGATGATAATGTAGTTGAGATATTAAGTTGTATAGACTCATCTGGACTTACATGGTATGAAGTAGATTATTTAGCACAAGAAAAGGTTCTAAAAGAAACTCATTACTCTGATGATAACAATAGAACTACTGCTTATGACCAAGGTCTTGGTGGAGAAAACGATGGAACTAATTCTGTTATACCTGTTCCATATGTTGCTGAATACATAAGAACAAATAAAAAATTTATATCAAAATTTGATGAGGATACACAAACATATAAGGTTTGTTTTGGTAATGGGTTATTTAAATTCAATGATAACGCTACAAATGTAGATCCTGTAGAACAAGCTGGTGTAACAATAAATGGAGATAGTATTGCTGATATTGGTGCTATAAATTCTACGATAAGTAATAATTTAAATTTAGGTGAGACTCCAACAAACACTACATTAACTTTTACATATAGAGCTGGTGGTGGTGCTACATCAAATGTCCAAGCCGGAGAGCTTACAACTATAAACAATGCTCCTGCCGGTGTAACCATATCTGTGACAAATGATGAACCTAGTGTTGGTGGGACAGATGGTCAAACTGTAGATGAGATTAGAAACAATGCTAGTGCATTTTTTGCTACTCAACTTCGATGTGTAACCAAAGAAGATTATACAGCAAGAATACAAAGTATTCCAGCAAAGTTTGGTAGTATTGCTAAAGCTTATGTTGAGAGATTAGAAAGTGGTCTTTTAGTATCTACTCTTTCTTATAATGAAAATAGACAACTTGTACAAACACCACAACTTATTTTACAAAATGTAGCAACTTATCTTAATCAATTTAGAATGATTAATGATGTTGTTGATTTTGGATTTATTTTAAAAGAAACATTGTTTTCTGGCTATCTAATAAACTTTGGTGTTAATTTTATTGTTAATGGTGATAGGAGATTTAATCTAACCGAAGTTAAACTAAATGTTATTCAAACCATAAAAGACTTTTTTAAGGTAGAGAAGATGCAATTTAGACAATCAATTAATATGAATGATTTACGATATAATATATTGGGATTGAATGGTGTTATTGGAATCAAAGAGTTATCATTATTTCAAGATGGGAATAGTAGTTATGCTGAAGGTAGAGGATTACATTCTTTCCAAGGTGATGGTGATAGTAGTGGTGGTGAAAGTGGTTATGGATTTAAATATAGTTTTGATGGTTCTCTCGTAGATGATATTTATAGACCATCGGTAACCCCATCGGTTTTTGAATTAAAAAATCCAAACCAAGATATTTACGGGAAGGTAATATAATGCATAGATATTTTTTTACAACCAAAGATACTTTTATTAATAGTGGCTCCGATACAACCACAGGTGAAGACTTTAAAGATAAGAACACAGGACAAGATGAGATACTAGAATTAAAAAAAGTATTTTTTGATAGAACATTTTCTTATCAAACAAGGGTTCTTGTTCAATTTGATACTAACGAAATAGAAAACTATATTAGTTCATCTGTTTTACCAAATGACTATAAGTTAAACCTTAGACTTTATGAAACAGAGGGAACGAGTGGTTTAAGTGAAGAATACACAATTGCTGCTTATCCTATAAGTGAATCTTGGGATGAAGGTGTGGGTAGAGAATTAAATGTTCCAAAAACAACTGATGGTTGTAGTTGGTTATACCGACAAAACAAAGATGGTGCTACAGAAATCGAATGGCAGTTAGAAAGTTCTTTATGGACTGCAGGTGTTCCTACTGGTAGTAGTGGTGCTAGTTATATTGCTGGTGATGAAGTAACCCAAGCATTTTCAGCAGAATCTCCTGACCTTAACATGGATATAACTGATGTTAGTAAGAAATGGTTTAATGGAACTAATCAAAATCATGGACTATTAATCAGACTATCCGGTAGTAGAGAAACATCTTCTACTAGTTTTGAAGACCTTAAATTTTTCTCAAGACAAACCAATACAATATACTCTCCTAAGATAGAATTAAAGTGGGACGACCATCTTCCAGCAACTGGTTCTAACACAGGTAGCTTGACCACCTTGGATGTTTCTGGTAATAGTGAGAACTACCTATACCCAATTCACTTACGAGAAGCGTATAAAGAAAAAGAAACCATAAAATTTAGATTTGGTGCTCGTAAAAGATACATACAAAAGTCATTTACAACATCGGTTCAAACCGTTAGTGGTAGTTTCATACCACATGGTAAGGGTGCTTATTCTATTATTGACATGGCAACAAATGAGTCTGTTGTTCCATTTAGTGCTTACACGACTATGAGTTGTGATACAACTTCTAATTATTTCAAACAAGATTTAGATTCATTTGAACCTAATCGTGCTTATAAGATTTTAATAAAAGTTAATCATGATGACGGTCAAGAAATAATTTTTGATAATGATTTTGAATTTATACTAAGGATTTAATCATGTCTTATCACGATGGCATAGATGAACAACAATCAAATCCAATTATTGAGGTTGGTTTAGATGCATTAGAAAACAGCAATTTTTTCTTTGTAGAAAATCCTGAAAAACAATATGTAGGTAAATATCACATACATCAAGATGGGACATTGATGATTGGCGTGGGTGAGAAAAATTTAGTTCACCCAATTAAACCTAATGAAGTTATATTTCAAAAAGTAACTTATGCATCTATACAACAGACTCGTGAAGCAGTAAGTGACATTTTTTATAAAATATGGTTTCAGTCAAACACACTAACCGATGATGACATACTATCAATGCAAACTACGATTCGTGATGGTATAAAACAAACAGGTAGAACCGAAGACGAACCTCTTGTATTTTATAAAAAAGATAGAAACACATTAGAAAGTAGAAAAGATTTACAAGGTGATACCTTTGAACAAATGTGTCAATACATTTTTGAAAATGAAATAACCAATGATTTAGAAAACGAACCATCAAATCCACCTGAAGGTTATGATGCTACACCCACACTCCCACCACCAATCCTTATGAGTGACACTCCAAGTATTGGCGGACAATGGCTATGGAGCGGGTACACTTGGAATAGAATAATTGGTGGTAGATTAGAAGAATTATTTTCAATTACTACTCCTGAACCCGTTGGTCTTAATACTACATATAAGATTGTGTTTAATCACGGTGGTGTTACATATGACATAATTATTGCTGAAAAAATAGATGGTGTCTTTTCAAATATATTAAACCTAAGTCAGTTAACGAAAACAAAAACTGGTTCTAAAATAAATCCTGATAAAGCTAGAGAAGTTTTAGACACAAACATATTTGAACTTCTTCCAACACAGACATCTCGTCAAGATGAGATAGATGATTTCTTTTCCGATTTTGACAGTTTGATAGGTGATGCTCCTGATTTCTTTGATGATAATGAAGATGGATTTCAAGAAGCAGTTAGCGATTATGACGAGGATGAAGCAGAGCGTATAAGTTCTGATGATCCTTCCAGAAACGCTTCTATAACTAGATTGGATACACAAGCAAATAATAACAATGTCAATAAAACTCTTCAATCAATGAGAAACAGATTGAATGAATATTTAAAGGATGCTGATGCAAGACTTATACTCGGTGATGCTGCAGATTCATTGGGTGGTGTAACCCAAACAATTGATGAATTTGGAAATGTAATATACAGATACACACTTGCAGATTTACAACCTGAGTATGAAAATAAATCAAATGGATTTCTTAAAATAAGAAAACCAAATCAAGCAATCATTATCAGAGGTCAAAATAATAACCTTTTGGAATTTCAAAAACAAAATGTAAATGGAGTTCCAAGTTATTTATCGGATGGCTTTACAATAACAATGTGGGTTAGATTTGTAGATAAACAATCAAGTGGAACTCTTTTTAATTTTGGTAATCCATTAGAAGATGATGGAAGTGGATTTAGGTTAGAGACAAATATAAATTTAGATACTAGTGGAGAATATCGTAGAACAATACGATTAGTAATAAAGGATGAAAATAATCTTTTACGAGACAATCATTGGGGATCGTCTAATAAGGAGAGAATATTTAGTAGTACTTCATCTGATGGATTAAGAAACAACTTCTCACCCTTAACTAGATATGGTGACTATTATAGAATGTATCCTGAAATACCAACTGATGATTTAAACGAATGGTATTTTATTTGCGCTACTTATAATCCTGAAATACGAGAACCCATTTTAACTTCGGATAACTCTGTACTTTTAAACAGTAAAGACTATTGGTTAAACCACCGAATAAAATTTAATACTCCAACCATAGCTGCAAATAATGATTACTGGATTGATGTGGGTTCGGAGGGTGATATAGTAGCAAATAGTTTAGAAGGTGCTAAATGTAAGGTTGAGATAATAAGTAAAAGTGATTTATTAAAAGCTCGTGGATATAAAGTTGGGAATATAGAAAAAACAATAATTGATGATAGTGAAGATACGATTAATACAGAAGACGATATTATTGATGTGACTTTTCCTGATCCTCTTGATGACCTTACCAATACATCAAATGATGATGAAAGTGATAATGATGGAAACCCTCCAGAAGTAGATTTTGGTTTTTATAGTCAAACATTAAACGAGTCAGAAAATACCGAAGGAGCTTAATAGTTATGGCAGCAACAAATACTACAGCAAATGAAGACGGTAATGTAGTTATAAAAACACTTTCAGAAGATATTCAGTTTACAATTAATTCTACTGGCGCTGATAATGTATTATGGGATTTTGGGGATGGTGAAACATCTACTGAAAGTAATCCATTACATACATATTATGACAATGGTGAATATAATGTAACTCTTACTGGATATAATTCTAATGGTGAAACATCAATAGATAAAAATGTAACTATAACTTTAGTTGGTACTGAACTTGAAGAAGAAACTCAAGATCAAGATCAACAAGATCAAGAGCAGCAAGAAGATGAATCAGACAATAGTGGAATTTCCGATGATTATGATCCATACCAAAGATAAATAATGCCAAAATTTACTACATTTTCAAACCTACTTGTAGATGTTAAACAATCTTTACGAGATTCTCCTGTAAATGATCAAATTACTGAATTGGGAACTCGCACTTTAGATAATAGAGATTATTGGGAAAATAATAATTTTAATGAATCTACTCTTAACCCTTATTTAACAGGTAATAAAGAAACATTAGATTCAGAAGTTGTAAATGGTATAGTATATCGTTCTTCTATAGGTAGCTTTACTAGGTATCAATACTCAATAGATGCATTACCATTTGTAACCGATCCTAATGATGGAAATGAGATTATCAGAGTTGATAATTACTATGATAAAGTTGATAATTCTAATGAATATAATTTAGCAACAGAAGGTAAAATTAGTTTTTATATTTATACAAGAGAAAACGGAAGACCAACACCTGATGGTAATATAGACAATTATGTGTATAGACAAATTGTAAATAAATTTGATGGTTATGCTAATACAAAAGGCGATACTGGATTTTATTTATTTAAATTAAATTGGGGTGATGGAACTGAAATAGAATATACAGACAACCCTAAATTATTAGAATCAACTGTTTTGTTATATCATACCTATAAAAAACCAGGTTTCTACACTATCTCTGGTGTCGTATACGCTCTTTATTCACCTGAAAATCAACAATCAATAGGCGGTTGGGAAAAATTTGAAACAAAAATTTTACTAAATCCATCTAAAAATTATGAACTTAATTTATATGATTATGATAATTTTGCTACTATTGGTGGGATAACTAACGATTCCGTATTAGTAAAATCTGCTGTTAATTTAGTTGGTATAAATCCAAATAATTTTAATGATGAACGAGCAACACTAGATTCTATTGAGAAAATAAATCTTTTAGATAGGTTGCAACTTTTTAATTTTATAAACAAAGTTTCAGATAACAATTTAAATAAATTTAATGATTTTTTATTACCATTTACTGAAGAATTTCAACAACAACAACGGCAGTCCGAGAACATATATGGTTGTACGAATTCAGAGGCAGTGAACTATAATGGAAGTGCTAACACGGATGATGAAAGTTGTATATTTGATATATTTTTAAATTTTATCCCACCAAGTAATAATTCTCAAGTTTTTTTATACAATAGAGGTAGTGGCGATAATTGGGATAATATAAAATGGGATTATACTATACCATCTGACTATGATTTTCATGATGATATAGTTTATAACTCAGGACAAATAAACTCGTTTAGTTTTGAGTCATATGGTGGTTTATATAGTTTAAATACAATGAAAGAATCAAATACATTTATAATAATAAACATTACTAATTTAGAATCAACTTTACCTTTAATTGATAATAATTTTCAACTAACCCCACTTAATTTTTCAAGAACACAACAAAATATTTGGAGTAGAAATTATGAAAATGGGTGGTATAAACTTGAATTTCCAAATGTAAATTCACCAAGTGTTGATTTTAATGGGGAGCTAGAAGTAGCTATTACAAGCGAAGGTGAAAATAGTGACACTCAAACGGATGAAGGTTCTGCAGAACCTGATTTATATGATGTAAATTTAACTTTAAATAATGTCGGTGGTTCATCTAATAACTTTGCTAATATTGTAAATACCTACGGTACAATCGAGAATGCTATTAATGGCCAATATTATGAGGAATCTGACCACACAATAAAAATAAATTTTAGCGATAATCATTATTTAGAAGCATTGACATCACCTACACATCCTGATTTAAATTTTAATTTTGTAGATGCTGGTCAACCAAATTTTGAATTTCAATATGAAAGATGGTCATTTTTTATGCCTAGTGGTGATGTAACAATACACGCTCAAGTTTCTACGGCATTAAATCCTACTATATATGACGGAAGAATTGGTATTGATTTAACATCAACCAATGATAATTATGGACTACCAGCTCCCGTTGGAGGTACAACTGAAGTTACATTAGATGGTGACAATCAATCAGTTCAGTTAAATGCAACACCAGAAATAGATACTAATGATTGGAATTACGAATTTGATAAGTGGGTAATTCCAAACTCAAAATCCCCCTACATTGGTTTTGGTGATAATAGAACACTTGAATCACAAAGCAGAACTCCTATATTACATTGGAAATCATCAGCTTTAGATAATGGATTACCACGAACAGTTGCTATAGTAGAAGCACACTTTACTAGAACTGGCGCTACAAGTGGTACTGATAACAATACCGGTGGTGGAAACACAGGTGGTGGCAATAAAAGCGGTGGTGGTAAAACACGAGGTGGTGAGCAAGAAAGTAATTCAGGTGGTGCTACACCATTGGGTGGTAGTGGATTGGATTACTAATGTCTGATATTAAACCATTTATAAATAAAAAATTAACCAATACCTTTAAGGATACTGGTTTAAATAACTTTGACCTAGCCACAACCAAAATTTACAAGGGTGTAAAACCAATGTGGGAGCAGTTAGGATTTCAAGATAGTGGAAGTAATATACCAACTGATATAACCTATTGGAAAAATATAATACCAAAAGACTTTACTTTAATAAATTTAACCGGTATTGAAAATATTAACAATGAACTAGTTATAAGTGATGAAGAACAAAATTGGGAAGATGGTTACTTATACCCTATCCTACCATCATTAAACGAATCAGGAATATTTAATGAGTCTGTAAATGTTGATACATCATATGGAAACTCTAATGCTGCAATTACAAATAATAATGAAAGGGATGAGAACATAATATTAAATATAGATTTTGACCAAACAACAACAGACGATTTATCTGATAAAACAAATTTAAGTAAGATAGAATATAATCAAGATTTTGAATTATCACTTGACGAGGATTTAAGATTAAAGATAGAAGGTTTAATTATACCAGATGGTATTGAAAAAAATAAAAATGAGCAGGCATTTTAATGGCTAGACAAATTAACGGTACAATTTTATATAAAGGCCTCAATGAATGGGAAGATCCAAATGGACTTCCGGTTGTATTAGTTAATGATATATCTCAGTTATTTCTTAATGCAATAGATAATAAAATTTACATAACTTCTGATGATACAACTGCTTCTAATTCACCGGTTACTCGAATATTTACAATTAATCCTAGTTTAGGTGGTGTACCCTTTACCCTTGAAGTAGATGAACTAGTTAATGGGCAGTATGATGATTTTATTATTGATAATAGATATGACTTTTATATAAATCTGCCTGACGAAGAAGATGAACAACAACAAGAAGAAACCTCTAATGTAGAACCAATGCCCACCAATCCTCCTGTTGGATTTAATCCAATGACAGGTAATTTTATGACAGGTACTTTAAGTCCACAAGGACAATGGGAGTGGAATGGTGCATCTATGTCATGGGTAGCAGTAGAAACCCAAGACGAACAAAACCAAGACGAAGAAGAAGACGAACAAAACCAAGACGAAGAAAATGAAGAAACCCAAGAAGAGCAGGATCAAGTGGTATCATCTTACGAAAAGAAAGATAATTATCCATCATTTAAGGTAAAGGGAATGTACCCACCAGGCTCAGCTAAAGAACTTGGATTGGATAATGTAGATTTAGAAAAATCTTCACTAGGTAATTGGAATTCTATTGTTAAATCAAACCGAGAAATTTTTAAACCATTTATAGAACAACCCTCATTTTTTTCAAACCTTTATGAAAATGGAAAATATTTGGGTAGACCTGTTAGAGTTAGATTTCTTGATATTACTCCTGTTCTAACTTGGACTTTGATTAAACGAGTGGGTGGGTTAAACAACTTTGGTACTGAAATAAATGGGGGTTATAATTCTAATGTTGTTTTTAATGATTATGGTGATAGCGATCCTACATTTACAAATCATATACCAGAACAAGCGTATTACTCAAATTCATCAAATTGGTATGATCCAGGTTCAGTTAGTGGTGATATTCAAGTTGGTCCATTGATGCCTTTATCAAGATTTGTAGACAAACATGAAACGAATGATGTAAAAAAAATGAGTAATTTTTATAGAACTTTTGGTAACACCTATAAAAGAAGTAATCAAGATTCTCACCAAACTACTGAAGGACAATCTACAACTAAGGATGGTCCTCATAATTTTTCAATAAAAGTTAGAGAACAAATAGTAGAAATATTTCAAGAAAAATATAATGATTTAAAAAATATAATAGATGGTGCAACGGGCTATATAAAAGAAGTTAATCAAGAAGATTATCCCAATTCTACTGATTTTCAAATACCAATTGAAATAGCATTTAAAGAAGATATCGAAAATCAAATAAATGAAATTTTAAATTTTAATGTGGAAGTTTTCGCAGATGGCTCTGCTGGTCTTCCAAACACAATTGGAAAAAATATAGCATCAACACTAAATCTTGACGGTAATTGGTATCATAGATTTAAGTTATATTTTGGTGGATACTCATTTAATAGTGATAGACCATTTGAAAGGGGATATCAAAATTTTGATGATAAGGGTAGAGCAGTAGGAACTCCCCAAAACATTGAAGGTGTATTTGAAGTCAAAGAAACTTATTTACCAGAAGACTCTTATATATTACCACATGAACTACCTAAAAGTAGTTGGGGTGGTATTTATTTAGAAAAATTAACTGACACAGAAGATGTAGAACCAATCCAATTAGGAAATGTAGGTGAAGGTGGTTTTACTAATATGGGTAGACAAGGAGAATCAGATGAAAAATTTTATTTTGGATTATCACTTCCCTTTATCAGCCCTCAAGATCCTGGTAGTCTTGGTAATAAATTAATTAATATAGGGCATCCATTTTATAATTTTGAATTTTTATCGGATGTAAATATTACCGCTAGAGATCAAGATCAATTAGAAGAATTAGATTATCAGGTAATTTGTACACCGGAATCAGATAGTGATGATTTATTATATTATGATTTAAATCAAAAAAAAGAAGAATATCAAAGAACATCATATCCTATTAATATAAAACTAACTATGGATTTGTTTAATATTGATTATCAGGAAACTCCAATTAATATAAGTGCATATACATTGTTAGATGAAATATATCTAAACGGATTTAATCCATTAGAAGGTGGAAGTAGAGAACCTGAAAATAATATTTATAGATACGAAGTTATACAATGGGGTGATGAAAAAAAATTACTAACTGATAATGATATTTTAAATAGTCAATATTTTTACATATATAATGTAGATGATATACCATCTCCTGATAATTTCTTTTATAAAAAAATGACTATTGATGTGTCCAATACATTAAGTTTTTTTCAAGATACATTTCATTCTTATAACAGACCTGGAGTAAAATCTATAAAAATAATAGCTTATAGATACGATTCTACTGGAAATGTTTTGTTGCAGACTTCATTGGTAACCAAAAATATTGTGATAAATGATGGGTTATTATCATCACAAGATTTTAAAATATTCGGTGGAACTGATTTTATCTTTTTACCTATAGTAGAAAACCAAGCAATCATCGGTGGTTTTGATGTAGAATCAAAATACGATAACTCTGTTTCTAAAATCGTAAAGGACGATAGCTTTGTTCAAGATGATTACCTAGAAAAGTCTTCTGCTAAAAACTATATAGAAAAAATAAACAATAGCTTTTTAGGAAAACAACCTGGTCAATTAGATTTAGGACAAGTAAGAGTATTTAAAGAAGCAAGAGATATTTATGATTTTATAGGTGGTAATAAACTAAATTGGATAGTTTCAGGTTCTGATACTTTACCTGTTAATAGTTTAGCAACCGACATATTTATAAGAGATAATAAATGTGTTGTTGATTTAAATCCATCGGATACGGAATACTCAGCAATACAAAATAAAGCTGGTTTAAAAGAAGTGGGAGTCATAATTGGAGACTATAAAGTTAATCAACCACAAGGTGGTAAGATACAAAAAGAAGGCACAATGGAAACACCAATTTTAGATACCGATAACGAAAAGCAAGCATTCTAATGGAAATATTACAACCATATAATAATAATACTTTACAATTAATATCAGACGATACTGATTATCAATTTGAATCATCTTCTTTGGGTGATGGTGTAATAAAACTATCGGTATTCTCTGATGTTGGAAGTTTTCAAGATTTTAAAGATTTACAAGAAAATATTGATTTTTATGTAAAGGATGATGAATTATTTTTAAAACCAAATGAGTATTTAGATGATGCTGGTTTTAGTGAAGGTAATTATAATCTACAATATGATTTTCTAAGAAGATTAGATGTTAAAAATGAAGATGATGAATCTATCCAATTTAATATATCACAAATATCTCCAAGTAGAAAAGAAATAAGATTAAGTATCCCTACCGTTTCTATTAGTACTGCAAGTAGAGATGATACTATTATTCCTTTTATGAATGGTGATGATAATTCTTATCAATTTAATTCTAACTTAGAACTTTCACAAGGTCGATTGATTCCTATTAACGGCTATGCTTTTGATGAAGTCACTAATAATAAAAGAACTTTAGTTATAAAGTTAAATGAACCATTACCATCTGATGTTGTAACATTTTCTACAGATTTTAATATATCAAATAAATTTTTATCATCACAGACAGAAACAATATTTTTTATTGACCGAGAAGGCCTTGCTGTAAGTGGATTAGGTTTAACCATAGACGAGGGGTATGTAACCGAAAGTGAAACAATATTTGATAACTATGATACCTACAACACAATAACAGGTTCAGTTGGATTAAATATTGTAGAAGAGGTAAGTAGATTACAAAAAGACCTTAACCTAAATATAGATTACGAAAAGTTTGATGGTCATGTGTTTTTTGGTTCTGCCAAATCTAAATTAGAAAACTTTAAAAATAAAGCTGTTAAGTTAGAAGGTTTTTATTCACAAGTAAGTTCTTCATTATCGTTAGTAAGTAATTCTCGTGTTGTAGAAAAAAGAAAAGATTTATTTAAAGATATACGAGAAATAAAAAATGAATTTACTCACTATGACTATTTTATGTATAACGATGGTCAGAGTTATTCTACATCATCTGCACCTGGAGTTGGAAACAATTTAGCTGGTAGAGATTATAGTAATGAGGTGGATAATAGTTTAGACACATTAGAAGATGAAGAAGGATTTGATAAGGTTTATAAAAAATCAGAGAATGGATTTATTCATCTTTTCACGGATGTCTACAATGTAGAAGATGCTCCTTTTCATAATTCCAATAATTTCTTTTATCTTTCATTTTTATTAAAGGGTGGTAATGGGGAAGGGGACGCTGGAGATTATCAATTAAATATTAGTGGTGGGTTAGCTAATGAAAATTACAATAGTACAACCAACATTTCTACATTGGGTAATTATAAATATAAAAATAATAGACAAATTCCTTTTGATGCTTGGAGTGGTTCTGTTATATTAAATTCTGAAGTAACAGGATCAGAATATAGAAGATTTATATTTAGAGCACAACAAAATTATTTTAGACCATCAGTTTCTAACGGAACAGTAATTGATGATAATGGTGAAAAGTATAACGAAGACTCAAACACATGGATAATAGCTACTGGCTCTATGATAACAGAATTAACAGCTACTGATGCTAATGGAATAAAAGATAGTCCTGGTAAATTTGCTCCTTATTTCTTTCCATCAAATTTTGATGAGGATGGTTTGATTGATACCATCGCGTCAACTGGTACTATTATCTTACCACAGGGTGATTTATTTCCTGTGTTTTCACAAGCGGGTGGTGATAAAGAAGCCTTTTTTACAGATGTTGTTGTAACAAAAAATAATCCAACTAACATACATCCGTTTTCAAAAACATACAGACCTCCAAGTGGAAGCTATGCCGGCTCATCCGAATGGAACACTTGGTATGATGCATTATATGATATTGCCTCCGACTATGATAATAATAATATTCATTCTCTTGTAAATAACTTACCTGAAGTTTTACAGACTGGCACTCAACATAAAGTTCTCCGTGATTTTGTAAATATGTTAGCTGAACAATTTGACTTGTTAAGAAGTTACATTGACAATTATCATAACATATATAAGTTAGGATATAAAAATCCAAATGGTATGCCAGATAATCTTTTACCTATTATTGGAAACTCATTAGGATTTGATTTACAAAACCCACTTTCTGGTAGTTTAGAAAATTATTTAGAATCAACCGGTGGGGATGAGGTCGGTGATAAAAAAGCTATTGCTTCTCTTTGGACAAAAATATTAAACAACTTAATGTATATTTACAAAACAAAAGGAACGCAAGAAAGTATAAATACTTTATTAAACCTTTATGGATATGATACTAACTCTTTTAATTTAACTGAATATGGTGGTTCTACCGATGAACATAATCCATCTATTGTTACTAACAATGCAGTTAATGATTTAGACAATGGATTAAAAAATGTTAAGGGTAATGTTTCTTTTATAGAAAAAACAGAACAATTTAAATCATTAAACCTAACATCGGGTTCTGATAGTTTAGCATTAGATTGGTGGACTAACGATGCTAAACCAAATGGTATAGAATTTATTTTAAGAGCAACTCCAACAAATAATACCCAAACAATTACACGAGCTAGTGGTTCTACGGCAGGTAATGATTTTTGGGATTTAAAATTAGTTCCATCCGGATCATCAACTACTACTGGTAGTTTGGAATTTAGATTGAATAATAGTGAACATGGTGGGGGTGTTATCACTTCAAATGCTATATCAATGTCAACTAGTTATATCAACGACATAAACAACTTTAAATATTTTAATGTGATGTTGCAAAAAAATATAGTAACCTCATCAGCTGCACTTACTCAATCATATCATATGTTTATTGGTAGAAAAGATAGTGATACAATAAAAGATATTCAACACATCAGTATGTCTTCATTTAATACAAATGTTAATCAAAACTTTATGACGGCATCAACTGCTCAATATTCTGCTGGTAACAATTTATTTTTTGGTGAATCTATAACAGGATCAATTGCTGAAATAAGAGGTTGGGATGCTTATGTCAGTATGTCTAAATTTAAACAACATATTCTTAACTACAAAAGTGTTGTTGGTGGTAAAGTAACTTCTGCTAGAGATAGTTTAGTTTATCATTATCCACTAAGTGACAAGGAAAGTTCTACAAAAATTAAAGATATTTCTTCTCCAAGTAAAGTAAACAACTTTGATAAGACCACATCTTCACAACCTAGTTTAACAATAAAAAGTAGCACATCTGATGTTAAAAACTTTAGTTTTCAAGTTAGAGGAACTGACGCTGTAAAGAGTGACAAACAATTTAAAATAGGTTCAGATTTAAAATCAGTAGGTGGTCTTAATTCTAAAACTTCTAACTTAAAACAACCAGTTAAAGCTGGGACAAATGAACCTAAAGTGCAAGTAATAAACAAAATTGGAAAAACTTATTCTTATGTCGATGCTATTGATTCTATAATAATAAACTCAATGGCTGATTTTGAAATAGACGACTACTTAGATGACTACGATAATAATGGCATTTATGACGATCTCTTAACTTTAAGAAAACAATTAATAGAGGAAAGATTAATATCAGTTGATATTGCGGAAAACTTATCTACTATAGAAAATCATACCGATAACTTTGGTTTTGTAAAAAAGATAGAAGGTGTATTGCCAGCAAAAACAAAATTTGAGTTTTCATATGAAGTTAAAAATGATACTTTATTTAGGTCAAAAATTAAAAAAGCTAGTTTACAAACTGAACTTAATCCAAACAAAGTAATTGGTTCTGCTAACTTAACAGAGCCAGCTGTTAGTATAAACTTCAATGAAAACAAGCATGAAAAAAATATCAATGTTTTAACAGATGAAGTTTCTATATCTGCTTTAGCTAATAAAAACTTAAAAGAAAAAACAATTAATGTTTTAACCGATGAAATTAATGTAAGTGCTACTGCTAACGATAAAGTTCATTCTAATTCTTCTATCAAATTAAATATAACAGATTTATCTAATTCTTCTAATCAAACAGTTTTTAATGTAGAGCCAGATAATTTTACTGATTTACTATTAGGTTCTAAAAATGAATTTTATAAAAATAGTGGAATTGGCATTAATAATACATTTTTTAAATCCGGTAATCCTGGTAGTGATGGAAACTACAATACTTACAAATACGAAGATAGATTTTTCTTTAGAAGTATAGGTGATACCGAAGAGTTTTTTCCTGTAAGTGGAACTTTTGAAAATAGGATTGGTACAAATGCTAAACAACCTTTTAATCATCATGATAACTTTAGACATTTTGGAAATCGTTATTATGTAGATAGTAAAGAGGGTTATACTTACGATTCTTTTTTTGGAGATGCTAATGCTACAGTAGATGGTAGAATGGTAGGTAGAACTCTTTTCTTTAAATCACATACCAATGGTGACATTACATATCCAATCAATCATTACTTTAAAGTCGGAACAAGTAAGGATATGTTAACAAACCTTATTTATAAGGGGACACAAAACGATGGATCTAATCCACCAAACTTTGACAAAAACTTAGATACATCACCAAAAATACCAGCTTATACAATTAACGTAGGTGGTTCGGATACTACTAAGAAGTTAAAAGTAATAAGGTAAAAAAATATTTCGATATATTTATAGATAGACATATTTAACACAAGGACAAAATTATGGGAATTTTAGATAACGATACCGTCATAGTAGACGCCATCTTAACCAAGTTGGGAAGACAGAAATTAGCAAACGGACAACCTTTAGGAATATCACAATACGCTTTTGGTGATACTGGTGTAGATTACACATTATATAACGCTGGCCATCCAAGTGGTTCAAGTAATTACGGAAGTGCTATCACTTCCCTTCCAATGTTGGAAGCAGTACCTGATGATAATGTATTTTTAAGATTTAGGCTTTACGGAGAAGGTGAAAGAAATGTACAAAACTTTTCTTTTATTACTGCTACAAGTGGTACGGCTCAAACAATAGCTAAGAAACCCAACCAAACAATAAGTACGGCTGTTACATTAGTTCCGGATGTTTTTCCAAATGTTCAAGGTGCTACATTTGATTATAAGATTTTAGATATGAGAGGACTTAGATTAATAGGTGTAAATGCTTCAAACGTAAGTATAGCTGGTGGATTTGATGCAACTACCCCACCACTATTTTCTCATCCGGATCCAATCATAGCAAACATTACTGGTGTTAGTGGTAATTTAGAAATAAATGCCGAACCACAACAATTTACTTCACAAAGGTCAGTTGGAATTGAGATATCAAGAGAAGGTGCTGCTTCAGCATTTGTAACCTTAACAATTGAAGCTAACAACACAACAGCATAGGATTTAAATTATGAATAAACAATTTAACATAGCCGATGATACAATAACAACACAGATTACGGTGACTAATGGGTACTTTGATGGGGGAGTTGGAACACTTGCCGGTTCTAATTTTACTACATCATCCTTATCTGCTACACAAAAATCTTATTATTATAATTTACAATATAATTCTAAAGACCATTTCAGTATAACTTATGGGCATATCGTTGGTAGTGGTAGTGCTGAAGAGTCAACAACTGTAGAAGGAACTACTCAAGCTATTTACAAACAATTTTTTAATTTCACAGAAGCAGATTCTGTAAAACTAAGAGATGGAACCGGTTGGCAAATGGTAGACGGAACTAATGGTGCTAATGCCGTAACTCAAAAAGGTGTTTATATTTTAGCTGCTGAAAGACTGCAGATGAAAGATAGATTAAATCCAGGTACTTGGACAATAAATCTTTCTGGCTCAACAACTCCTGGTGTCGGACTTGCTAGTTTAGTTTTAACCGATGATTCAAAAACTCAAACAGCCGATTCTGCTCCATTTGGTCCAAGGTATAATATTGTATCCGGATCTGCTGGAAATGTTGCTATTGCTTACACAACTAAAACTTATGGTTTCTTTTATCCTGATGCTGGATTAATGGTATTTAGTGCTAATGCTCTTTCATCAAGTTTACCTGGTGCGCCAGGATATATACCAAGTGGAAGTTCCTATGGTTTAGGACAAAAACGAGTCGGCGGTGATACTGGATTAGCAGAAGATTTACGAGTAACAGCTGCAGCTGATAATGCTAATAAACTACGAGTTGCTTTACAATTAAGTAGTGGAATAACTATTCGTTCAGAAGAACAACAATATGTTTTTGATTATTTTTGTAGAGCTAAAGCTAGTGAATTTAATCTTTCACAAAACTTAACTTTTTGGAGTGGTTCGAATTATGAAATAAGACATTCGGATATGGTAACTAATCCACAAACTTTTGTTAGTGAAGTTGGATTGATGGATGTTACCGGAGATGTATTAGCTATTGGTAGATTAAGTTCACCCATCAATAAAAACTTTAGTTCAGAAGCTATCGTTAAAGTTAGATTAACTTACTAATGTCATGGGATGTTTAAAAAATTTACAACCGAAAACCAGAATACCTATCAGTATACGGCACATAAGAATTTTACTTTAACCCAAACTGATTTAACAAGGCATGAGTTTATTAAAAACTCAACTAACGAGGTATCTAAAAGTTACTATGACTTTGCTCGTATAAATTTTTATGTAAGCAGTTCTACTTCAGACAACTATGGAAGTCAATTTAACATAGGTAATGATGGCTCTGGTAGAAACACTTTCTTAAATAAGTTTTATAATAATGGCTCAATTGTTTTTATTCCACAAAATAAATTTGATGAGGAAATAAAAAGAGGTAGTTTTGTTTTAACCGATACAACAACGGGAGCAAGGATAGTTGATGATAGTGATGGGAATCTTTTTTCTACGAATGCTGCACATTCACAATCCGTTGGTGCTTTATCATCATCTAACAATTATGTTGGAAACATTTTTTATAATGTAGGAGTTTTTGCTATTACGGAAACCGGCTCGTTTAATGGTATAAGTATATCACCAAGCGGTTCAAATAAAGATTACACCGATGTTACAAGTGGTAACTACACGGTTCAATATCAAGGAACAACTCAAATAAATACTTATGAATGGAGTTGTGATACATTACCAAATACTTTAAACAACACAACTAATCCTACAGTATTTCATACTAATGGATTAGGCCAATTAAAAGATAATTTGACGAGTAGCAATTATCCAACTTACATAACAGAAGTTGGATTATTTGACGATCAAAATAGTTTAATCGGTTATGCTAAGTTATCAAAACCAATACCAAAAAGTCAGCAACTGCCGATAAAGTTTTTACTAAGAATGGATTATTAAAACAATACTTATATAGGAGAAATAAAATGAATAGCCCAATAGCAAAATTTGTTAACTGGCAAGTATCAACTGGTCAGTTAGATATATGGACATCATACCACCTAGCAGCTGGAATCTTTATTGCAAAGATAGCAGAATGGTTAGGACAAACCG
>Ga0209815_1000824_pt1 | contig 22006 bp, 31 predicted proteins | sample CoawatmetaG00DNA_FD_187507 | JGI IMG/M metagenome (GOLD analysis project Ga0209815, IMG submission 187507) | Marine microbial communities from the West Antarctic Peninsula - Coastal water metaG002-DNA (SPAdes) (version 2) | ecosystem: Environmental > Aquatic > Marine > Coastal ...
GTATAAACTGTATCTGTATTTGTATCTGTGTCATCTGCTGGTGCCCATGCACTACCTGTCCATTTTAGAACTTGTCCAGATGTTGGAGTGCCACTTACATCTAGTAAATCATTGACTGAAGCATTAAGTGTCATTACACCTGTTGTGCTATTATATGATAACCCAGTTGTTCCTGAAATAGAACTTCTTGCTTCTGCTTGAGTAAAGTGTGCGCCAGAGGCACCATTTGATATCCATGCGTAATCTGTTCCGTTCCAACTTAATACGTGACCGCTTGTTGGATTTGATTGATTTAAGTGTGTATCAACATCATTATTATTGTAATGTGCTGTTTCTGAAGTTAAGAAACCAGCATCATTTGTTAACTGACTTGTAAGTGTAGGTATTGTTACTGTTGAGTTTGTCCAATCACCAGCACCATTGTCATATGTTAAAAATTGTCCATCTGAAACTGCCGTAATATTTACATCTGCGAAGTCATCAATCGTTAATGCACCTAAGTCAACATTGTTACCAGTTGATATTGTTAATGTTGTTCCAGAAAGTGATAATGTTTGTGAGTCTGTTTGTGCAGTTAAATATCCTGCATCGTTTGTAAATGATGAAACCGTAGTTGGTTTGCCAGTTAGTGAAGCATATGCTCCATCAAAGTGTGCCGCGGTTAATGTAAATTCTGTACCAGTAAGTGTTAATCCACTTCCTGCTGTGTATGTTGTATTTAAATCAGTAGATGTAATCCAATCGTAGTCAGTACCTGACCAACTTAGAACTTGACTTGCTGTTGCAGTACTTGTATTTAAATGTGCGTCAACGTTACTATTTGCATAAGAACCACCGCCATCTGTAATTCCATATCCTGCTAAAGTTGTCGGCTTACTTGTTAGTGAAGCAAACGTTTGTGCTGGAACACTTGTAAGAAATGCACTATCATTAGTTAATTGACTTACTGCTGTAGGTATTGTAGGTTTGCCAGTTAGTGAAGCATATGCTCCATCAAAGTGAGCGCCTGTCGCCTTCCATTTAAATGATGTTGTACCATGGTCATAATATAATACCATGTTGTCTTCACTAGCACCTGCTGAAGCAACACCTGATAATGAACTAAATGCTCCATCAAAGTGTGCCGCGGTTAATGAGAATGCTGTGCCAGTAAGTGTTAGTCCCGAACCTGCTGTGTATGTTGTATTCGTATCTGTGTTCGTATCTGTACTAGTAATAGTAAAGTTAGGATACGTTCCCGAGATAGTTGTTGCGCCTGCACCAGTTAATGCTACTGTTAAGTCTGGAGCCGTGTTAGCAAATGCTGTACCTGTTAAAGATAATCCAGAACCTGCTGTGTATGTTGTATTAGTATCAGTTGTAATAAATCCACTGTCGTTAGTCCATTGACTAATATTACCAGTTTTATTTGTAAATGCTGTTGAACTTGCGCCTGTAACTGAATCTGTAATTCCGTAACCAGCAATTGTTGTCGGCTTACTTGTTAGTGAAGCAAACGTTTGTGCTGGAACACTCGTTAAATAACTTGAGTCATTAGTCCATTGACTAATAGCACCAGATTTATTTGTAAATGTATCTGTGCTTGATGCTGTTACATCACCGCCACCATCAGTAATTCCATATCCAGCAAGTGTTGTTGGAGTGCCTGTAATATTTGACCATGCATCATTCTGTGAGAATGTAATTACACCAGTTGATGAGTTATAAGATAAATCTCCTGCAACTGAAATGGCATTCCTTGCATCTGAATCCTGGTAACCACCTCCACCTGTGCCTGCAGAGCCAGGTGTCCATAAACTAGTTCCTGTGTCCCAAACTAAATGTTGTCCATCTGCTGGTGCAACATTTGACATATCTGATGCTGATGATAATGTACCACCACCACTTGAGTCAGCCGCAGCCCATACACTTCCGTTATGAGTTAGAACTTGTCCTGTTGTACCTGAAATTGTTAATTGGTCTGCTAATACGGCAATACCTTGAAATGTTTCAGCATATATATCGTTATATTTTGCTGTTGGTGAACCTATATCATATACATTGTTTGTGTCAGGAAGAAAGTTCCCATCAGTTCTGAGATACTTTGCATCACCTTCTGCTTTAGAATATACACCTAAATTTGTTCTTGCTGTTGCAACATTTGATAAGTTGCTTAATGTTAAATCTGCGTCTGTAGTGCCCGCGGCAATATCATTAACAAGTGTTAATGTGCCTGCACCATCGTCTGTAAGTGTAAGACCCGCGCCTGCTACGATACTCTTAAATTGTAGAGCATGTGTCGTTGCGTGTTTTGAACTGAATAATGATATGCCAGTACCTAAATTTGTACCATCTTGAATCGTGTCAGTATTAGTCGCGGCAAATATTAGTTCGCCTGTGCCATTATCTGTAAGTGTTACATTTGCGCCACCAATTAATGTTTTAAGTTGTAGTGTAGTGCCAGCATCACCGAAATATATTCCAGTTCCGCTTCCTTGATTTACTACTGCTGTATAACCTGAAGCACCGCCACCGCCAGCGTTTGCAGTATTAACGAATGCATTTTCACTAAGGTCGTAAGTTAATATTTGGTCCTCTGCTAGATTACCAATAAGTTTAAAGTTCGGTTGAAATGGTTGTGCGTTTATACTCATATCTATTTCCTATTAGTAGTTCAGATAAATCTTACCTACGTGGCCTGCTGTTGTGTAATCTGTAATACCAAGTGACGTTCTATCTAACTTTGCTCGTAAGTATACTAAGTTAGCAACAAATGTAAATCCTTGAACACCGGTAAATGCTGAATAATCTTTATAAGGCATACCAGTCAAAAGAATATCGAACCAATCTGCTTCAGTTGGTGTCGTTGCGAGTGTTCCTTGAATTGAGATTCTACCTGTTAAGTTATTGCCGTAGACTGCTACTGTGTGTATTCCATCTGTGTACCCGTAGTAACTATCGCCTGGTACGGCTGTGCCAGTAGTATCAAGACTCGTAGCGCCGGTTAATGGTAATAAAGTAGTTGTTTTGCGTGCCATTGGCGTCCCCAGTTGTATTAGTAGTTAAAGATTATAAGTTCTTCTCTTATTTATCTAATTCACTTATTAGGACTGCCTTTGAAATTGATTTAACGTTCTCACCAAACATAAATGTGAAATATTCCACATCTACTTCATCTTTACAATACATGCTGTAGGTTGCCCATGAACCATAATATCCAAAGCGTTTGGTGACTGATTTTATGTTTCCGGAGATAGCGTAATTCGTATTATCTCCAAAACACTCAAATATATCATCACATATTTTTGGAAAATTATTGTAATTGTAAGATAGGGTAACCTTATATGTATATTGTTTAAGATATAGAGATTTACGTAAATCGACATTTGAATCGAACTTATCCAGTATATCTTTTAGATTTGAAAATAAAGGTTCAGTGTACTTGACGTGTAACTGTATATATTCTTTTTTTGCTTGTACAAAGTCTTCTTTTTTTAAAAAATATACATGAGTGTGATATCCGTTATTGAATTTTATTCTACCTTTGAATTCTTTCTTTAGAAACTGTAAACATTCTCTACGAAGTAACCAAGAATGCTCACTAGGTTCATTCCCATTGTAGTAGAAACTGGGTAGATTAGCCAGTCTAGGATATGTTATTCTATAAGGATAATTATTATAAAATAGTTTTGTTACTGTTTCTGTGTTAGGTGTATATGAATTTGATTTCATCTGTTTCTGTAATATCAACGGTTACTGTGCCGCCATCCCTTAGTTTTCCAAATAGTATCTCTTTTGATACTGGTTTCTTAATATTATCATTCACTACTCGTTGTAACGGTCTTGCTCCCATCTCTGGAACATATCCTCTATCTCTTAACCACGTTCTAGCAGTATCAGAAATAACAACTGTTACTTTCTTGTCTTTTAGCATTTCATTAATTTCGCCAATAGTCTTATCGACAATCATATCAATGTGCTGTCTTTCAAGTGCTACAAATTCTATATTTGCATCAATTCTGTTTCTGAATTCTGGCGAGAAGAACTTGTTCACTGCGACCATACTTGCATCATCGTTGTCTGTGCTGAAACCAATTGCTTTCTTTGATTTCTGTGCTGAACCGAGATTACTTGTCATAATCAAAATAACGTTACTGAAATCTGCAACTTTTCCATTAGAGCCGGTTAATGTACCATCGTCCATCACTTGAAGTAATAAGTTCATAACACTCGGATGTGCTTTCTCAACTTCGTCAAGTAGAACGATACAATTTGGAGTTTCTTCGACATCATTAATAAGTTGTCCTGCACCCATGCCACCTTCTGCGTGTCCTACATAACCTGGAGGAGCACCGATAAGTTTCGATACAGAATGTTGTTCCATGTATTCTGACATATCATACTTCCGTAACTTTACTGATAAGTTGTCTGCGAGTTGGCGACATAGTTCTGTTTTACCAGTACCAGTTGGACCAACGAATAAGAATGAACCAATAGGTTTGTTGCGTTCTCTCATTCCCGACTTACTTACTAGAATACTTTCAACTAAGGCACTTACTGCTTTATCTTGACCAAATAGTTTTTCTTTGATTTTGTCTTCTAAATTAGCATAATTATTATTCTCTTTTGCATCAATCATATCCATAGGAATACGAGTTATCTTAGAAATTGCTTCTTCAATTTGTTTGACTGTTACTGGACCTTCAAGTCCGTGTAGTTTTCCTCTTGCACCCGCAATATCGATAACATCGATAACTCTGTCTGGATTATATTTGCCATGCATATAACGTTCTGCTAATTCAACTGCCATGTCAAGTGCTTCTTCAGTATATTCAAGTTCATGGAATGCTTCGTAATATTGCTTCAAACCTTTGATAATTAGTTTAGTAGTTTCTTTGCTTGGTTGGTCTACTACTATTTTCTGAAAACGTCTTTGTAATGCTCTGTCTTTTTCGAAATTTTCTCTGTATTCTTCACTTGTCGTTGCACCAACGCAGAACAGTTTACCACTTGCTAATAGAGGTTTCAATAAGTTTGCGATATCAATGTTTGAACCACCTGCTGAACCGGCACCCATAATCATATGAATTTCATCAATGAATAAGATTACTTCTTCTTTTTTAGCAAGTTGGTCAAATACTAGTTTAGCACGTTCTTCAAATTCACCACGATATTTTGTACCAGCAACTAGACTAGTAACATCAAGTGAATATACTGTTTTATTTTCGAGAATATTAGGAACTTGGCCTTCCGTAATCATCAATGCAAGTCCTTCAGCGATTGCTGTCTTACCAACGCCTGGCTCACCTACAATAATTACATTGTTCTTCTTACGCCTAGCAAGAACTTCAGTAATCTCAATTAATTCATCTTCTCTGCCAATAACTGGGTCAATAAGTCCCTCGGCAGCACTTTCATTAAGATTAGTACAGAAGTCTTCAAACTTTACGGCATTCGGTTTATCTCCTGACGTTAACGCGCCAGTTTTAGTTGTATAGAATTCTTTTTGAATAAGATGTATTGCACCTTCACGTGTTACCCCATGTTTTGTTAAGAAAAAGTAAGCATATGAATCTGTTTCACTTAAGAGTGAAATTAATACATCTCTACAGTATAATTTAGTTCTGCCACTGAAGATAACTTGAGTGATAGCACGATTGAAAACTCTACTTAATGCGGCTGTTTTACGAGGTCCTTTACGGTCAGTCGCACTTGCCCTATTAGTGATATCTTCTCTGTTCTTTAAGTATTTTTCTACGTCTTGTGCAATGGCGCCGCCATCTACTTCCATGTCGGTAAGTAAATCGCTTACATCGTCTTCTTCGATTATAGAATACAATAGATGTTCCAACGTCACGTATTCGTGCGTTAACGAGTTTGCAAATTGTACTGCTCTCTCTAATGTAATACTAATTCTATCTACACTTCCGTCTCTTTCTTCAGCCATTGTTATCCTTAAAGTTTATTTTCAAGTTACTAGTATTTATGATGTTTTTTATCAAAATATGTACAATTATTAAGCATTAATTCGAGTACTAATTTTACTATATACATTTTCTTTACAATGTGATACGCAAGTACCTGGTTCTTGTGATTGTATATACTCATGTAAATTTTCAAACCATGGGGAATCTAATATGTCTTGGACATTATTTTCTCCATTTAATTTGTGACTGTCTGTATCTTTGCTGTAATTTTTGTATACGTTATTAAGTTCTAATTGGGTCCCCCACCAGCAACAAGGAATAACCCAACCATGATAAGTTACATACAATCTTGAGAATTCTTCTTTCTTCTCATATCCTAACATTGCTTTGCAACTAATTGTATTTTCTACTTTATTCTTGTTAATACTTTTTTTAACTGCGGCTCGAACATCCCATTTATCATTTCCTTTTGGATCAAGGCTATCTGTTATGATAGTTTTATCTATAGTCTTTAAATCAACATCTTTTGAAAGATGAGTTAAATCAACTTTTCCTTTAACTTTGAATTTTCCTATCTCCGTTGGTTTAATCTCTGTTTTGCTATATTCGTGTGCTTGTCCCCCACGCCACTTCATACCAGCAAAGCCCTCATCTATACTTCGTTGTTCTACTTCTTTCTCTTGGTGTTTGTTATGATCAAAATATATAAACTGCCAATATCCATATCCACCAGATGATAGATATGCTCTAAAGTTATCTTCAACTTTTTTCCAGACTACATTTCTTCTGTAAATGTGATTAGTGTCTTCTAATCCATCAATTCCCCAAACTACTCTTAGTCTGGAATGTATACTGTCTTTTCTATATTTCTCGGACAAACTTCCCATGTCCTTCCAAAATTGGGTACTTCGTGTGCCACCATTAGAAGCAACATTAACTACTAACTCTTTTGAAAACACATCACTTCCTAATATCCAATCTATTATTTCTAGTAAATCTGGATTAGTTGTAGGTTCATCATAATTTCCACAAAAGTCTATCAGATATAACTGTTCCCAATTGTCTTTACTGAACCAACTCTTAAACTGCTCAATAGTAATATACTGACTATTCAATTCGTAATAATAAGGTGAAATGGCTTTTTTAAATTTCTTTAGATAATCTTTTTCTCTTGCACATTCAGGACACCTGGCTTGACAATAGTTAGTTATTTCTATCTGTAATTCTTTGATTACTTTAGTTGCTGTTGTCATTATCATCACCAGTAAATGCTACCCATTTATCAAGCATTACTTTTGGTTCGTAATTAAATATATCTGCTGTTGCCCATTCTTTTTCAATACACCACCAACATTCTTTGCAAGTTTCAGTGAAATAATTAGTCATCTCAATAAAGCCCTCACACGACCTAGTCAATGAACCCAATGAAACATATAATCCATATTTCTTATAAAAGGCTAATACTACTCTCTTGTCTGCATGAATAAATGGTCGATATTCTGTGTGGACCGGGTCAGCATTATGTACTGGATTTTGGTCTATCCACTTCTGGCGAGTTTCCCAATTTCTTGACAATGCTCTAGTTTCCCATTTGTGTTTCCAAACAGCCTCACCAATCTCATTAGGTGGATTAAGAGTGACGCCGTTGTATAATGCTGTGATTCCATACTTACGTACTAATTCATATGCTAATTTTGTTCCATTAGCAATATAATCTTTTGCTGTTGTAGGCATAAGCATATGCTCACCAAACTTAACATTTGAAAATTCTGCTTTTACAAATTCAACTACTTTCTTTGCATGGACAGATTGTCCTGGCTTTTCTTCATGAATACATGTCCAAATATATATTGTAACATCTAGGTTGTTTTCTGATATATGATGTGCTAATAACCATAATAATATTGACGAATCCATACCACCTGACAATCCAATACCAATTTTCTTGTGACTTAAGTCTAACTCTATTTCATATTTGTCGTCACGAAGTTCCGCACTTAATTCTGCTCGTTTGTATACAAGGGCTGTGTCGTTTATTATCATTTATATTCCTTTGAATTCTATATTCATTATATCACAAAATGACTGCGGATGCAAATGCATTTAGACATTCTTAAAGTTTATTTTTAAGTTCGTATTATTTATAATGTTTTTTACTAAGATTGTGTCCCCGATTCTAGTATTCGGAGGCACTGATACGATATAATGAATATCTGGAGAGATGTCGTCTCTAAATCCACACTTAGTGCCGAGCATCTGTTTTAGTTCTTTTTTGGAGAGTTTTACATTCAATGTAACTGTAATGATACTGCCGCTATCTGCTTGTATCTTTTTTATGTCAGTGAATGCCTGACGAATGTCGTCAAGTCGTTGGACATCGCCATCGCCAGTGTCGGGGTGATGTTTCATTAACAATCGCTTGTATGCAATTCTTATTTCGTCTTCTGATGAATATTTGGTTATGCCAAGAACCTTGAACGGTGACATGATTAATCTGAATTCAAAAACTTTTTAATTGAAAAACTATCACTTCCTTCAGCATCTTCTTTTGCATCGCCAGTCGTATCATTCGCATCGCCGATTGCCTTGTCTGCTTTTTCATAGTATTCTTTGTATGCTAAGACAACTGCTTTTTGCTCAGAAAGATATCTGATGATATCTGCATTATTTAATGCGAGATTTTCGTAACCATCTGAAGTAAGTGCAAATAAAACAACAGATTTTCCAGATGCTTCAAGTTCTGCCCAAACTTCTTCAACATTTTCTTGTGTGACTATAATATAGTCTACATCTTTCATATTTACTATTTCAGATTGAGGAAGTACGAGAAGTGGACGTTCAACTGGCTCAGAAGAGTATTTTGTTACTTCTGGCAAGAATGACGAACAACCACCTAGTGATAAGGCTAATGTGCCTGCTAGTAGTGTTTCTTTAATCATAATTATGGCCTATAGTTAGGGTTTGCCACATCTGAACATGTAGTATTTGCTTTTGATTTCTTGGTAACAGCAATTTCATCTTCAGTTAGTGGAGAACCAGTTAGTATCTCATAACATCTTAACACATCTTGGGTACCTTTGTCAATGATTTTCTCTATTAATTTCGGTTTTTTCTGTGCTAAGTCACCAATCTCATGTTCACTTAGTTTATCCTCTAAGGCATCTACTCGTCCTTTAGCAACTTCAAATTTGGATGAAACTGCTGTAAACTGTGCTTGAATTTCTACCATATCTCTTTTAAGTGATTCCACAGCGGCTTCTGCCTGTTGTTGTGCTAATTCCGCGGTTGCGGCATTGACTGCGTAAATTCTAATCTGTTCTTGTGTGTATTGGTAATATTTCCATGCACCAAATCCTACTGCGCCTATAACGACGGTAAGGATTAACAACATTTTAATTTTTCCTAATAAAAACATTTTCTTCTCTTTCTATTTGTGTCTGAAAGTGATTCTGCCCATCGTTAAATCGTAGGGAGTCATTTCAATTGAGACTTTATCCCACAGGATAACTTTGATACTGTTCTTTCGCATTTTACCAGACAATGTACATAATACCTCATGAGCCGTTTCTCCATCGAGTTGGACCTTGAACTTGTCACCTGGCAGAATGATTATTACTTTTCCTTCGAACTTTAAGGGTTCTTCTTTAGCCATTCTTTAATATCTTCTGTTGTTACTTTTATTGCTTCACGTTTATAAAATTTAACTAGCCAAGACTTGTTCTTTACTAATCCCTCTATGTCATTAATCAAACTAAGAGTAGTATTCATCAAATCTTCATTTTCTACTTCTACAAATACGATGTACATTCCAACATCATTTGGATTTGGAGAAACTTCTGTGTCTAACATCGGTGTTGCTCCTCGCTCAATAAACTTTGCTAAGTCCATCGCAGGTGCTTCGTCTTTTACATAGAAACCAATAACAATAACATCTTCTTCTGTTCCTGTTTTTGGTTTGAATTCTCCAACTGAAACTGTAGAATCTACTAGAGTTTCTAAATCTCCATATTCAACGCCTTCTTTAATTTGCTCGTATCTCATTATTGGTCCTGTCCGATATTAGTTTCATCGTCTAATCCAGCCTCATAGGCATCAGATAATTCAGCCGTATCAACTGCCCCACCAAACTCATCTTTACCGTTCAATGCTTCATCGACAAACTTACGTGGCATCCAAACATCAACTAACCACACATCGTGATTCTTAATTTTTGGTTTCTTGTTACTGTCTAAATCATCTTGTGTTTTGACTGTCATTGGAGTCTTTAACGTTGCTTTTTTAAATTTAACGTCACATCCAATATTAGTTAATCGTAATGCCGCTTTTGGATTAGGCATCTTCAAATAAGGATATAACAAAGTAACATTTAACCAATATCTTGATAATTTTGGACCTTGAGCCACTTCACCCAACTTCCAATTTTCATACGCATACATACCTTGTTCATCTAGCATGTTTTCGAATTCTAATAGAATATCAAGTAGGGTAGCATTTCCATCTATTCCTCTAAGATTGTCAATGATATCAGTTTGCTTAATTTCGCTCATATTTGTTATTTCTCCGCACAATTATAAATGTATTTATCATTTCCAAACCGAAACTTATTTTCTGTCATTTAATTGAATATCGTGCAGTATTAAAATTTATGCGATAAATATCTTTGTAAGCAACTTTGCTTATATTCTGAAAATCCCCCTTTAGGAGGAGAGATATGGCACGAAAAAAACGTGTAGAAAGACAAAATAATAATCATAAAGTTAACCATAACAGCAATGATATAGTTCCACTTTATCGAAAGAAAACACCCACAATTTTACCTAGAAATGTTGCACAGGAAGATTATCTATACCAATTAGCAGACCCAAGCACGAATATTGTATTCGCAGTCGGACCAGCAGGTACAGGTAAAACTCTATTGTGTACACAAATGGGTATTAAAGCATATATGGAACGGGAGGTCTCCAAAATAGTAATAACAAGACCAGCAGTATCGGTCGATGAGCAACACGGTTTCTTACCAGGTGACTTGAATGAAAAGATGGCACCATGGACAAGACCAATATTTGACATTTTCGAAAAACATTTTACGATGGTACAAATTGAAAATATGTTATTAGAGAATATCATAGAAATAGCACCTTTAGCCTACATGAGAGGCAGAACATTTGAAGATTCTTGGATTATTGCAGACGAAATGCAAAATGCAACGAAATCACAGATGAAAATGCTATTAACACGAATAGGCAACAATACAAAAATGATAGTAACGGGAGATTTAAAACAACATGACCGAGGATTTTCAGAAAACGGACTCTCAGACTTCATTGAATTAGTTGCAAAATTCGAAGAACACGCACTGTCACACATTAGAATATCAACCTTTGATATGAAAGATGTGGAACGACATCCAGCAGTAATTGAAATCTTAGAAATCTATGGAGAAGATGATTAAGTAGCAGATAGCAAAAAGGGAGCATTTCTGCTCCCTTTTTTAAATGGTCTCCTCGACAGGACTCGAACCTGTAACCTACTGCTTAGAAGGCAGTTGTTCTATCCAATTGAACTACGAAGAGAAGATAAGGTGAACCCTAACCGTGGGGTTCGGCGTGTTTATTGAGTAACAACCCTATCCGCAAAGTCAATCTCAAACTTTTCAAACTGTGCTTTCTTTTCGGAAATCAAAGCCTCAAGTGATTGCATTGCACCTCGTTTTTCATCACTAGCACCTTCAGTAAAACTAATTACTGCATTTTCTAGGATTTCAATATCTCTAAGTAAATTTACCATGTGGTCTCCCTTAAAGTGTTACGATTTGCCAGTAGTGGTGTTTTTAGCACCATTGATTACAACTTGCTCGTTGTAAATAAAGTCTGCTTGTTCTTTAGTCAGTGCTTCCCAACGATTAATTGCTCCGTTTTCAGCGATTACTTCTACAAAGTAGTGTGATGTCATATTATTATCCTTCGATTATGTTAAATATTTCTTCCCAGTCATAGGCATACTCGATACTGTCGTGTTTGTGGTCTTTGTTGTGTTCATGTTCGATAATAATGGGTTTCAAACCGTATTTCAACCCACATTCTGCATTCTCGGGCTTATCTTCAATCCACCAAAGTCCAGAATCTTCAAACTTGACTAATTCTTCATCTTTGTCTTCACCAGTATCTAAACAGATAACATCGATGAATACATTCTTGCCAAATATGTTTTTTAAGTTGCTAACTCGTAGCATCTGTGCTTTTGGGTCTAAACTTAAACTAGTAATCACAATAAACTTCCAACCATGTTCAACTAGTTTAGCAACGCCGCTTCTAGCATCTTTGTAAGCGGGAAGGAACCCCATCCAAGCACTTTCGTTGAATTCTTTGACTAACTTCTTACCTAATGTCTTTGGAATCCCAAACGTCTTAGAAATATCATAAGTTGCTTCTTCTTTCTTAGTAAATCCTTTACTAAGCATCCATTCGTGAAAAGCACCTTCCCATGCGAGAAGAACTCCGTCACAGTCAGTCAATATAATTTTTTCGTGTATTAATTCTTTCATCAAACCTCTCTTTATTTTCTCTATACTTATATTATAGCACAAGACCAGTACTTGTCAAGTTTTTTCTTCGTTTTTCCAACAATTTTTTAACTAATTTGTCAGTTTCTTTCATTGCTTTGACAACATCCTTGGGTGAATTGTTTAGTGAATTAAACATTAAACTGTTAGCGGACTAACTTGATATGAACCATAAGAACTTAGTTCTTCTGCTAATGTTTCTTCTGACATAGAAGAAATACCTATACTCCTAGCAAAACTCTTAGAATACTCGTTAGATACTAACTCATAAAGAGTATTTTCATTGATATATCGGTCAAATTGAGTGGGAGTAGTAATGCCGTATGAATCCCAGTGTGCCATGTCTTCTGTAAGCATACCAACGAAAAGTGATGGATTATCTGCCATCAACTTTTTACCATGTGCATTGATTTCTTTAATGTGTTTGATAAGACTCATATTAAGCAACTCCAAATAGTTTAGACATGCCGTTAAAGACGACATTGTAAGCATTCACTTCGTAAGACCAGTTATCGAAAAAGTCGTCATCCTCGGCATCTGGTGAGGCACAATGCTCTTCCCATTTGCTATTCATTAACTCCATGCCCTTGAGCATATCGCCACTACCGGTAGCGACAATAGTCTTAGCCGCAGATTCGAAAGTTGGGGTATCTTCGTAAAAGTTTGGAATTCTAAACATGTTTGACCTCTCATTTGATTAACTATACTTATAGTATACATCAAAACGAGGATTTGTCAAGTTTTTAGTCTTTTTATTTTGTCGAGGTAGGTGCTTCTGATGGAACGTCAACAACCGTTTCTACTTTGATATTAGGTGGTCTAGTTTCACTGATGCCTAGCATTCCTTTCGTATCTGCTCTCCAGAAACGAAGTTTCTCTGAGCCTTTTAACTTTAGGTCTGCACCTTTGGTCCAACGACCATGTTGCATTAGTACCCACTCACCGACTTTTACGTCTGTTTGCTCTGGACCTACAGCAAATACTTGTCCCCAACGGGCTCTGATTCCTGTGTCAGTTCCATCATCATTAGGAATGATGATGCCATTAGTACTTAACCGTTCTCCGGTCTCTAAGTTGGTTAAGAGAACATTGTCTCTCAACGGGCGAAGTGATTCACTCATATGGTTACTTCTTCTTGTTGTTTGATTTGTGTTGTTGCTTTGCTTTAGGTTTTGAAACTCGTTCATTTTGCTCCTGCTGATTAAGTTCACTTTGTCTAACGAAATTTCCCTCTTCGTCTTCTACCCAAGGATCTTCATCCCCAATTGTATCTGGAACTGGGTCTGCTTTAGAGGCAGTAGATTCTGTTGGGGTTTCTTCTGGTTCTTTCCAATCATCTTCCATTGGTTTTGCGATTTCTTCTACTCGTGTTTGTAATATTTCTGGAGTATCAGCATCTGCTTTTATTCCACCATGTACTACTGCTTTCGGGTCGTTTCGATTGTAATGTTCTCTTGCAAGTTCATCAGCACTCTTAACAATTCTTCCGCCTTTACCAAGTTGGTCACCACGTGCATTTGATTTTGTATTACCAACCGTGATATTTTTCTCTTGGCGAGCCATCAATTTACCTAAATCGATATTAATCCCACGCATACTTTTTGCCATTTCTAATCCTCGTTTAATTCAAATATATCTTGAATAAGTTCTTTTAGTGTTTCTTCCGTCATTTCTTTTGGTTTTATAAATGGATTGTTATTAATATAAGTGTTATGAATTAAATTAGCAGACTGTCTAATGATTTTTTCTTCTTCATTAGTCAGTTTTCTTTTGCTATTCGGAAATTTAATTACATTCTTGCTCATATTATCTTAAAAACTCATTTATGTCCAACTCGTATTTTATACTGTCAACCTTATGGACGCCTATAAGATACAGTACATAACTTGCAACGCTCGACCCTCTGCCGACACCCCACACGATATTATTTTTTCTCAAAGTATCTATAATATAGATACACACTTTAAGTACGTCTATTATATTGTATTTATCATAGAGATTTAGTTCTTCGTTAACTCTATCAACTGCATGGTCTGGTGTTCTCTCTAAAACATAAGATTTTATATCTAAATTCTTATATTCATCGGGAATAAACCATGTTTGTTGATTAATTCTGTCAAATTCCTCTACGTCAAGTTGTATAATAGAAAGTTTCTCTAGTTCAGGAGTATTATCTACATAATTCTTCTTAATTGCATGATTATACTTCTCAAAATCTTGGTTCCAACTTACTTCTTTTATTTTAGAAGTGTCCACACCAGACATAACCATATCATATAAATCATATACATCGTATATGACTCTACCATATTGGTCGATGTTTCTGTTAATCTTTGATGATTTCTGGTTTCCAATCACTGATTTCAACTATTTCTCCGCCTTCTTGCTCAATTTTTAGTTCACCTAGGATTGCTTTTTCTAGGTCATCTAGTATTGTATCACTTTCCCGCAACTTTGTCAAGTCTGTTTCTTCAGTAACTTCAATTTCATCTGTATCCGTTGAATTTCGAAACCACCAAGGTGCGTCATAATAATAGTCATCCTCTTTTACCCATTCACTTAAAGGTGGAAGTCCTGGATATTCACCATCTGCATGAGTATAAGAAATCACTGGGTCTATTGCTTTACTTCCGACTCTTACTGATATCACCTCTATGTGTTCACTAACAATTGAGTTTAGTTTTGCATGTAACACCATAGCAATCACATCATTAGATGGTGGATGAGGCAACATAACAATTTTGTTGTCTATATTTGACATGTTTACTTTAGCAGTAGGATGAGTCAATACACTTTGATGCATCAAGTTCTCAATGAAGAATTTGATTTTTAAAAAAGCGGCGTTGCTCTTTGCGTAGTCATTTGATAGCCATCCAAATTCAATGGTGACTTCAAAAATATCACTCATCAATGTCGCATTCGTCTGAATTAATGTTGCACTGAATTCTGCTTTATAAGTAGAAAAACTTTGGGTCATATGTCCGATATCAATCAATCTTTTTTCTCCGGCTTGTCTATTTCTTCGTCTGTTATATTATATTCTTCAGGAGTTTTACCTTGAATCATTTCGAATCGTTGTTTTTCTAGTTTTGTTCCTAGTTCCATTTTCATATTCTCTAAATGAAATAGTAATTGTTGAACTGCTACTTCGTGGCCCATAGAATATGCTATATCAATCTTTTTAAGAATGTCACTGATTTTCTCGTCCAGTTCATCCTCTGTTAATTTTTCGTAATCTTCTAGTACTGCCATAATTGTATCCTATAAATCGCCTTCTTCACGGTTTTCACTGTAATGAACATCAAACGAACCGCCCGGATAACGTGATTCTAGTTTATGCACATTTTCAGCAATTACCTCGTTAGGGTCTAAGTTCAAAGAACGACACGCATTCATCCAATACCACATGATGTCACCTAATTCACGTTTTGCGTGAAAGATTGTATCTGCATCAAGTGGTTTACCTTGAAAACAGACTTTTTTTGGAATTTCTGCAAACTCGCCACCTTCGGCTGCCATACCAATCGCACTATTTAAAAATAGCGGAATGTTTACATCCGTAGTTTCTGATAAGGTGTCTAACCTGTCAATGAATGAGGTGAGTTGATTTGCTTCGTTACTGGTTACTGCTTCAACGAAGTCTTGGTATGATTTTAAATTTACTTTATTTGACATGAATATATCTTCCTTATGTTTGGTGTAGTGTAACTACTATTATACAGTATTTGGAAGATATATACAAGTCTTTTTTCATTAATTTTCAGTATTGAGTTCGTCAACTCGTATACTGTCTAGTAGTCCTCTTTTATCTATTGTCTTGTACATTGACACCTTGAAAAAAGAAGGTCGCTACATTAATTTTTTTAAACTCGCAAGTTCTCACAAATATTTAGTATTATATACCAAAATATCGCCGATATAGCGACATTTCAGTTGAATTTACTTGGTTTTAATCGTCTCTTGCTCCTATACCGTAATCAATGACTACAGGAAACCTAGGAACACCATCAGGTGTCATTTCGAAGTAACGTAATGTAGCCCAAGTAGGTTTTACTTCTGCTTCCCAAAGTTCCTTCAACTGTGCTTGATTACCTCTCACACCAGAACCGAATTGGTTGCCATTTGGTAACTTTAATACAAATCGTTTTGCATAACCATCCCAGTTACCTTGTCCTACTTCTACACTCACAACTTCATATTCTTCTGTAATGAACTCTTTACGTTTAAGCAAGTTCTTACTACGTTTGTTTTCGTAAGTACCATCTTGCCTAACCATTTGTCCTTCATATCCGTTTAACATGTACTCACTGTATAATTCATCAAGTTCTTCTTGCGTATCACAGTAATCAGTCGTTACAATCTTTACGAACTCATTCTTGGCCCAATAGGCTTGCTTAACACGATTGATAAAGTTCATATCTGGTGCAGATTTATCAAACATATCGTAGACATGATACTCTACTAGACTTTTTGCTTCTTCTATATCTGCTGGAGTACTTTTTGTTTTACGAACAAGTGAGATAATCTTATTGAAGTCTGCTTTCAGTTCGTGGTTGTATAACTCTCCATCTAATATGTAATGAGGGTTTTGTTCCATGAAACCTTGTAGTGATTCCCAGATGTGTGGGCAACTATTAATTGCTTTACCACTTCTAGTCCACATGCCATCTTTGTTCACAACACAACGAATTCCATCAAGTTTAGGCTGAACCCATCCTTGTGTTACTGGAACTTTAGTCTTTGTGTAATCATGTGCTAACATTGGCTTAAACTTATCGTAAGTATCTACCTCTTTTACATCTTTAAAGTATTCTTTCTCTGCTTTCTTATCCCACATTGCATATGCTTCTGCTTTTGCTTGAGTTAATGAAGTAGTTTCATTTACTTTGCCAACATTTTTAGGAAGGCTCATATTCCAGCCACTAGTAACTTTTTGTCCATCAACTAATCCGCTTACAGTTCGTGTTCCTGCATTTGAATGCAATTCACTTCCTGCAATATCAGTTTCACCGTATTCAACTTCCCAAATACGAAGTTTACCTTTCGTATCACGTTTATATAATGCATCTAATGTTGTAATATTTTTCATATTATCTCCAATAAGTCAGGTTCAATATCAAGTGATTTGTGAACATTCCATATAACATCACCATGTTTTTCTTTGTACTCATCTGCTTGAGATTCCGTTAGCATTTTAAAACCAACGTCTTCTATATGATACAAAAAATGTAACTTCTTTTTCTTTTTCATAATGTTTTTTTAAATGTTGTCTGACCATACCTGATAGATTGCCTGTTCGACATCCTCTGCGTATTCTGAGCCTGATAACAGATTTGTATGTTCTTGCATTGCTTTTCTGAATGCAGAAAAATCTGCTTGTACATTTCCAGTCCAGTTCGTTTCTTCGATTTTCTTATCTCCAATCTCAAAAAACAAATCTACATTACCTAAAATATAACTACTCATACCCATACATTGTACTCCTTTATTTAACTTATAGAACTATTATAGCATAAAATCGTGTTGTGTCAAGTTTTTGGGGTTAAATCTGGCGGGAGACATGATAGCACTGGAGGTTATTTGATTGGGCTCCTTGGCATATGTATGTCTCCCTCGCCCGAGAGAAGTCTCTCCTATTATTAGTGGTATTTACTTGATATTTTTTACTAATTCTTTAATTTCTTCCCAAGAATTATAACAATCAAACTGAAACTGAAGCCTAGGTTCTGTTGATTTACTAACAGAGTGCCATTTACTTCCTGAATTAAGAATTACTATAGTTGGTGTATACTCGTAAGTGTCTGTGATGCCCGAATCTTTTGATTCATGGTAGTTTACTGACTGTGGAAATGTCAATGGAAATGTAATACATGTTGGACGTTTAGCATCAATATGTAATGCTAATCCATTCTCTGACATATCACTTCTTATTAATTGCCACCCATTTAACCCAGTTCCCTCCGAATGAGCAGAATGTCCTAGTTTTAGGTCAAAGTCTTTGAACACATTAAGATAATGTTGTACGATTGGCTGTACTAACAGAGATTTGTTATAACATACCTCTTGTGGTGTCGGCTTTCCATAAGCATTAATGTAATGATTGAACTCATACCTATCCACAAAACCTAAAAAGTCATCAGGATTAAATTTTACTTGTGGAAGTTCTATTAAGAACTCACTACTGTTCCATCTGTTCTTGTGCATACCATTCTCTTTTTTTGTTTATAGGCGTCATCGACTTTTCCAGCACCTGCTAACAAGTTATCTCTTGTCGAAGTGGCTCGGCCGTGTCCTGTTTCAATAAATTCAATCTCAACTCTTTCGTCTACATCATTTACAAAGTCGTAATCAAATTTCACTCTCCAAGGATAATTTACATCACCCCTAAACATTTTAGCATCATTGTATTTTATTAGTTCTTGCGATAAGTTGTATTGTTCTGCAAATATTTTAATATCTTCCTTAACTAAATCTCTATCTTCTAAACTTAATGTATCTCTAAATGCTATATTCTTCATTGCAAGAGTGTATTCATACTTGTCAGTTCTAAACAACAAATGGTCTACATACGCTTGATGTAATATGCCATCACTATTTTTTATGTATTCAAAGAATCTATCATAGAATTCACGCAAGGTTGCAATATTATGTTTAACACAATAGTTCGCAATCTCTCTTGTAAAGTTAAACTCATGTCCTAATCTAGTACACCAAGTCCATTGAAACATCTCACGCATTTCATTTCTATTCATCCACTTAGTAGACACAATTTGATTCATATATTCTCTAACTGGACGATACTTTGGATTTGCTACACCAGGAAACTGAACAGGTTCATATTCTATTTCATATTCTTCTATACTTTTCTCTGAGGCTAATTCTGCACCTGGTAATAATGCAACTGCATATATATCACAACTAATACCGTCAGCAACTACTTCTAAGTATCCTTCTTTCCAACTGTCAACAGTCTCGCCTGGATTACCAAGCATAAGTTCTGTACTGTAAGGTAGTCCAACTTTTTTACACATATCTGTATAGAACCCAATGTCATTGATGTTCATAGTTTTACGTTTGATGATTTCTAATGATTCTTCGTTTCTAGTTTGTAGACTTAGTGTAAGCGATTGTAATACATCTGCATCATACAATTTCTTTGCCATGTTAATGAATTCTTCTTTATGGTTCTTAGCCCAGTTAACAAAGAAACTCTTTGGATATCCATGTTTCTCTTTACTTGCAATAACCATATCAACAATAGTATCATCTCTGTCTTTAAACAATCCAAAGTTATTATCAACGTAATAGAAACTTCCTAGTTTGTTTTCAACTAACCAATCAAGTTCTTCTTGTACTCTACCTAGTTCAGTCTTATAAACTTTATTATGATTCAATGCGCCCAAGTCACAGAACGTACACGCATATGGACAACCTCTTGTAGTTTCCATAATTGGAATATGATTTTGTTGTGGATTAGGAAACATTCCTAACAAGTACGGTGATGGTATTAACTCTAAGTCTTTTATTCTATCTTTGCCAACTGCCTTAGTATCTAAGTTAAATGTCCATCCACTCTTAAGATTCACAGCCACATTTGCTATTAGAGACATCTCTGCTTTAGACCTACACTGTAGTACTCTAGTAAAACGTTTCTCGCCTTCGTAATATATAACAACATCTACATACGGATGCTTGTCCCACCATTCATCATGTGCTGTGATTGGTATTTGTGGTCCGCCATATACTATTAAACATTCTGGAAACTTCTCTTTAACTTTCTGTGCTATAACATCTGTGTAATTACAATTCCAAATATAACAACCAAAAGCAAATACTTTAGGATTGTCTAAACTGTTTACAATATCATCTGGGTCTAACTTTTCAAAGAAGACCTCTTTCATTTCATATTTTTCTTTAATGTCGTCATGTGTTTGAGCATAACTCCACACACAAGATACCGCATACGGCATAAAAATCATGTTGCCAGGAGTTATTGTTAAACTAAATTGTGCTAGATATACGTTATCCTTCATACTCGTCAACTATCCATTCGGCATTCTCTTTTAATGTGTCAGACATAAAGAATAGGTTAATTTTTGGTGCTTGAAACTTATCACCTTTGCTTTGTAATAACTTGGGTAATGTATCTTTTAATCGTGTAAATTTAAGTGGAACTTGATATCCTTCTACTTTCTTCTTTGTATAATTATAAAAATGTTCCGGACTAACATCTCCAGAGTAAACACACCCTGGCATCTCGCCTCGTTCATCATCTACTATAATCTTATATAGATAACAATCATTAACTTTGTCATGCCTTCCAATAAACTCTGCAATCTCATATGGGAATATGTTTGCTCCACCTCTACTGATAATTACTTCGTTAGCACGACCAATAATGTTAATGTTGCCTTCGGGCGTTATCTCTGCTAAATCATCTGAGTCCCACCATTCGTCTCCTGGCGTGTTTAATCCACGTACTTCTACTGTTCCCTTTGCGCCAATACGAACTTCACCACCTGAATGTTTGTGCCAGTCTAGTTGTTTACCAACGTGTCTAATGTCTTCACCTGCTTTGGCAAAGTTAACAGTGTATGTTCCCACACTACCTTCACCGTATACATTCATATATTGGTCTGGATTATAAAACGATTGCCATGCTTCTTGTTGTTCTGTAGTTACAATACCACCAGTAAATTCTAGTGTATTAATCTTATGTCCACCCTCGTTGGCATCCATTACTTTTTGTAGTGACAATGGGAACCCAATAATCCATGTAGGCTTTTGATACTCACATGCACTATCATATTCACTTGGGTCGTTAATAACGTGTACCCAACCGCCCATCATTAGTGTATGATATGTGAGGTCCTGCGACCAAGGAATATATGGTTGCATAATGTTTAGAAATCTATTAGTAACTGGGTTAGCAAAGTCTGGATTGCCTTTAAGTCTGTATGAGATTGCTTGTCGTCCATCGCCACCCCAACAGTCTTCGTCTAGTTCATATACTCCACTGTAACATGTTGGAATACCATGCTTGTTAGTTGTACCCGATGAATACTGACACATGTATTCTTTTGTTTGTGTTGTTGCTTTGTCAAAGTGCTTATGGTCTAGTTCTTTTACTGTGCCATCTTTGTTTAATCTGACAACTACGTTAGCATTATTCTTTTTCAGTCTTGCGTTTTCTGTGTACTCTGATGCGTTCCAAGGAAGTGTTGTTCCTGAAGCATCAAACGATGCCGCAATCATCCAAATCCAAGTCTCAACTCTATTAGTACCTTGAATGCAAATTCTATGACCTACGCCATATCCATTGTCTTCTAGTATTTGTTTACATGCCAGAACTTCGTCAAGCAACTGTGCATAAGTTAATAACCGATGCTTATCAGATAGTGCCGGACTGGCAGTACGGTTCAATAAATAAAAAGGTCTCATTTAGTATCCTAATCTTACGTTCGTTTCCATGCTCTAACTCTGTGGTAGTGTTGGTGACCATTGTGTAACAAACTAGGATATGGGTCTGATTCATAAA
>Ga0209815_1000827_pt1 | contig 21952 bp, 16 predicted proteins | sample CoawatmetaG00DNA_FD_187507 | JGI IMG/M metagenome (GOLD analysis project Ga0209815, IMG submission 187507) | Marine microbial communities from the West Antarctic Peninsula - Coastal water metaG002-DNA (SPAdes) (version 2) | ecosystem: Environmental > Aquatic > Marine > Coastal ...
CACTCGCAAAATCTAAAGACATGAAAGCTGGAATTGTAGGATTACCAAACGTAGGAAAATCAACTTTATTTAACTGTTTATCAAATGCAAAAGCGCAAAGTGCAAACTTTCCTTTCTGTACAATAGAACCAAACATAGGAGTTGTAAATGTACCAGACAAAAGAATTGAAAAATTAGAAGAATTGGTAAATCCAGAGCGTGTAATGCCTGCAACTGTAGAGATTGTAGATATTGCTGGTTTGGTAAAAGGTGCAAGTAAAGGAGAAGGTTTAGGAAATCAGTTCTTGGCAAATATTAGAGAAACAGATGCTATTTTGCATGTAATTAGATGTTTTGATAATGATAATATTATTCACGTAGATGAATCTGTAGATCCTGTTAGAGACAAAGAAACAATCGATATCGAATTGCAGTTAAAAGATTTAGAAACTGTAGAAAAAAGATTAGAGCGTGTAAAAAGAACTGCAAAGACCGGTAATAAAGATGCGCAAGCAGAATTAGTAGTCTTACTAAAAGTTGAAGAAACTTTATTAAAAGGTATTTCTGTAAGAGCTTTATCTTTTAATGAAAAGGAGCAAGAGTTTGTACAATCTTTACAATTTATTACAGCGAAGCCAGTTTTATATGTTTGCAATGTAGATGAAAATTCTGCTGTTACAGGAAATGCATATGTAGAAAAAGTAAGAGAGGCCGTAAAAGATGAAAATGCTGAGGTAATTGTTTTAGCAGTGGGCACAGAAGCAGACATTACAGAATTAGACGATTACGAAGAAAGACAAATGTTTTTAGCAGATATTGGCTTAGAAGAAGCTGGTGTTGCTAGATTGGTTCGTTCTGCCTATAAATTATTAAACTTACAAACTTACTTTACAGCAGGTGTAAAAGAAGTAAGAGCTTGGACAATTCCTATAGGATCTACTGCGCCACAAGCTGCAGGAGTTATTCATACAGATTTTGAAAAAGGTTTTATTAGAGCAGAAACAATAGCTTATGCAGATTTTGTTACTTTTGGTTCTGAAGCAAAAGTAAAAGAAGCTGGTAAAATGAAAGTAGAAGGTAAAGAGTATATTGTTAAGGATGGTGATGTAATGCACTTTCGTTTTAATGTGTAAATAACTGTTAGTGCCTAATTTTTATAATCCCCAATAATTATAAAATACTAAATCATTTATAACAGACTTTGGCACATAGATTGCTTTATTAACTTTAAATAAAATTAATTATGAAGAAATCTTTACTTTTTAGCGCTCTTATTTTCTTAATATTTTCTTGTAGTAGTATAAAAAATACACAAGAAGCTATTAGCAATGGTAATTACGATAGCGCAATTAATACGGCCATTAAAAACTTAAAAAGAAATAAAACCAAAAAAGGAAACCAGCCTTACATCTTATTATTAGAAGAAGCTTTTGCGAAAGCAACGACTAAAGATTTGGCGAGAATCAACTTTTTAAAGAAGGATAACAATCCGGAAAAGATTGAAACTATTTTTGTCTTATATGAACAATTGAAAAGAAGGCAAGAGATTTTAAAACCTTTATTACCTTTATATATTATAAATGAAAAGAGAGATGCAGTATTTCTATTTACTAATTATGATGATGCTATTATAGAAAATAAAAATCAATTATCGGATCACTTATACGCAAAGGTAAAAGGACTATTTAATATTGACTCTAAGTTTGATTACAGAGCTGCTTATGACGATTTAGCGTATATCGAAAAGGTGAATCCTAATTTTAAAGATGTACGTAATTTAATGAACATTGCACGAGAAAGAGGTTTAGATTTTGTGATTGTTTCCATGAAGAACGAAACACAAAAAGTAATCCCTAAAAGATTAGAAGATGATTTATTAAATTTCGATACCTATGGTTTAAATGATTTATGGACAGTTTATCATGGTTCTAAAGATCCAAGAGTTCAATATGATTTTGGTTTGGAATTAAATCTAAGAAATATTCAGGTTTCGCCAGAACGTGTCAGGGAGAAAGAAATTATTAAAGAAAAAGAGATTAAAGACGGTTTTACGTATCTATTAGATACAAACGGAGATCAAGTTCTAGATAAAGATGGTAATAAAATTAAGGTAGATAAAATGGTGCCTGTGCGCTGTGAAATTTACCAGTTTACTCAGTTTAAGTCTGCTAAAGTAACCGGAAAAGTAAAATACGTAGATTTAAATTCAAAGCAAACCATACAAACGTATCCAATAGCAAGTGAGTATACTTTTCAGCATAGATATGCGGATTGGAAAGGAGATAAAAGAGCTTTAGAGTCTTCTTTTCTCGATTTAATTAGATTGCGTGTGGTGCAATTTCCTACAAATGAACAGATGATTTATGACTCAGGACAAGACCTAAAACAAAAACTGAAATCTATTATTACTCGAAATAAGTTTAGAAATTAGACTATAATAAATCCCAATGAATTTTCATTGGGATTTTTTATTAGTTTTTGAAGGCTTTTTTAGTGCTATTAAACCCAGTTTTAATAAGGTCTATAATTTTATGTAAATTGAAGTGTTTTTGAGAAGTAAGACATTAAGAAAGTATGTATTTAATTTCCTTTAATTCGGACCCATAAATCTAATAGTAATTTTTTACCATCACTTTTTTCTTTGGGTTCTTCTAGAAAAAAAGGAGTTCCATTTGCATCAACTTCTATCTTATATTTGAAAACAAAATTAGTTGCATTTGGTTGTAGACTTAAAACGCCAAAACGCAAATCATTAAAATACAAGTTGTTATTTTTTTTATTGATGGTGTACCAACCTTTAGAAATGGCAATCATTCTTTTTGTTTTTGGGTGTTTTCTAATAGCGCCTAACAAATAATGATTTTTAGGATATTCAGAGAACTCAATGGGGTGTTGGTCTAAAAAAGAAGAATTTCCAATTAAATAAGATTTTTCTGTTTCTATATTAGCTGTCCACAAAATGGTGTTTAGTGGTGTTGGTTTTGTTTTTATTGTTTTGTAGCTAATATTTTGTTCTGCTAATTCTTTCGTAAATTTTTGATAAGAAACTCCTTTTAAGATTATAGTTAATACCAAATATAAGCTGCTAATACACAGCCCTAGATTATTATAAAAACGCCTTTTTTTACTTGCCTTCTTCTGGCGCATTGCCAAAATTAGAAACACTAAAAATGGAATCGTGTATAAAGGATCTACCACAAAAATATTTTTAAAAGCTAACCGAATATCTAAAGGCCAAAATAGCTGTGTGCCCCAGGTGGTTTGTGCATCTAAAATAGGATGTGTAATAAACGCCCAAAAGAAAAGGAACGTCCAGCTTTTAAAGTTTTTGTACGTTTCATATTTGGTTACAATAAACGCTAGTATCGGTGCGAAAAGCAGAGAGAAAAAGACTGAATGTGTAAAACCTCTATGAATTTCTAAGGCACTAACGGTGTCTGTGAAAAATGAAGCAAATACATCTAAATCTGGAATTGTTCCCGCAATAGCTCCGTATAACATTGCTTTATTGCCAATTTTTCTTCCTAAAACGGCTTCTCCAACCGCGGCACCTAAAATTATTTGAGTTAATGAATCCAATAAATAGTGTTTTTATCCATAGTTATTAGTAGCTTTTTTTTCGAATTTATTTCATCAAATATAAAACTCTAAAAACATTTATTTTTTATGGTTTTTTTACCTTCAATAGTTATTTTAGAACCTTCAATAAGCATAATAGAGGTTGGCTTTATGTGATTTAAAAACTCAAAATGTTTTCCATAAACCAATTCGAAATCTACTTTTATATTAGCACTTTCTACTTCATACTTTTTCCATCTTGGATGGGTAACTTCATATTCATTGGTAACAGTATCATTTACTTTTGCATACCCCCAATAATGTTCGGTAATAAATTCAGTCTCGCTATTTTCCTCAATTTCTGAAGTTTTAAGTGCTGCGGTAATTTTAAAAGATTGCCATATATTATTCTTTCTCCAAAGATATGCTACACTTCTATTTTTGCTATTTTCTTCCCATTTGTATTTCATGGGCATGGTTTCATAGTGTTCTTTGTAAATTGTGTTTGCAACAAATGTAAGCATGGGTTTGGATACAATTTCTTTGATGAAAACGGCACCACGTTTCCATGTATTATTTTCAAAACGCTTTACATAAAAACGCAAATTTACTTCTTCTACAGTTTTATGAAAGGGAACTTTAATGCCGAATATTTTAGTATTTAGAAATATAAATCCAATTAAACTGATAAAGCATTTACCTTCCCATAAATCAAGCTCTGTTCCTGGCGGAATATATTGTGCTAAAACTTTCGGATCAACTTCGTAATTAGCAAAAGCTAATTTTCTCCATTCTGCTTTTAAAAAACTCATTTTAGTTATTTTGTTAGGTTTTAATTAACCACTGTTTCCGTTAGTAAAAATAAGCTTTTAAATAGAGAAACGGCATATCTCTTAGATGTGAAATATGCCGTTTTATATATTATTTTTAGCAACTATTTTTATCCTTTATAAAATGGTAACTTTATAATAGTTGCAGGAATTGCTTTTTTACGTACCTTAATATAAATTTGTTTCCCCGCTTTAGCAAGAACCCTTGGCACATATCCCATTCCAATTCCTTTATGTAAACACGGACTCATAGTTCCAGAAGTTACAACACCAATAATGGTCTCGTTTTCGTCTACAATATCATAACCATGCCTTGGAATTCCTCTCTCATCTAACTCAAAAGCAACTAATTTTCTTTCTGGTTTTTGTTCTTTTTCTTTTGCCAATGCGTCTGCATTTACAAAGTCTTTGGTAAACTTAGTTATCCAACCCAAACCAGCTTCAATCGGTGATGTTGTATCATTGATGTCATTTCCGTACAAACAATAGCCCATTTCTAAACGTAAGGTATCTCTTGCTGCCAAGCCAATTGGTTTAATGCCATATGCTGCTCCAGCTTCGAAAACGCTATCCCAGATTTGTTTTGCTTCAGAGTTTTTACAGTAAATCTCAAATCCGCCAGAACCAGTATATCCAGTAGCAGAAATAATTACATTTTCAATACCTGCAAAATCACTTATTTTAAATTTGTAAAAAGGAATTGCTGCTAAATCTAAAGAAGATAAAGATTGCATTGCTTCTACAGCTTTAGGTCCTTGAATTGCTAACAAAGAATAATCTTCAGACAAATCTGTTAAATCAGCTTTAAATTCTTGGTTGTATTTAGAAATCCAGTTCCAATCTTTTTCAATATTAGAAGCATTTACAACTAATAAATATTCCTCTTCTTTAATTTTATAACAAATTAAATCATCTACAATTCCGTCTTTTTCATTTGGAAAACAGCTGTATTGCGCGTCACCAATTTCTAATTTAGATGCATCATTAGAGGTTACTTTTTGTATCAAAGCCAATGCATTTGCACCGCTCACTAAAAATTCACCCATATGACTTACATCAAAAACACCAACCGCAGTTCTAACCGTTAAATGTTCTGCAGTAACACCCTCATATTGCACAGGCATATTATAACCAGCAAAAGGAACCATTTTTGCACCTAATTTTTCGTGAATTGAATGTAATGCGATATTTTTCATTGTTGTATTTCTAAATTCCCGGCTAAATTATTGAAAAATTCGCAATTATCAAGCACTAAAATTCTGTTAATATTTCTAACTAAAAATTAATTAACAGTACATTTGAAAAATCAATAAGTAAACGAACCGTAATGAAGATTTATAAAATTCTTTTCGTGGCTTTTTTAGCAACGTCTTTTTCCTTATTTTCTCAAATACCAACAGATTTCTTATCAAAAGACTTTCACAGGGGTAGAAGAGATGCCTTACGAGCAAAAATGCCAGCAAATTCAGTAGCAGTGCTTTTCGCAAATCCGCTTAGAAATAGAGCTAATGATGTAGATTATGTTTTTCATCAAGACCCTAATTTTTATTATTTAACAGGGTATAGAGAACCAAACGGCGTGTTAGTGCTGTTTTCTGATAATCAAACAGATGAAAACGGAATTTCTTATAATGAAATGTTATATGTGCAAGAAAGAGATGCCAGAGCAGAACAATGGAACGGGAAACGTTTGGGCATTGAAGGAGCAATAGAAGAGTTAGGTTTTCAAATGGCAAAGAATGCGAATGATTTTATACAAACAAACATCAATTTTAAGAGTTTTGACAGAATTTTTATTGAAAAATTTAATGATGATTATCGGGATTCTGCTAAAAATACTGCAGAAGTCTATGATTTAGTCGCATCTTTTAAAGAAAATACCGCATACAATCCGAATAATTTTTTGTCGCCAATGAAAAAGCAAATTTATGAGTTGGTAAAATCGACATCCATAGAAAATAGTGCAAATGTTGCGCAAATAATAGGCAGAGCTTTGGCATATGATCCTTCCTTGAAACATGATGCCGATTTAATGAAGTTTAAAGATGCTACAGATAAAGCACTAAAAAAAGAGTTACAGCAAAAAATTGCCTTAAAATTAGATGCAAAAACAACGATAGATATTCATTTTCTATCAAGCAATTTGGCAACTTTAAGAGAAATTAAAACTTCAGAAGAGTTGGTGCTATTAACAAAAGCGGTAAGAATTTCTGCTATCGGACAAGTAGAAGTTATGAAGGCGATGAAGCCACATATGTCTGAAACAGAATTGCAAGGAATTCATGAATTTGTGTATAAGAAATACGGAGCGGAGTATGAAGGGTATCCCTCTATCGTTGGTGCAGGTAATAATGGTTGTATTCTGCATTACATAGAGAATAGTAAAACGAAGTTAGGCAATGAATTAGTTTTAATGGATTTAGGTGCAGAATACAGAGGGTTTACGGCAGATGTTACCCGAACAATTCCTGCTAATGGCGTCTTTTCTAAAGAACAAAAAGCCATTTATCAGATTGTTTACGATGCACAAGAAGCAGGTATTTCCGCTTATGTAATTGGCGAAAGCATGGCAACACCGAATTTGCTTTCTAAAAAAATTGTAGATCAAGGTTTGTTTCAGTTGGGTATTATAAATTCTTTAGATGAAAAGCATCCGTATTATCCGCATGGCACGTCACATCATATTGGTTTAGATGTTCATGATCCAGGAAATTACGGTAATTTTGAAGAAAATATGGTGGTTACTATGGAGCCTGGAATTTATATTCCGGATGGCAGTAATTGTGATGAAAGATGGTGGGGAATTGGAATTAGAATTGAAGATGATATTTTAGTAACGAAGACCGGACCCGAAAACTTATCTGCGGAAGCACCAAGAACTATTGAAGAAATTGAAAAAATGATGGCTAAAAAATCTATTTTAGATGATTTTGTGTTACCAAATTTAGATAACTAATGAAAAAAACTGCTATTGTTTTAGGAGCCACAGGATTTACAGGAGGTATTCTTTTAGAAAAGTTACTTGCGGATACTAGTTATAAGAAAATTAAACTTTTTTCTAGAAGTTCGGTTACAAATACATCAGATAAGATTGAAGAACATTTGGTCGATGTATTAAAATTAGAAGATTACAAAGATGCTTTTATGGCAGATGAGGTATATTGCTGCATTGGCACTACAGCCTCAAAAACAAAAGATAGAGAGGTTTATAAATCTATTGATTATGGTATTCCGTTAGCTGCAGCAAAATTAGCAAAACAGAACAATATAACTACTTTTATTGTAATGTCTTCTATGGGTGCAGCTGTTTCAAGTACTGTTTTTTATAGCAGAACAAAAGGAGAAATGGAGCGCGATGTATTAAAGCAAAATATAAAGAATACGGTTATTTTAAGGCCTTCTTTAATTGGTGGTCGCAGACCAGAATTTAGAGTAGGAGAAAAAATTAGTATCGGAGTTATGAGTATTATAAGTCCGTTACTTATAGGAAGTTTAAAAAAGTATCGCATCATTCATCCAGAGAAAATAGCAACTTGTATGAAAATACTAGCGCACAAACATCAAGATAGAAAGATACTTAGTTCAGATGAAATTTTAACTATTGCAAAATCTAAAGAATAATGAGCGGACAGCAGCTTAACAACCCGTTACACGGTATAAAATTAGCAACCATGCTAGAACAATTATTTCTAGAATACGGTTGGGAAGAGTTGGGAGATAGTTTGAATATTAATGCCTTTAAAAACAATCCTACTTATAAATCTAGTTTAAAGTTTTTAAGAACTACTCCTTGGGCAAGAGAAAAAGTAGAGCAATTTTATTTAAAGAATATGATTGACTAAATTTTTGCTTGCGCAAAAATGATTATAAATTTAAGAACTAATTATTTCAAGCACTAATTCTCTCGTTAGCGGTTTACCATTTGCTATTTTTTTGATGTTATCAAAAGTAAAAACAAAATTGCAACCTGTTTTATAAGCAGAGCAACCATAGCCTGTTTTTCCTTTTAAGACAGTTCCGGTTTTACATTTAGGGCAATTAATTTTTTCTGAAGCAGCTGCCTTAGCTACTTTTTTAGCTTCTAACTTTAAACTGAAATTTTCATCAAAACGTATCAAGCCCTCCACAGCGCCATTGGCTATTTTAAATCCCTTTAAATTGGTTGTGCAGCCTTTGTCTAATAAACGCATCAATTGATTTTCAGAAACTTTCTTACCGTAAATTTCAAACGGAATTTTTAAATCGCAACTATTTTTATATTCCGAACAGCCAAATGCAGAGGAGCCTTTTAAAATAGTTCCTTTTTTACATTTTGGACATGTTTTTCCTACGACCTCTTTTTTAGATTTTGGTTTTTTAGTGGGAGTTTTTTTTGCTTCTCTTGGAATGACAGTATTAGAAGAAATGCGTTTAGACGTTTTGTTAGAACGTACTTCATACACCAATTCATCAACCATTTTCTTCATATTGTTAATGAAGTTTCCTGCATTAAACTCTCCTCTTTCAATTTCTTTTAAACGTTTTTCCCATCGTCCCGTTAATTCAGCAGATTTTAGTAATTCGTTGTCTATAATGTTAATTAAATCGATACCTGTTTGGGTGGGTAGTACTAATTTCTTTTTACGCTCAATATATTTTCTTCGGAACAACGTCTCAATAATACTCGCTCTGGTAGACGGTCTTCCAATGCCGTTTTCTTTCATTAATTCGCGCATTTCATCGTCATCTACTTGCCTTCCTGCTGTTTCCATAGCGCGTAATAAGCTTGCTTCTGTGAAATTTCTTGGTGGTTTTGTTTCCTTTTCTAGAAAAGAAGGTTCATGTGTTCCTTTTTCACCTTTTACAAAGGAAGGTAAGGTTACTTGTTCGTTTAATTCCTTTTTAATTTTGCTCTCCTCCGTTTCAAAAGCAATACGCCAACCTTTGGTAAGTATTTCTTTACCAGTTGTTTTAAATGGGACGTCCGCAGCTTTTCCAATTACAGCAGTATTAGAAACCTCTGAATCTGGATAAAAAGCACCAATAAATCTGCGTGTTATAATATCGTAGACTTGTTGTTGGTTGTATTGCAAATTTCCCTGAATTCCGGTTGGAATAATTGCGTGGTGATCTGTAACTTTTTGATCATCAAAAATACGTTTCGATTTCTTTATTTTTTGTCCTAATAGTGGTTGTGTTAATTCGCTATACTTCGTTAATTTTGATAAAATCCCTGCAATTTTAGGATACACATCATTTGGTAAAAAGGTAGTATCTACTCTTGGGTAGGTAACCACTTTCATTTCGTATAGCTTTTGAACCATCTTTAGCGTTTCATCCGCTGAAAATCCAAATTTATTATTACAATACACCTGTAAACCAGTTAAATCAAATAGTTTTGGGGCGTATTCTTTTCCTTTCTTTTTAACTACAGAAACAATTTCAAAATCTGACTCGTTAACTTTATTAGCTAATATTTGGCCGTCTTCTTGTTTTAAAAAACGTCCATCTTCATAATTAAAAAGTGTATTTCTATAAGTAGTTTGTAACTCCCAATAGGGTTGTGGTTTAAAATTAGTTATTTCAACATACCTATTAACAATCATTGCTAGGGTAGGTGTTTGCACTCTACCAACAGATAACACCTGTTTGTATCCTCCATATTTTACAGTGTACAGGCGGGTTGCATTTAGGCCTAATAACCAATCTCCAATAGCTCTAGAGAAACCTGCGTAATACAAGTTATCATATTGTTCAGAGGGTTTTAAATTTTTAAATCCTTCTTTAATTGCTTCTTCAGTAAGCGAAGAAATCCATAAACGTTGCACTTCCCCTTTATAATTACATTGATTAATTACCCAGCGCTGTATTAATTCTCCTTCCGTTCCAGCATCCCCACAATTAATAACAACAGACGCTTTATCGAATAATGATTTTACAATATTAAATTGTTTTCTAATTCCTGCATCGCCCGTAACTTTCGTGTCAAAGCGTTCTGGTAGCATGGGTAAGTTGTTTAAATCCCAATTTTTCCAATGGGGTTTGTAATCTTTAGGTTCTAAAAGGGTACACAAATGACCGAATGTATAGGTAACCGCATAGCCGTTTCCTTCATAAAAACCATCACGTTTTGTGTTGGCTCCTAAAATAGAAGCAATTTCTCGAGCAACACTTGGTTTTTCTGCAATACAGACTTTCATGGGGTGTTTTTACGAATTCGAAAGTAAGAAAATATTTAAGATTTTTACTGTAAAGTTAATAAGTTGGATAACTATTTTACCAAAGCCAATTGAATTCGTTTTCTAACAACATCAACTTCTAAAACTTTTACCATTATTTGTTGTTGCAAAGTAACAATTGCATTGACATCTTTAACAAAAGTATCCGATAAATTAGAAACATGAATTAAGCCACTTTCTTTAGTCCCAATATCTACAAAACAACCAAAATTGGTAATATTATTTACAATTCCCGGTAAAATTTGACCTGTTCTTAAATCTGAAATTGTTTTAATATTTTGGTCAAAAGAAAACATTTTTGCTTTCGCTCTTGGATCTAAACCTGGTTTTTCTAATTCGCTTATAATATCTTTTAAAGTAAGTAAACCAATACTTTCTGTACTGTATTTTTCTAAAGGAATTTTTTGAATAATTTCTTTATTTCCAACAAGTTCAGAAATATTTTTTTTAAGGTCTTTTGCCATTTTAGCCACTACAGCATAGCTTTCTGGATGCACCGCAGCATCATCTAATGGATTTTCACCATTTTTAATTCGTAAAAATCCAGCTGCTTGTTCAAATGCTTTTCCTCCTAATCGAGGAACTTTCTTAATGGAAATTCTAGAGGTAAAAGAACCATTTTCACTTCTATAGTTTACAATATTTTCTGCGATTTTTGGTCCAATTCCAGAAACAGAACTTAATAAAGGTTCGCTTGCCGTATTAATATTTACCCCAATCTTATTTACACAACTTTCCACAGTATTATCTAAAGATTGTTTCAATTTTATTTGATCAACATCGTGCTGGTACTGGCCAACACCAATCGATTTTGCGTCAATCTTTACTAATTCTGCCAACGGATCTTGCAAGCGCCTGCCAATAGAAACAGATCCACGAACCGTAACATCATAATTAGGAAATTCATCCCTGGCTATTTTAGAAGCAGAATAAATAGATGCACCAGCTTCACTCACAACAAATACATCTACATTATTAGTAAATTGAATTTTTTTAATCAGTTGTTCTGTTTCCCGAGAAGCCGTTCCATTTCCAATTGCTATGGCATCTATTTTATACGTATTCACTAGAAAGTTTATTTTTTTTATGGCTTCTATAGATTGGTTTTGAGGTGCATGCGGAAAGATAGTTTCATTATGTTCTAAACCTCCTTGCGCATTTAAGCAAACTACTTTGCAACCAGATTTAAATCCAGGATCTATGGCTAGTACTCTTTTTTCTCCTAAAGGGGCACCTAAAAGTAATTGCTTTAAATTTTTTGAGAAAACAAGAATTGCGGCTTCATCTGCTTTTTCTTTGGCGATTGACAACGCCTCATTAGATAAAGAAGGAAATAATAAACGTTTAAAAGCATCTTTAATAGCCAATTGAATTTGCGTAGCACAAGTATTCTGCGTTCTAATAATCTTATCAGCTATTTTTTGAATAGCACTGTCTGAATCGATTTCTATTTTTAGACGGATAAAACCTTCATTTTCTGCTCTTAAAATAGCTAACAATCTGTGAGATGGAATTCTATTTAATGACTCTTGCCAGTCGAAATAATCTTTAAATTTCTGCGCTTTCTCTTCATTAATTTTATTTTTAATAATTTTAGAAGAAATAATAGCAAAACGTGCTAGTTGTTGTCGAATATTATTACGAATATCTGCACGCTCATTGATCCATTCTGCAATGATAAAACGAGCGCCCTCTAAAGCATCCTCTATAGTGTTAACTTTATTAGAAGTGTATTTTGAGGCAGTATGTTTTAAGTCGTTTACATGCTGACTCATAATCATTTTTGCCAAGGGCTCTAGACCTTGTAAACGCGCAGTTTCTGCTTTTGTCTTTCGCTTTTTCTTAAATGGTAGATATAGATCTTCCAAAGAAATTAAATCTCTTGTTCGAAGGACTTTTTGTTCTAATTCTGAGGTTAAAACTTGCAGTTCTTCTAATACTTTTAAAATGGCTTTTTTCCGTTTTTCTAAAGCATCAAAAAGGGCTTTAAACTTTACAATTTCACCAATTTGAACTTCATCTAAATTACCAGTCATTTCTTTCCGATATCTAGATATAAAAGGAATGGTAGCATCTTCATTTAAGAGCATAATAGTATTTTCTATAGATTTAGAAGGTAGCTGTGTTTGCTGAATGATGTATGGAAGAATTTGCATTGTCTGATATTAATTTATTAAAAATAAGAAACTTCACAAAACTGACTTTGTGAAGGGGCTAATATATTTGTTTTCTTGAATTATTAAGAAATTACTTTCTCAAAAGCCAATCTTTTTGCATGATAATTTGTATAAATTATTCCGCAATAGGTGTACCCCAGTTTTTTTATTAGGGCTTGCATGCCAAAATTTTTTTCATGGGTATCAATTTTTAAACTTTTAATATTTTTCTCTAGTAACTGTTGGTGGAATTTATGAAACATAAAAGTGGCCAAGCCAAATTTTCTAAATTCCTTTTTGATAGCCATTCGATGCACTACTCCGTAGGTGTTATTTTCATTCACAATCCAATGACCATCAATAACTTTTTTATATGTTGGCTCTTTTTTCAATGTAAACATGGCAGTTGCAATCACGGTGTCCTCATCATTTATAACTACATAACTTTCATTATTTTTAATATCATTCTCTACTTGTTCAGCATTTGGATATCCGTTTTGCCATTGGTCAATTTTTTGAGATGCTAAATATTCTTTGGCATCGTTAATAATGGCTATAATTGCAGGTATGTCCTCAAAAGTAGAAAGTTGAATCTTCATTGTAATAATTTTAAATTAAAAAAGCCACGAGCTCACAAAAGTAGTATTTGTGAATTCGTGGCTAAATTTAGTTTTTTATTTTTAAGCAGGAACTGCTTCTTTTTTATTTTTTTTCACTTCAGGAAGCGTAATAATTTCTTGATTGTGTAAAATATCTTGAATGGTTTGTCTTTTTCTAATTAAGTAATCTTTTCCTTGATGCACCATAACTTCTGCAGGCAGATAACGCGAGTTATAGTTAGACGCCATAGAGAAACAATACGCACCTGCATTATGAAAACATAATACATCTTCCTCAGAAATTTCTGCAATTCTTCTGTTAGAACCAAATGTGTCAGTTTCACAGATATACCCAACAACAGAGTAATAACGATCTCTTCCTTCTGGATTCGAAATATTTGTAATGTGATGATAAGAATCGTACATCATAGGTCTTACCAAATGATTAAAACCAGAATCTACATGCGCAAAGACAGTAGAGGTAGTTTGTTTTACAACATTTACTTTTGCAAGGAATACACCTGCATCAGAAACTAAAAACTTTCCTGGCTCAAACATTAAGGTAATATCTTTTCCGTATTCTACACAAAAGTCATTAAAACGCTCTGATAATTGTAAACCTAATTGCTCTATATCTGTAGAAATGTCTCCTTCCTTATAAGGTACTTTAAATCCGCTTCCGAAGTCGATAAAATCAATATTATCAAATTGTTTTGCAACATCAAACAAGATTTCTGTAGCACGTAAAAAAGTATCAATATCTAAAATATCAGATCCAGTGTGCATGTGAATACCGTTGATATTCATCCCCGTGTTTTCTACAACACGTTTTATATGAGGAACTTGGTGAATAGATATTCCGAATTTAGAATCGATATGACCTACAGATATTTTAGAATTTCCACCTGCCATGATGTGCGGATTGATGCGCACGCAAACAGGAATCTCTGGGTGTTTTTGTCCGAACAACTCTAAAATAGAAAGATTATCAATGTTTATTTGAACACCTAATTTTGCAACTTCTTCAATCTCTTTTAGAGAAACGCCATTTGGTGTGAAAATTATTTTTTTAGGATCAATTCCGGTTGTTAAACCTAACTGAACTTCTTGTATAGAAACAGTATCTAAACCCGCTCCAATATTTTTAAAAAATTTTAAAATATTAATGTTAGAAAGTGCTTTAACAGCATAGTTTAATTTTAAACTTTTTACAGTGCTAAAAGCATCTGTTAATCTGTTGTATTGCGATTCGATTTTATCCGTATCATATACATATATAGGGCTTCCATATTTTTGGGCTAATTCTAAAAGTTGTGTTCTTTCCACGATAATTTTAATTTATTTTCTTCAAAAGTACTTAAATTGTTGAATAAACTCTGATTTGTTTAAAAATATAACATATTGTTTTATTTTGTGATTATTACATTAAAATTATCTCTACATTTTCTAATAAATATTTTTTATTATCTTTAAAAATTAGACCCTGATTACTAAAGAATTGGTACTAAATATAATATACAAATAGGCAATTAATTCTGTTTTAAACTACCGTTGAAATCATGTTGATAACTAATTGTAAAACTCATTTTATTCTTATATGTTAAATCTTATTTTTACAAGTACTTCAAAATTAACAGTAGTTACCAATTTATGAGTAAAGAAACAAAATACACAGAAGATAATATTAGATCTTTAGATTGGAAGGAGCATATAAGAATGCGACCAGGAATGTACATTGGTAAACTGGGTGACGGTTCTTCTGCAGATGATGGAATCTATATTTTAGTAAAGGAAGTCTTAGACAATTCTATTGATGAATATGTGATGGGCGCTGGAAAGAATATTGAAATTTCTATACAGGGAACCAAAGTTACGGTGCGCGATTATGGTAGAGGAATTCCATTAGGAAAGGTAGTAGACGTTGTATCTAAAATGAATACCGGTGGAAAATACGATTCAAAAGCATTTAAGAAATCTGTAGGTTTAAATGGTGTTGGTACAAAAGCAGTAAACGCACTTTCTTCATTTTTTAGGGTTGAATCTTCTCGTGATGGTAAATCTGCTTCTGCAGAATTTAGTCAGGGAAATTTAGAAAATCAAGATTTTTTAGAAGAGAGTTCTCGCAGAAAGGGAACCAAAGTTTCTTTTATTCCGGATGAAGAAATCTTTAAGAAATACAAATTCAGAAATGAGTATGTAGCAAAAATGTTAAAGAATTATGTGTATCTAAATCCAGGTTTAACTATTATTTTTAATGGAGAAAAATTCTTTTCAGAAAACGGATTGAGAGATTTATTGGAAGATAATAACAATTTAGACGATATGTTGTATCCTATAATTCATTTGAAAGGAGAGGATATAGAGGTTGCAATTACACATAGTAAAACACAATATTCAGAAGAATATCACTCTTTTGTAAACGGGCAACATACTACGCAAGGAGGAACCCACCAAGCTGCATTTAGAGAAGCATTAGTGAAAACGATTAGAGAGTTTTACGGTAAGAATTTTGAAGCTTCAGACATTCGTAAATCGATTATTTCTGCTATTGCAATTAAAGTGATGGAACCAATTTTTGAGAGTCAGACCAAAACAAAGTTAGGTTCTACAGATATGGGAGGAAAGTTGCCAACGGTTAGAACTTATATCAATGACTTTCTTAAAACTAATTTAGATAATTACCTGCACAAGAATACTGACGTTGCAGACAGGCTTCAAAAGAAAATTGTACAAGCAGAAAAGGAAAGAAAAGAATTATCTGGAATACGGAAGTTAGCAAAAGATAGAGCAAAAAAATCGAGTTTACATAATAAGAAATTAAGAGATTGTAGAATTCATTTAGGAGATATTAAAAAGCAAAATTACTTAGAAACTACATTATTTATAACGGAGGGAGATTCTGCTTCTGGTTCGATAACAAAATCTCGAAATGTAAATACACAAGCTGTTTTTAGTTTAAAAGGGAAGCCTTTAAATTCGTACGGTTTAAGTAAGAAAATTGTGTATGAAAATGAAGAGTTTAACTTATTGCAAGCGGCCTTAAATATAGAAGATGGCCTAGAGGATTTGCGATATAACAATATTGTAATTGCAACAGATGCCGATGTTGATGGGATGCACATTAGACTGTTATTAATTACATTTTTCCTTCAGTTCTTTCCTGAACTAATCAAAGAAGGACATTTATATATTTTAGAAACGCCTTTGTTTAGAGTGCGAAATAAGAAACAGACTTTTTATTGTTATTCGCAAGAAGAAAAACGAGAAGCTATAGGGAAGTTAAAAGGGAAACCAGAAATAACAAGATTTAAAGGTTTAGGTGAGATTTCGCCAAATGAGTTTGTCCATTTTATCGGAGATGATATTCGGTTAGACCCTGTAATGTTAGACAAAGAAATGTCTATTGAGCAAATGCTAGAGTTTTATATGGGAAAAAACACTCCAGATAGGCAGAAGTTTATTATTGAGAATTTAAAGGTAGAGTTAGACACTATAGAAGAGGAAGTTTAGGCTATGAGCGAAGAAATAAACGAAAACGAACACGAAGAAGAATTATCAAATTTAGAAAGTCAGTCTGGCGCTTTAAATAGTGAATCAGAGGCTGTTGAGACCATCACTAAGATTACAGGAATGTATAAAGAGTGGTTCTTAGACTATGCTTCGTATGTAATTTTAGAAAGAGCAGTGCCATCACTAGAAGACGGTTTGAAACCTGTGCAGCGTAGAATTATGCATTCTATGAAAGACTTAGATGATGGGCGTTACAATAAAGTAGCCAATATTGTTGGTCATACGATGCAGTACCACCCGCACGGAGATGCATCAATAGCAGATGCAATGGTGCAAATTGGTCAGAAAGAGTTGCTAATAGACATGCAAGGAAATTGGGGAAATATCTTAACAGGAGATCGTGCAGCGGCTTCTCGTTATATAGAGGCTCGATTATCTAAGTTTGCTTTAGATGTTGTTTTTAATCCGAAGACAACCGACTGGAAAATGTCTTACGATGGTAGAAGAAAAGAACCGATTGATTTACCTGTAAAGTTTCCATTATTATTAGCACAAGGTGCAGAAGGTATTGCAGTTGGGTTGTCAACTAAAATTTTACCACATAACTTTATTGAGCTTATAGATGCATCTATTAAATATTTAAAAGGGAAGAGTTTTAAAATTTTACCAGATTTTATTACCGGAGGAATTGCAGATTTCACAAATTACAACGACGGAAAAAGAGGAGGTAAAGTTAGAGTTAGAGCTAAAATAGCGCAGCTTGATAAGAAAACATTAGTGATTAATGAAATTCCGTTTTCAACTACAACAACTTCGTTAATTGAAAGTATTATTAAGGCCAATGAAAAGGGAAAGATTAAGATAAAAAAGATTGAAGACAACACAGCAGCAGATGTAGAGATTTTGGTACACTTGCCACCAAACGTATCGCCAGATACTACTATTGACGCTTTATATGCATTTACGAATTGCGAGAATTCAATTTCACCGCTGTCTTGCACTATAGAAGATAATAAACCTGTTTTTGTAGGAGTTTCAGAAATGTTAAAACATTCTACAGATTTAACGGTAAACTTACTTAAGAAAGAACTAGAAATTCAATTAAATGAATTAGAGGAACAATGGCATTTTTCTTCTCTAGAAAGAATTTTTATAGAAAATAGAATCTATCGAGATATCGAAGAGGAAGAAACTTGGGAAGGTGTAATAAAAGCCATTGACTTGGGATTACAACCTCATATAAAACATTTAAAGCGCGCTATTACAGAAGAAGATATTGCACGTTTAACAGAAATTAGAATTAAGAAAATATCAAAATTTGATATTGACAAAGCAAAGCAGTTTATAGAGGGTTTAGAAGACAAAATAGCCGTTGTAAAAGAATATTTAAATAATTTAATTCAATATGCTATAGATTACTTTATGCGTTTAAAAAGTGCTTATGGTAAAGGAAAAGAGCGTAAAACAGAGATTAGAATTTTTGATGACATTGTTGCCTCTAAAGTAGCAATGAAAAATGCAAAACTCTATGTAAACAGAGAAGAAGGTTTTGTAGGTACTTCTCTAAAAAGAGATGAGTTTGTTGCAGACTGCTCAGATATTGATGACATTATTGTTTTTAGAAAAGACGGAAAGATGAGTGTCACGAAGGTAGACGCAAAGACTTTTGTTGGAAAAGATATTATTCATGTGGCTGTCTTTAAAAAGAAAGATAAAAGAACGGTTTACAATTTTATGTATAGAGATGGTGCAAAAGGCCCTTCTTACATGAAGCGTTTTAACGTAACTTCTGTAACACGAGACAAAGAGTACGATTTATCAAACGGAACTAAAGGATCTATTGTACATTATTTTTCTGCAAACCTTAACGGAGAAGCAGAGGTGGTAACCATTAATTTGCGCGCTGCAGGAAGTGTTAAAAAAATGAAATGGGATATTGATTTTGCAGATTTAGCCGTAAAAGGCAGAGCTGTAAAAGGAAATACAATTACAAAGTATACCATAAAGAGTGTAGATTTTAAATCTGAAGGTGTTTCTACTTTAAAACCGCGTAAGATTTGGTTTGATGATGCGGTGCAACGTTTAAATGTTGATGAAAGAGGAGAGTTGTTAGGCGAATTTAGAGCAGAAGACAAGTTGTTAATTATTACGCAAAGTGGAAAAGCTAAAGCAGTAAAACCAGATCTGGCAATGCATTTTGAAGATGATATGATTGTGCTGGAAAAATGGAAACCAAACAAACCAATTTCTGCTATTTATTTAGATGCAGATAAAGAACGTTATTATGTAAAACGTTTTTTAATTGAAACTCCAGAGAAAGAGGAGGTTTTTATATCTGAAAATCCAAAATCGCGTTTAGAAATTATTGCTACAGATTACAGGCCAATCGCAGAGGTTTTGTACTCTAAAAGAAATATCGGAAATGAAACTGTAAATTTTGAAGATTTTATAGCAGTTAAAGGCATCAAAGCTCAAGGAAATCAGTTATCTATAGAAAAAATAAAACAAGTTAATTTATTGGAATCCTTACCTTTTGAGGAACCAGAAGAAGAGAAAGTAGAAGAAATAGAAGTAGTTTCTGAAGAAATTGTACAAGAGAATAAACTTCCAATTGAAATGCCAGAAACAGTAACTAAAAAACCTGTTTTAGAGGAGCTTTCTGCAGAGGAAAAAGCTAAAATAGCTTTGCAAAAATCTATAGAGAAAAAGAAGGCAGAGGAGCAAAGGCGTGATGACGAGAATCAGATAAAATTATTTTAAAACCATTATATTATGAAACGTAAACATTTGTTTTTGGTGCTCTCTATTCTAGGTATTTGTTATACATGGTATTATAATATTCAATGGTTTCAAAATGCAAATGACCCCACTTTTACTAATTTTTTTAATGACGCACAAGCTAATTTTGCAGGTAAATCTTTTGGTGCAGACTTAACAGTGGTTGTTCTTACATTCTTTGTATTTATGATTCCAGAATCTATGCGCTTAAAAATTAGATATTGGTGGTTGCTAATTCCGTTTACCTTTTTAGTTGCCGTAGCATTTACCTTTCCTTTGTTTTTGTATTTGCGAGAAAATGCTTTAGAAAAACTAAAATTATCTAAATGAAAAAGATAGGATTAATTGGAGGAATAACGCCAGAATCTACTGTCTTGTACTATCAGATTTTAAATCGGTTAAATGCGAATCAGTTGGGTAAAACACATTCTGCAGAGTTAATTATTAATTCATTTGATTTCGGACAAATTTCTCAATTAGTTGAGAAAGGTAGGTGGGATTTGTTAAATAAAAAAATGGCAGAAGCTGGTACTAATTTAGAGAATGCAGGCGCCAGTTGTATTCTTATTTGTGCAAATATGATGCATTTATGTATTGATGCAGTTAGAAAAGTGGTTTGCATTCCTGTTATTCATATTGCAGATTCTACAGCAAAAGAAATTCAAAAGAAAGGAATACAAAAAGTAGCATTATTGGGAACAAAATATACAATGGAAAAAGATTTTTTCAGAGATATTTTAAATAAGCATGCAATAGAAACTATAATTCCAGATGTTGAAGAAAGAGATGAAATTCATCGTATAATTTATGATGAACTAGCGCAAGGTGAATTTAAAAAATCTTCAAAAGAAAAATACTTAAAAATTATAGATCGTTTAATTTTAAAGGGGGCAAAAGGTATTATTTTAGGATGTACAGAAATTCCACTATTAATAAATCAAAATGATGTTTCGTTGCCAATCTTTGATACTGCTAGTATCCACGCAACTGCTGCTTTTGATTTTGCAACGAATTAGATATATCGTTTTAATTAGCTACTGTAAATTATTAAAACCAGTTTTTTAATTCACCATTTTATAAATAACTTGTATAGGTTACATACTTTTATTAGGTGAAATTCCGCATTGTTTTTTAAAGGAAATAAAAAAGGTATTATATGAAATAAATCCAACTTTCTTAGAAAGAGTCTCCAAGGTATTTGTTCTTAAATATTTTTCTTTTATTAGCGTTTGTGCATCTTTTATTTTACAATACTTACAATATGAAACAAAAGGAATTTTGCAATGGTGTTTAAAGAGATATGCTAAGTGACTCCTTGGAATATTTAGAGCATTTCCTAAATCGTTCATTTTAAATGTAACATCTCTAAATGGTTTACTATGTTCCACAAACACTTCAATTTCTTCGATATATTCTTTTATTTTTATTTTTATAACCTTGGATAGCTTTTGTTCTTGACTATTTTTTATTGTATTTACAGAAAGTTTCCAAATTATAGGGTCTATGGTTTCACTGTAACTATAGTTAGCTATTCTTTTTTCTAGCCTATCAAAACCGTACATTATCTCAGGATGTTTTAGTATTTTAATAAAAATGATAATCCAAATTACAAGATTCACAGGTATAATAAAATAACCTGTTAATTTTTCATTTGTGTTATTTTCTATGTACAGAGAAAATATTAGGTTAATCATTAAAAGTAAAAAGATCGTGAAAAAAAACTTGGTCCAATTTTTTAATAATTTATAACGTTTACCTAATCCTATTTGTAATTCTTTCTTTTTCCATATCTCATTATTTAGTAAATCATAGGATAGAATTAAATAAATTAGAATGAATAAGAGCGTACGCTCAAATTTCATAAAATCTAGAAAGTTCTCTGAAAACAATAGATAGTTTTTATTAAGAAAAAAAAGTAAAATAATGAGTAATGGATATGTAAAATGAAAAAGTTCTTGATACTGGTATTGTTTATTATTTAAGATTGTTTTAAAATATAAGTAAAAGCTTGGTATTATAACCATAAAAAAGGGGTTAAGCCACTCTATACTATTTTTGATATAAAGTGGGATTATATATTTCAAAAACACCTTTATGTAAAACACGTAAAGAAGCTAAACTAAAAATAATTATAATATACCAGTTTGAATATGGATTGGATTTATAGGATAGTAAAAATCTAAGTGCTATAATAACACCAATAATTGCCATAAAAAAAAGAGAAAAATTAATTGAGGTATCCAATATTATTAATTTTATTTTAATTGTTTTGTTGGCAGCATAGTAACAACATAAAAAATATTCTAGATAAAACACTAATAATT
>Ga0209815_1000828_pt1 | contig 21940 bp, 25 predicted proteins | sample CoawatmetaG00DNA_FD_187507 | JGI IMG/M metagenome (GOLD analysis project Ga0209815, IMG submission 187507) | Marine microbial communities from the West Antarctic Peninsula - Coastal water metaG002-DNA (SPAdes) (version 2) | ecosystem: Environmental > Aquatic > Marine > Coastal ...
TGGCTCTATCCGACGCATCTGCGCCTCAGACAACCAGATCAGATCACTCATGGTAGCGCCTCCTCGCGCCACCATTGAATCAACCGATCCGTCTCTCCGCAAGCAATTTAATGGGTCCTGAGCCTAGGGCGCGCGGTGTCAGGCGCCAAGACGCCCGAAGGCACCCTTGCCGGCGTAGCGCGCGGAATTGCCAAGCTCTTCCTCGATACGGATAAGCTGGTTGTACTTGGCCAGCCGGTCCGAGCGCGCCAGCGATCCGGTCTTGATCTGGCCGCAGTTGGTGGCAACCGCGAGGTCGGCAATGGTCGCATCTTCGGTTTCGCCCGAACGGTGCGACATGACCGCAGTATAGCCGTTACGCTGGGCAATGCTCACCGCCTCAAGCGTTTCGGTCAGCGTGCCGATCTGGTTGACCTTGACCAGCAGCGAATTCGCCAGCCCCTTGCCGATGCCCATTTCCAGCCGCTTGGGGTTCGTCACGAACAGGTCATCGCCCACCAGTTGCACCCGCTTTCCGACCTTGCCGGTAAGCGCAGCCCAGCCTTCGAAATCGTCTTCGCTCATCCCGTCTTCGATCGAGATGATCGGATAGGCATCGCACAAAGCCGCCAGATAATCAGCCATCGCTTCGGGCGAAAGCGACAGGCCCTCGCCGCTGATTTCGTACTTGCCGTTGCGGAAGAACTCGGTCGCCGCGCAATCGAGTGCGAGCATCATGTCCTCGCCCGGCTTGAAGCCCGCCTTCTCGATCGAGGTCATCACGAAATCGAGCGCATCGCGTGTGCTGGCAAGGTTCGGGGCAAAGCCGCCTTCGTCACCAACCGCCGTCGCCAGACCCTTTTCGTGCAGGCCCTTCTTGAGCGTGTGAAACACTTCCGCGCCCCACCGCACGGCTTCCGCGATCGACGGCGCGCCGACCGGCATGATCATGAACTCCTGGAAGTCGATCGGGTTGTCGGCATGTTCGCCGCCGTTGATGATGTTCATCATCGGCACCGGCAGGACATGGGCGGAAACGCCACCGACATAGCTGTAGAGCGGGAGGCCGCGTGCATCGGCAGCAGCCTTGGCAACCGCAAGACTGGTTCCGAGAATAGCGTTGGCGCCAAGGCGGGCCTTGTTGTCGGTGCCATCCAGCTCGATCATGGTCAGGTCGATATCGCGCTGGTCTTCCGCGTCGAGGCCAAGGATGGCTTCGGCAATGTCGGAATTGACGGCGGTAACCGCCTTGGTCACCCCCTTGCCCAAGTAACGCGCCTTGTCGCCATCGCGCAGTTCGACCGCTTCGTGAGCGCCGGTCGATGCACCCGACGGCACCGCCGCGCGACCGAAGCTGCCATCTTCAAGCAGCACGTCCACTTCAACGGTCGGATTGCCGCGGCTGTCGAGGATTTCGCGCGCATGGATATCGATGATCGCGGTCATGAACTGCTCCGTACATGGCGCGGCAAGAGATTCTGCCGCTGGATTGCATGGCGCGGCTCCTATCGGCTGGAACCGTGGCAGGCAAGCCGCGTTGGAGAGGTATAAGGCGTGATATTCGGGCCAAGGCCCTTGCCTTTGCCCCCCTTGCTCTAGCAAGATGCATCACAACGCCCATATCCAAACGGCGCAGCCGCGCGCCAAGCCGAAGGTACCAGAACCATGTCCGACACCGCCACACCCACCGCCGCAAGGAAGCGCAGCCCCCGCAAGAAGGTGGAAGCCGCCGCCCCGGCTGAAGCCATTGCCGCAGAAACGAGCGCGACCGACGCTGCTGAAAAACTCAAAGGCCGCTTTTCGAAGGCTATCGAGGAAGCGAAAGCCGGTGCCGAGGCGCTGCGCGGCGAAGCCCTGGAAAAGACCAGCGCCTACATGGAAAAGGGCAGCGCCTATCGCGCCAAGGTCACCGAAACCGCCAGCGAATGGGCGGAAGAGGCAAAAGTCTATGCCGATCAGGCCAAGGTCCGCGGCGCGGCGCTTGCTGTCGAAGGCAAGGCCCGCGCAAGCGACGCGCTGACCACCCTGGGCAAGACGATTTCCGATACAGCCGGGACGATCGACGAAAAGCTTGGCGTCCAGTACGGCGACTATGCACGCTCGGCTGCCCGAACCATCCAGGAATCGGCCGCGAAGCTCGAAGCCAAGGAACTGGCCGAACTTGGCGACGACATGAAGCAGTTCGTCCGCAAAAGCCCCGGTGTCGCTATCGGCATCGCTGCGGTCGCAGGCTTTGCGATTGCCAAGATGCTGTCTGGTGGCGGATCGGACGATTAAGCGCGCAAGCGTGAACGCGCGCGCAGACGCCCGATGACCGATAGTGAAACCGTAATCCCGCCCGGAATAGCAGGCGATCCGGCAGAAGACACCGACGGCCACGATGCAACGCTGGCCGAAGCCGTTCGCGCGTTGATCGAGGACGGGCAGACGCTGGTCGAAGCCGAAGTGGCCTATCGCAAGGCGCAAGCCGCCTATGGCATCGGCCAGGCCCGCACGATCGCGGTCCTGCTGGTGCTGGGCCTGACTTTCGGCTTTTTTGCCCTTCTCGCCGCCGTTGTCGGGCTGCTGCTGGCTTTGGCTTCGAGCATGGGAACGTGGTCCGCGCTGGCGGTTGTCGGTGGCGCGCTGTTTTTCCTGTGCGTCCTGTGCCTTCTGCTGGCAGTCCGGCGCATGAGCAAGGCAAAGCGGGCGCTGACAGGACAGGACGCCAACGCATGAGCAGCGCACAGGCAATTGCCGAAGCAAAGGCCCTGCGCGACGAGGCGCTGGCTATCGTTCGCGCCGACATCGAACTGGCGCGCAGCGAATCTTCGCCGTCGCGCATGCGGGAACGGGCAGTGGGCGAAGCCGTTGAGATGCTGGATACCGTCCGCGATGTCGCGGGCGAAAACAAAGCCGTCATCGGCGTGGTGCTGGCCGCCCTGTTCGCGTGGTTCTTCCGGGGATCGCTGCTGAACCTGGTGCGACGCACGCGCGATGCGGCATGACCCGGAGAACACGCTTATGACCCATCAGGACACCAACCCGCCGCTGACCGACCGCCCGCTCAAGGAACGCGTCGACGCCGCAAGGGAACGGCTGAGCGAGCGCGCCGCCAACGCGCACCCGGTGGAGACGGTCAAGGGCCTGATCGTCGAACACCCGGTTGCGTCGCTGGCTGCAGGAATCCTGCTCGGTGCGCTGATTTCCAAAGCTATTCCTGCTTCGCGCAAGAGCGCAACCTCGGCCCGCCTCGGCAAAAGCGCGGCGAGCCTTGCCGCGGTGACCGGGCAATTCATCGCCGACTACGCGGCCCGCGCTGCCGAAGCCGGGCGCGATGGGTTGCACAAGGTTGAGGAAACCGGTGAGGCGATGAGCGAAAAGATCGTCGAAGGCAGCGCCGAAGCGCGGCGCAAGGCGGTCGATTTTGCCGAACTGGCGCGCAGAGCGGCGATCGAGGCCAGCGATATTGCCGTGCGCAAGATCGCCGACATCGCCGCGCGGATGAAGCAATAACCACACACCGCCGCTGATCCGCGCCTATACGTGAATGCTGCACTTGCGCACCATTTGCAATTTTGCCACTGGCTGGAGTGAATCCTCCCCAATGGAAAGTCGCCAATGCAAAAGCTGCACCTCGTGATGGGCGGTCGGGTCAAAGACCCGCAGGGCCTTGAGTTCGTCGATCTGAAAGCCATCGACCTCGTTGGCGTGTTCCCGGACTATGCAACGGCGGAAGAAGCGTGGCGCAGCGCCGCGCAGCGCACCGTCGATGATGCCGAAATGCGCTACGTCATCGTCCACATGCACCGGCTGCTCGAACCGGAACTGCCCAAGTCCTGACGCGTAACCGCTCAAGACCAAAAAGGCCCCGGATCACTCCGGGGCCTTTTTCGTTCACAGCCAGTGGTTCGCTCAGATGAACTCGATCTTCTGGACAAGATAGAACTTGTCGCCCGAAGGCACGGTCACTTCGATCTCTTCGTCAACCTTGCGCCCGATCAGCGCCTTGCCCAGCGGCGAGTTGTAGCTGATCATGCCCTTCTTCGCATCGGCCTCATACGGGCCGACGATCTGGTACTTTACCGGCTTTTCATCGTCGTCAAGCAAGGTCACCGTGGCGCCGAAGATGATCTTGTCACCCGAAAGCGTCGCAGGATCGACGATGGTCGCACGGCTCAGCTTGTCTTCAAGGTCGGCGATCGAGGCTTCCACCTGCCCCTGCCGCTCCTTGGCAGCGTGGTATTCCGCATTTTCCGAAAGATCACCGTGAGCCCGGGCTTCTTCGATCGCTTCGACGATCAGGGGGCGCTCGTCGCGCAGCGCCTTCAGCTCGGCAGTCAGCTTTTCATAGCCTTCCGCAAGCATCGGCAGCTTTTCCACACTCGCCATCCGTTCTTCACTTTCCTGTCATGGTCCCCGCCGCCGTTACGGCAAACTGGGAAAAACCTGCCTCCGCCGACTGGTACCGCATGTACCGCGCCGGACTTTCAGTGCCACGATGCCGGGGAACTTACAGAGGGTCAGCTATAATAGTCCTGCAATGAACGCACTTCAAGTTCGGCACTGCGCAGGGCCTCGATCGCTTCGACCGTGGCGACCGATGCGGCCGCCGTGGTGAAGTAGGGCACGCGCGCACCCAGTGCCGAAGCACGGATGGACTGCGAATCCTTGTGGCTCTGCCAGCCTTCGGTGGTGTTGAAGATCAGCGCAATCTCACCGTCGATGATCCGGTCGACAATGTGCGGCCGTCCTTCGGCCACCTTGTTGACCCGTTCTACTATCACGCCTGCATCAGCCAGGTAGCGCGCGGTGCCGCCAGTGGCGACAATGCGGAACCCAAGCGCCGAAAGCTTGCGCACGGCCGGAAGCACCACGGCCTTGTCGCTGTCCTTGACCGACACGAACAGTGTCCCGCCCTGCGGCAGCTTCGTCCCTGCGCCAAGCTGGGACTTGGCGAAGGCCACGGCAAAGGTGCTGTCGATGCCCATGACTTCGCCGGTCGATTTCATTTCGGGCGAAAGCACCGGATCGATTCCGGGGAAGCGCGCGAACGGGAAAACCGCTTCCTTGACCGCCATGTAATCAATCTCGCGCTTGATCGGCGGCAGGTTGGCCAGCTTTTCCCCGGCCATGATGCGCGCCGCGAACTTGGCGATCGGCTGGCCGATGGCCTTAGCCACGAAGGGCACGGTGCGGCTGGCGCGCGGGTTAACCTCGATCAGGTAGACCTCGCCATCCTTGACCGCGAACTGGATATTCATCAGCCCGCGCACCTCAAGACCGCGGGCCAGCAGCACCGCCTGGCGCTCCATCTCCGCAATGATTTCGGGCGAAAGGCTGTAGGGGGGCAAGGTGCAGGCGCTGTCGCCGGAATGGATGCCGGCCTCTTCGATGTGCTGCATCACCCCGGCGACGGTCACTTCATCGCCATCGGCCAGTGCATCGACATCGCATTCGATGGCATCGCGCAGATACTGATCGATCAGCACCGGGCTATCCCCGGAAACCTGCACCGCCGTGGCTATGTAGTCGTCAAGCTGCGCCTGGCTGTCGACGATTTCCATGGCACGGCCGCCCAGCACATAGCTGGGGCGGATCAGCACCGGGTAACCGATGCGGCTGGCCACGGCCACGGCTTCGTCGCGGCTGCGGGCAATACCGTTCATCGGCTGCTTGAGGCCCAGCTTGTAGACCAGCGCGGCAAAGCGTTCACGGTCTTCGGCAAGGTCGATGGAATCGGGCGACGTGCCCAGGATCGGGATGCCCGCATCCTGCAACGCCTGCGCCAGTTTCAGCGGTGTTTGCCCGCCGAACTGCACGATCACGCCAACCAGTTCGCCCTTCGATTGTTCGACGGCAAGGATTTCGAGCACGTCCTCGGCAGTAAGCGGCTCGAAGTAGAGACGATCCGATGTGTCATAGTCGGTCGAAACCGTTTCCGGGTTGCAGTTGACCATGATCGTTTCGAATCCGGCTTCGTCCAGCGCATAGCACGCATGGCAGCAGCAATAGTCGAACTCGATCCCCTGTCCGATGCGGTTAGGCCCGCCGCCCAGGATGACGATCTTCTTGCGATCCGAAGGCGCGGCTTCGTTTTCCGGCTCTCCGAACAGCGCGCTTTCATAGGTCGAATACATGTAAGGCGTCACCGCCTCGAACTCGGCCGCGCAGGAATCGATGCGCTTGAACACCGGGCGCACGCCCAGCTTGTGGCGCAGCTTGCGCACTTCGTCCTCGCTCGTGGCGCCCGCCATGGCGCGCAGCGCATCGTGCAGCAGGCCCGAACGCTTCGCCTGGGTTTCGCCCATGCCGCCCGCAACGCCAACTGACCGCACCGCCAGCGTAGCCAGCCGCTTGTCGGAAAAGCCCATGGCCTTGAGCCGGCGCAGCCCCGCCGCGTCGTTGGGCAACCCGCTGGTCTGGATGGTCTTTTCTTCCGCGATGATCTCGTTGATGTGGCGCAGGAACCAGGGTTCGTACTTCGTCACGGCGTGCACTTCGTCCACCGTCAGCCCTTCGCGGAAGGCTTGCGCGATGACCAGCAGGCGTTCGGGCGTGGCGCGGGCCAGCGCGGCAGTAATCTCGTCGCGGCTGGCGCCTTCGAGTTCCACGACGCGGTTGAAGCCGTCCAGTCCGGTTTCAAGGCCGCGCAGTGCCTTCTGCATCGATTCCTTGATGTTGCGGCCGATGGCCATGACTTCGCCCACAGACTTCATCGCCGTGCCCAGAAGGGGTTCGGCACCCTTGAACTTTTCAAAGGCAAAGCGCGGGATCTTGGTCACGACATAGTCGATGGTCGGTTCGAACGACGCCGGGGTTGCCCCGGTGATGTCGTTCATGATCTCGTCCAGCGTATAGCCGACGGCCAGCTTGGCGGCGACCTTGGCGATAGGGAAGCCGGTGGCCTTCGATGCCAGCGCGGACGAGCGCGAAACGCGCGGGTTCATCTCGATCACGATCAACCGCCCATCCGCCGGATTGACCGCGAACTGCACGTTCGAACCGCCGGTTTCCACGCCGATCTCGCGCAGCACCGCGATGCTGGCGTTGCGCATGATCTGGTATTCCTTGTCAGTCAGCGTCAGGGCTGGCGCGACCGTGATGGAATCCCCGGTGTGGACGCCCATCGGATCGACGTTCTCGATCGAACAGATGATGATGCAGTTGTCGTTCTTGTCGCGGACAACCTCCATCTCGTACTCTTTCCAGCCGAGCAGCGATTCCTCGATCAGGACTTCGGTGGTCGGGCTGGCTTCAAGGCCGCCCTTCACGATCTTGACGAATTCGTCCTTGTTGTAGGCAATGCCGCCGCCGGTGCCGCCCATGGTGAAGCTGGGCCGGATGATCGAAGGCAGGCCGGTACGCTCCAGAATGGCCAGCGCCTCGTCAACGCTGTGCGCCACGCCCGACCGCGCCGATTCCAGCCCGATCTTGTCCATCGCCTCGCGGAACCGCTGGCGGTCTTCGGCCTTGTCGATCGCATCGGCATCGGCGCCGATCATCTGCACCCCGTACTTTTCCAGCGTGCCATCGTTGAAGAGCGCCAGCGCGGTGTTGAGCGCGGTCTGCCCGCCCATCGTCGGCAGCAGCGCATCGGGGCGCTCCTTCTCGATGATCTTGGCGACCACTTCGGGGGTGATCGGTTCGACATAGGTCGAATGCGCCATGTCCGGATCGGTCATGATCGTCGCCGGGTTCGAATTGACCAGGATGATGCGATAGCCCTCTTCCTTGAGCGCCTTCACCGCCTGCGTGCCCGAATAATCGAACTCGCAAGCCTGGCCGATGATGATCGGCCCGGCGCCGATGATCAGGATCGAGGAGATGTCAGTGCGTTTGGGCATTTAGACAGACTTCGCTATTGAAGCCCTCCCCCGTTCGGGGGTGGGACGGGCTACTAAAGCCCTCCCCCTTGAGGGGGAGGGTTGGGTGGGGGTGTACAACGTATGAGCGACAAACGCCTGACGCCGCTGGCGCGCAACTTGCGCAAGGATCCTACGGAAGCGGAAAAACGAATGTGGTCGCGGCTGCGTGGCGAACAGCTTGGCGTCAAATTCACGCGCCAGTTCCCGATTGGAAACGCGATCGTCGATTTCGCCTGCCGCCGTTTGAAACTGGTCGTCGAACTTGACGGGGGCCAACACGCTGACAGCAGCACCGACGATGCCCGCACCCGAATGATCGAGGCACACGGCTACCATGTCGTCCGCTACTGGAACAACGATGTCCTCGCCAACACGGACGGTGTCCTGACGGGCTTGATGATCGAAATAGATCTCGCCCGAAACCGAACCTGAAAAACCCACAACCTTTCTTGCCCCTCCCCCTTGAGGGGGAGGCTGGGTGGGGGTGTACCCACGTACGAAAGCCGGACGCGAGGCTGCGCCTCGCTCCCCCACCCCCGGCCCCTCCCCGCTGGGGAGGGGAGAATATGGTCCCTTCGCCGGGTTATTCACCCCAACATCCCCACAAACTTCTCGAACAGGTAAAAGCTGTCCTGCGGCCCCGGCGAAGCCTCTGGGTGATATTGCACCCCGAACGCCCGCTTGCCCTTCACCGCAATCCCGCAGTTCGAGCCATCGAACAGCGAGACGTGGGTTTCCTCCACGCTGTCGGGCAGCGCCGTGTTATCGACCGCGAAGCCGTGGTTCATCGAAGTGATCTCGACCACGCCGTCTTCCATGCGCTTGACCGGATGGTTCGCGCCGCGGTGGCCCTGGTGCATCTTCGTGGTTTTCGCACCGGCGGCGAGTGCCAGCATCTGGTGGCCGAGGCAAATGCCGAAGACCGGCAGGTCCATCTCCAGCAGCTTCTGGATCACCGGTACGGCATAGGCCCCGGTCGCCGCCGGATCGCCCGGACCGTTGGACAGGAACACGCCATCGGGCTTCAGTTCGAGGATCGTTTCGAGCGACGTCTGCGCGGGAACAACGGTCACCGCCGCGCCTGCCTTCACGAGGTTGCGGAAAATATTGTCCTTCGCGCCGAAGTCCATCGCCACCACATGGGGGCGCTTGTCATGCGGCGAACGGCCAAAGCCCTTGCCCAGATGCCAGACCGACCCTTCCCACGTTTCCTGCGCGTCGCGCGTCACGACGCGGGCAAGGTCCATGCCTTCAAGACCGGGCCATGTCCGGGCACGCTCGATCAGCGCGGGAATGTCGAAATTGCCCTTGGGATCGTGCGCGATCACCGCGTTGGGCGCGCCCGACAGGCGGATGCGGCGGGTCAGCGCGCGGGTATCCAGCCCCGAAATGCCGATCTTGCCCTGCTTTTCCATCCACTGCTGAAACGTGCCCGCGCTACGGAAATTGGCCGGGTCGGTCACGTCCTCGCGCACCACGCAGCCGACGGCGCCGGGCACGCCATGGCTTTCCATGTCTTCCGGGTTGGTGCCGACATTGCCGATGTGCGGGAACGTGAAGGTGACGATCTGCGCGGCATAGGAAGGATCGGTCATCACTTCCTGGTAGCCGGTCATCGCGGTGTTGAAGCACACTTCGCCCACCGCAGCGCCTGCCGCACCGAAGCCGCGTCCCCACGCAACAGACCCGTCCGCCAGCACGAGGACTCCTGTCGCACCTTTTGGCGTCGCACCATCTGGATGTGGCGCGTGCGAAAGTGCGGGGTCGGCCATGATTGGGGGCGCTCCGTTGACAGGGGTTATGGCGATGTCGCTAAGGCTCGGCAGCTAGACCTGAGTCCGGCACGCGTCAACCTAGCGATTTGGGAAAGTTTCACTTACATGGGGCCTTTCCCGCGCTGCCGCGGGACAGTCCACAGGAAAGCTCCGATGCTCCGCGATACGATCAAGGCCGCGCAAGTGGCCGCCATGAAAGCCGGTGACAAACCGCGCCTTGCCGCCGTCCGTCTGATCCTGGCCAAGCTCAAGGACAAGGATATCGAACTGCGCACCGCCGCGAACGTCCCCGAAGATGACGTGATCGTCACCGACGTGCTCCAGAAGATGGCCAAGCAGCGCCGCGAATCGATCACGCTTTACGAACAGGGCGGGCGGCAGGAACTGGCCGATGTCGAAAAGGCCGAACTCGCCGTGATCGAAGCGTTCCTGCCCCAGCAGATGGGCGAGGATGAGGTAAAGGCCGCCATCGCCACGCTGATCGCGGAAACCGGCGCGGCCGGCATGAAGGACATGGGCAAGGTCGTCGCCGCGCTCAAGGCACGGCATGGCACGCAGCTCGACATGGGCAAGGCCAGCGGTCTGGTAAAGGCGGCGCTGGCGGGATGACCGGCCAATGAGCCTCACCCCGCAATGGATGGATGAACTGCGCAGCCGCGTTTCGCTTTCGGGCGTGATCGGGCGCAGCATCCGCGTGACCAAGGCGGGGCGGGAGTTCAAGGCGTGCTGTCCGTTCCATAACGAAAAGACGCCCAGTTTCACGATCAACGACGAAAAGGGCTTCTACCACTGCTTTGGCTGCGGGGCGCATGGCGATGTGATCCGCTGGATGACCGACCATCAGGGCCTGCCCTTCATGGACGCGGTAAAGGAGCTGGCGCTTCAGGCCGGGATGGAGGTGCCCGCCCCCGATCCGCGCGCGGCCAGGGTGGCCGAACAGCAGAAATCGCTGCACGATGTCATGGCCGCCGCACAGGCGTTCTTCGTCCAGTGCCTGCACGACGAACGCGGCGAACAGGCGCGGCGCTATCTCGCCACGCGCGGCTTCCCGCAAGAGGTGGTGCGCGATTTCGGTTTCGGCTTTGCGCCCGACAGCCGCACCGCGCTGAAGGAGGCACTGTCGGCCTTCCCTGACGCGATGCTGGTCGAGGCGGGCCTGCGCATCGTGGTCGAAGGCCCGGATGGTGAAAAGAGGGAACCGTACGACCGCTTTCGAGGGCGGCTGATGCTGCCGATCCTCGACCCGCGCGGGCGCGTGATCGCGTTCGGCGGGCGCATTCTGGCGGCCGACAAGACCGACGCCCCCAAGTACCTCAATTCCCCCGACACGCCCTTGTTCGACAAAGGCCGCACCGTCTACAACCTGCACCGCGCGGCGCCCGCATCGCGGCAGAGCGGGCGCGTGGTCGTGGTCGAAGGGTACATGGACGTGGTCGCGCTCGCCGCCGCCGGGATTGCCGAAGCGGTGGCGCCGCTGGGCACGGCGCTGACCGAGCACCAGATCGAGCGCCTGTGGCGCATGGTGGAAACGCCGACGCTGTGCTTCGATGGCGACGCCGCCGGGCAACGCGCCGCAATGCGGGCCATCACCCGCGCGCTGCCATTGCTGCGCCCCGGCCATTCGCTGCGCATTGCCACTCTGCCCGCCGGGATGGACCCCGATGACGTCATCAAGGCGCAAGGCGCTGCGGCCATGGCCGCGCTGCTCGACGATGCGCGCAGCATGGTGGACGTGCTCTGGTCGGTCGAACGCGACGCGATGCCGCTGGCCACGCCGGAGGACAAGGCCGGGTTGAAGGCGCGCCTGCTGGCGCATTGCGACACGATCCAGCATCCCGATATCCGCTCGCTCTACCGACGCGAACTGACCGAACGTTTTGGCGAACTGGCCTTTGCCCGCAAGGAACGCCCGCCGTTCCAGCCCCGCCAGGGCAGCGCCCAGAGGCGCGGAGCGCAGGGCAAGGGGACGTGGCGCCCCGCCCCTGCCCCGCTGGGCGCGGACGACAAGGCGCGGATGCTGAAAGTCGGCCAAGGGCCGAGCACGACGCTGCTGGCCGCCGTGCTGGCCGGGCTGGTGCTGTTCCCCGACCAGATCGCCCGGCATGCCGAGGCCCTGGCCCGCCTCCAGCCCGCCGATGCCGGCACCGGGGCGCTGATCGATGCGCTCCTGATGCTGGCCGATCTGCCGCAAGCGGTTGAAAGCGAAGGCGTGGAACCCATATTGGCACAGCGGGGACTTGCGCCCCCGTCGGCAGGCGATCTTGCCGGGAAACGATTCGGCTTTCTGGATGCGACGCGCGAATCGGCCAGGGAAGAACTGGCCGAAGCGGTTTCGCTTCTGGTGGAGTTGCCAGCGGTTGAAGAGGCGCTGGCCATGGCCACACAGCGTCTGCAAACCGAGTTTTCCGACGAAAGCTTTGCTGAACAGCAAAGATTGTTGCAACGAAGTATGGCTTTGCTTGCCCGTTTGGGGCAGATGGGCCGTGCTCGCGCTGCGTTATAATTATAGCGCGCCCCATCCGGGGCTCGGCTCGAACGGGTGGTACCGGGGTTAAATGGCTTCGAACGAAAAGACCGATGGTGGCGATGCGCCGCTGATTGACCTCAACGATGCTTCGGTGAAAAAGCTGATCGCCCGCGCCAAGCGGCGCGGCGTGATCACCTATGACGAACTGAACGAGGCCCTTCCGCAGGACCAGATGTCTTCCGAACAGATCGAGGACATCATGGCCGCGATCTCGGAAATGGGCGTCAACATCGTTGAAAGCGATGAAGACGCGGTGGATCCCGAAGAGCGCGAAGCGGACGAACCGGACGAGCCGGAAACCGGGATGGACGATCGCCCGGTCGTCGAAAAGCGCAAGGAAACCGTCGAACGCACCGATGACCCGGTGCGCATGTACCTGCGCGAAATGGGCGCGGTCGAACTGCTCAGCCGCGAAGGCGAAATCGCCATCGCCAAGCGGATCGAAGCCGGGCGCGACACGATGATCATGGGCCTGTGCGAAAGCCCGATCACCTTCCATGCCATCATCCAGTGGTCCGAAGCTCTCAACGCCGGTGAAATGCAACTGCGCGAGATTCTCGATCTCGACGCTATGCTGTCCAAGGAACCGCAGCCGGAAAACCTTTCCGAAGACGGCGACGATGCCGAACCGGAAATCAGCGAAGCCACCGCCGGTCCCAGCTTCAAGGAAGAAGAGGACATCGAGGAGGAAGAGCCCGCCGAGGACGAGGACGACGAACTGCGCGAACGCCGCGCCCGCCCGGCCGAAGAGGAAGAGGAAGACAACACCCTCAGCCTTGCGCAGATGGAAGCGCAGCTCAAGCCTGCCGCGCTGGAACGCTTTGCCGAAATCACTTCGCTGTTCCGCGCCTTCGAAAAGATTCAGGCTGAACGGCTCGACGCGCTGGGCATGGGGAACGATTTTCCTGCTGCGCGCGAAACGCAGTACCAGAAGCTCCGTGAAGACCTGACCGCGCATGTCGAATCGGTGCAGTTCCATGCATCGAAGATCGAATATCTGGTGGACAACCTTTATGCCTTCAACCGGCGCCTGACCGCGCTGGGGGGGCAGATGCTGCGTCTGGCAGAGCGTCACAAGGTGCCGCGCAAGGACTTCCTCGACATGTACATCGGGCGCGAAGCTTGATGACGGCTGGTTGCAGAGCCTGGCCACGCGCGACAAGCGGTGGGCTGCCTTTGCCGCCAACGAGGCCGATCCGGTCGAGCGCATCCGTGCCGAAATCGCCGATATCGCTGCCGCCACCGGCATGTCGCTGGGCGAGTTCCGCCGCATCGTCAACATGGTCCAGAAGGGCGAACGCGAAGCGCGGATCGCCAAGAAGGAAATGGTCGAGGCGAACCTGCGTCTGGTCATCTCCATCGCCAAGAAATACACCAACCGCGGCTTGCAGTTCCTCGATCTCATTCAGGAAGGCAACATCGGTCTGATGAAGGCGGTCGACAAGTTCGAATACCGCCGCGGCTACAAGTTCAGCACTTATGCCACCTGGTGGATCCGGCAGGCGATCACCCGCTCGATCGCCGATCAGGCCCGCACGATCCGCATCCCCGTGCACATGATCGAAACGATCAACAAGCTGGTGCGCACCAGCCGCCAGTTCCTGCACGAACAGGGCCGCGAACCGACGCCGGAAGAAATGGCCGAACGGCTTTCAATGCCGCTCGAAAAGGTCCGCAAGGTGATGAAGATCGCCAAGGAGCCGATCAGCCTTGAAACGCCGATCGGCGACGAGGAGGATTCGCACCTCGGTGATTTCATCGAGGACAAGAACGCGATCATTCCGGTCGATGCGGCGATTCAGGCCAATCTCAAGGAAACGGTCACCCGCGTCCTTGCCAGCCTGACCCCGCGCGAGGAACGGGTGCTGCGCATGCGCTTCGGCATCGGCATGAACACGGATCACACGCTCGAAGAAGTCGGCCAGCAGTTCTCGGTCACGCGCGAACGCATCCGCCAGATCGAAGCCAAGGCGCTGCGCAAGCTCAAGCACCCCAGCCGCAGCCGCAAGATGCGCTCGTTCCTCGATCAGTAAGCAGCCTGCTTTCAAGGCCACACAACAAAGGGCGGCGGGGATGGCCCAGCCGCCCTTTTCCATGGCCAGAAGGCCAGCGGCACCCAGCCCCATCGGGCACACGCCCTTGCGCGATTTACAGTGGCTTCATGCGCGCCAACAGCTTATGGCGCGGCGAACGATTCCCGCCAAGGATTGCCGATCCCGCCCATGCGTATTGCCATTGCCTCCGATCACGCTGCCGTCGGCCTCAAGGCTGCCTTGCGCGACTATCTGATCGAGCAGGGCCATGAAGTGGCCGATCTTGGCCCGGAAACGGCGGATCGCGTAGACTATCCCGACTACGGCTATACCCTTGCTTCGGTGGTGGCCGATGGAACGGCAGAGCGCGGCGTTGTCCTGTGCGGATCGGGCATCGGCATTTCCATTGCCGTCAACCGCAACCCGGCCTGCCGCTGCGCGCTGGTTTCGGAACCCCTGTCCGCCGCGCTCGCCCGTGAACACAACGATGCCAATGTTATCGCAATGGGCGCACGCCTGACCGGAGAGGACATGGCCAAGGCCTGCCTCGATACCTTTCTTGCTACCGATTTCGGCGGAGGCCGCCATGCCGGCCGCGTCGAAAAACTGACCAATCCTGCATTCTGAAGGAGTCCCACACGATGTCCACTGCCACCGCAGCCCCGGAAATTCGCAAGGCGGGCTTCTTTACCGACCACCTCGAAAGCGCCGACGCCGAAGTGTTCGCCGCAATCAAGGGTGAACTGCACCGCCAGCAGACCAAGATCGAACTGATCGCCAGCGAGAACATCACCAGCCTTGCCGTGCTGGAGGCAACCGGATCGGTGTTCACCAACAAGTACGCCGAAGGTTATCCCGGCAAGCGGTACTACGGCGGCTGCGAATATGCCGACGTGGTGGAAAACCTGGCGATCGAGCGCGCAAAGGCGCTGTTCGGCTGCAATTTCGCCAACGTCCAGCCCAATTCGGGCAGCCAGATGAATCAGGCCGTTTTCCTGGCCCTGCTGCAGCCCGGCGACACCTTCATGGGCCTTGATCTCAATTCCGGCGGCCACCTCACCCATGGCAGCCCGGTGAACATGAGCGGCAAATGGTTCAACCCGGTAGCCTATGGTGTCGGCGCCGAAGACCACCTCATCGACATGGACGAAGTTGCCCGCATCGCACGCGAACACAAGCCCAGGCTGATCATCGCGGGCGGCACCGCCTACTCGCGCACCTGGGACTGGGCGGCTTTCCGCGCCATTGCCGATGAAGTGGGCGCGTGGCTGCTGGTCGACATGTCGCACATTTCGGGCCTCGTCGCAGGCGGCGCCCACCCCTCGCCGTTCCCGCACGCCCATGTGGTCACCACCACCACGCACAAGTCGCTGCGCGGCCCGCGTTCGGGCGTGATCCTGACCAACGACGAAGATCTGGCCAAGAAGTTCAACAGCGCCGTTTTCCCCGGCCTGCAGGGTGGCCCGCTGGTGCATGTCATCGCGGGCAAGGCCGTTGCCTTTGGCGAGGCGCTGCGGCCGGAGTTCAAGGCTTATGCCCACCAGATCGTGGCCAATGCCAAGGCGCTGGCCGAAAGCCTCAAGGAAGCCGGGCTTGGTATCGTTTCGGGCGGGACTGACAACCATCTGATGCTGGTCGATCTCACCGCAAAGGACGTGACCGGAAAGGCCGCTGAAAAGGGCCTCGATCGCGCATGGCTGACCTGCAACAAGAACGGCGTGCCGTTCGACAAGCGGTCGCCCTTCGTCACCTCCGGCATTCGCCTTGGCACGCCCGCCGGGACGACCCGCGGCTTCCGCGAAGACGAGTTCCGCCAGATCGGCAAGCTGATTGCCGAAGTGGTTGACGGCCTTGCCCGCAACGGTGACGAAGGCGATGGCCAGGTTGAACAGCGCGTGCGCGATCGCGTTGCGGACCTGTGCGCCCGCTTCCCGATCTACCCGAACCTGTGATCCGATGAACGACCGCGAAGACATGGCCACCCGCGCCAGAGAGGAAATCTCCGGCATGGCCCGGCACGGGCTGGCCCACACTTCGACCCGCCCGGTCCTGGCCGGAATGGCGATCGGCGCGGTCGCGGGCGCAGTGCTTCCGGTCGTCTCGGTGCCGCTTGGCCTTGCAGTTGGCGCCGGGGTTGCGTTCTGGAAGCGGATCAACCGCTAGACCATGCGTTGCCCGTTCTGCGCCCATGACAACAGCCAGGTAAAGGACAGCCGGCCGAGCGAGGACAACACCTCGATCCGGCGGCGGCGCCAGTGCGAAGGCTGCGGCGCGCGCTTCACCACGTTCGAGCGGGTGCAATTGCGGGAAGTCGTCGTGGTCAAAAGCGGCGAACGGCGCGAACCGTTCGACCGCCTGAAGATCGAGCAGTCCGTTGCGCTGGCCTGCCGCAAACGCCCGGTCACGCAGGAACGGCTCGACCAGCTTGTGTCGGGCATCCAGCGCCAGATCGAAACCATGGGCGATGCGGAAGTGCCGTCCAAGGCGATTGGCGAAATGGTGATGGAAGGGCTGCGCCAGCTCGACAGCGTGGCCTATATCCGCTTTGCCAGCGTCTACCGCGATTTCACCGAAGCACGCGACTTCGAAGCCTTTGCCAGCAGCGTGCAGGAAATGAGCGGGCGCGAGCCCGGCAAGCCGTGACCGCAGTTCCCCTGTCCAGCTCGCCGCACGACGCCCCCGACGCCGCGGACCGCCAGCCGGTCATCGTGCTGGTCCGCCCGCAACTGGGCGAAAACATCGGCAAGGCCGCACGCGCCATGCTCAATTTCGGGCTGACGCAGATGCGGCTGGTGGCCCCGCGCGACGGGTGGCCCAACCCTTCGGCCGGACCTGCTGCCGCAGGCGCCGATGCCGTGCTGGAACAGGCGCAGGTTTTCGACACCCTCGCCGAGGCGGTGTCGGACTGTGCGCATGTCTATGCCACCACCGTGCGCAAGCGCGGGGTGACCAAGCCCGTTGTCACCCCCGAACAGGCAGCGCGCACCATCGTGTCGGCGCCGGGGCGCAGCGCCTTCGTGTTCGGACCCGAACGGTCAGGGCTGGAAACCGATGACGTCGCGCTGGCGCGGGCCATCGTCACCGTACCGATCAACCCGCAGTTCGGATCGCTGAACCTCGCGCAGGCGGTAATCCTGTGCGCCTACGAATGGTCACGCCACGTCACGCTGGTCCAGCCAACGGTCGAAGACCTGCTCCCCCCTGCCCCGCAGGAGGAGTTCGAGGGGATGTTCGACCAGTTGTGCGCAATGCTGGAGCCGCGCGGCTACTTCGAGCCGGAAAGCCGTGCGGCGGCCACGCGCCGCACCTTGCGCTCTATGCTGACCAAGCCCGGCTGGAACCATCTGGAGGTGCGCACCTTCCGCGGTGTGCTGAGCACTTTGCGGCGCAGGCCCGGATCGAAACCTGGCGACCCGCGCGACTGATCCGGTTTTTACCGAAAGCTCTTGTGGGGGTGATTATCCGCCGTGGTGCGGCCGCCGGGCCTGATCGCGCATTGCCAGCGATGCTTCGGCCAGCCGGTCCCAGAAATCGGCGACCAGTGCCACCGGCACGCCAAGCGCAAAGGCTTCACGACGAATCGCAGCAAGTGCGGCCTGGCGCTCGTCGAAATCTTCCCACACCCCTTCCCCCATCGATCGGGCAAGCGCAAAGCGTTGGGAAAGCAGAAGAAGAATCTGCCGGTCAATCGCATCCACCCCACTATAGCGGGGTTCGAATGGCTCAAACTGAGCTTGGAGTGGCGGCCCTTCATGCATTTGTTGTAGGTTGACCCGAAATTGCCGGACCTGTCTATGGCAGGTGCCCTTGACAAACCCCTAATTCTCTGTTCTTGGCCGCCCTTCGCAATTGGCCTCGCACTCCCGGTGAAGCGGTGGCCGCGTTCCGCAAAAGGTGGAACGGTGCGGTTCCGGGACTTGAAGCATCGGCCCGTTGCCGGTGCGCTGCAAATTGAAGGGTAGCGCATGTCCAAGCGCAAAGCATCCAAGTATAAAATTGACCGCCGTCTTGGCGAAAACATCTGGGGCCGTCCCAAGTCGTCGGTGAACCGCCGTTCGTATGGCCCCGGCCAGCACGGCCAACGCCGCAAGAGCAAGGTTTCCGACTTCGGCATCCAGCTCCGCGCCAAGCAGAAGCTCCGCGGCTACTACGGCGACGTGACCGAAAAGCAGTTCAAGCGCACCTACCAGGAAGCCGCCAAGATGAAGGGCGATACCGGTCAGAACCTGATCGGCCTGCTGGAACAGCGCCTCGACATGGTCGTGTACCGCGCCAAGTTCGCGCCGACCATCTTCTCGGCCCGCCAGATCGTTTCGCACGGCCACATTTACGTCAATGGCGTGAAGTGCAACATCGCTTCGCGTCGCGTGCGCCCCGGCGATGTCGTCAGCCTCGGCAAGAAGGCCAAGGAAATGGCCCTGATCGCTGAAGCGCAGACCCTGCCTGAGCGTGATATCCCCGATTACGTCGCCCCCGATGGCGACAAGGTGACCTTCACCCGCGTTCCGACGCTGGACGAAGTGCCCTACCCGGTGAAGATGGAACCGAACCTCGTGGTCGAGTTCTATTCGCGCTGATCGGTCAGAACCGATTACGGAACACGGAAGAGGCGGGGCGCAAGCTCCGCCTTTTTCGCATCTGGAAACAGCGCGTTACAATATATTGTGCGCAGCATTTTTCGCGCATTGTAAGGGAACGGACACGCAGCATCGGCATTGAGCAGGCATGACGCTCTACCGCTTCGTTACGCCCCACCGCACCGGCAAATGGTATCCCGATCTCGTGACGGCGCAGCGCCAGGCTTTCGCCATAGGCGCCGGCTTTTTCGATGAACGTACCGGGCGGTTCTATCCTTACAGGGAAACCCGGCTGGAACAGACCGATCAGGACCGTTTGAGCCGATTTGAGAATCGGATAGGCACTGACAATGCCGCCGCTGCCTAGCGGTTGAAATAATCCCGCCGGAAGTCGGCCGCAAACGCTGCGAAGCGTCCCTCAGCGATCGCTGCGCGCATCGCCGCCATGAGCTGCTGGTAGAACCACAGGTTGTGTTCGGTCAGCAGCATCGCGCCCAGCATCTCACCCGCCTTGTGCAGGTGGTGCAGGTAGGCGCGCGTGTATCTGGTGCAGGTCGGGCACGGGCAGCGTTCGTCCAGCGGGCCGCTGTCTTCGGCGTGGCGGGCATTGCGCAGGTTGAGCGGGCCGTTCCACGTAAACGCCTGCCCGTTGCGCCCGGAACGGGTGGGCAGGACGCAATCGAACATGTCGACGCCGCGCTCCACCGCGCCAACAAGATCATCGGGCTTGCCCACCCCCATCAGGTAGCGCGGGCGGTCTGCGGGCAATTGCTGTGGCGCGAAATCGAGCGTGGCGAACATCGCCTCCTGTCCTTCCCCCACGGCCAGCCCGCCAATGGCATAGCCATCGAAGCCGATGTCGATCAGCGCATCGGCGCTTTCCTTGCGCAGGTGTTCGTTCAGCGCACCCTGCTGGATGCCGAACAGCGCCGCGCGCGCGGCGTGCTCGCCACCCTGGTCGAACGCGTCACGGCTGCGCCGTGCCCAGCGCATCGACATTTCCATCGACCGCGCGATCACATCGAGCGGCTGGTCGGCGCGCGGGCATTCATCGAAGCACATCACGATGTCCGACCCCAGCAGGCGCTGGATCTCCATCGAGCGTTCGGGCGAAAGCATGTGCCGCGATCCGTCGAGATGGCTGGCGAAGGTCACGCCCTCTTCGGTGATCTTGCGCAAGTCCGAAAGGCTCATCACCTGATAGCCGCCGCTGTCGGTCAGGATCGGTCGGTCCCAGCCCATGAAGCGGTGCAGCCCGCCCAGCCGCGCGACGCGCTCCGCACCGGGGCGCAGCATCAGGTGATAGGTGTTGCCAAGAATGATGTCGGCGCCCGCCGCGCGCACGTCTTCGACCTTCATCGCCTTGACCGTGGCTGCGGTACCAACCGGCATGAACGCAGGGGTGCGGATTTCGCCGCGCTGCATGCGGATCGTCCCGGTGCGGGCAAGCCCGTCGGTCGCGTGGATGGCAAAGGCGAAACGGGTCATGGCACCATGCTCGGCAAAAAGAGTTTGCGGCCCCTAACCCTATTCGCCAAGGGGCGCAAATGGCCGACCCCGTACACATTGAACTCTGGCTCTATCCGGCGCTCACGCTGCTGACCGTGTTTTCCGGGTTTGTCGACGCCGTGGCCGGTGGTGGCGGCCTGATTACCGTGCCGGTGATGCTGTCCACCGGGCTTCCGCCCCACGCCGTGCTGGGCACCAACAAGGTGCAGGGCATCTGCGGCACGCTGATGGCGACGTTTCGCTATCACCGCGCAGGGCTGTTCAGCTTTCGCGCCAATGCGCCGACCGCCGCCGTCGTGTTCCTTGGCGCGCTGGCGGGTTCGCTGGCGATCCAGCGGCTGTCGGCCGACGTGCTGAAACTCGTCGTGCCGGTGCTGCTGATCGGCGTTGCGCTGTACACGGTATTTTCGCCCAGCATGACCGACCATGACCGCAAGGCCCACCTCAACGACCGCGGCTTTCTGCCGGTGGGCGCGGGCGTGGGTTTCTACGACGGCTTTTTCGGCCCCGGCGCCGGGCAGTTCTTCGCCACGACGCTGGTTGCGCTGCGCGGCATGGGGCTGACACGGGCGACCGGGCTTGCCAAGTTCCTCAACGCTTCAAGCAACCTTGCCAGCATCATCGTGTTCACCATCGGCGGCCAGGCGCTGTGGCTGCTGGGCTTGTCCATGGGCGTGGGCGCGATGACCGGGGCGTGGATCGGCTCGCACTTCGCCACCCGCTTCGGCGCGCGGATGATCCGCCCGCTGCTGGTCATCGTCAGCATCGGCCTGACCATGCGCCTGATCTGGGGCTGGTTCGCGCCGTGAACAGCGTTCAGGACAGCAACAGGCTGGAATCGCCGTAGGAATAGAACCGGTCACCTTGCGCGATGGCGTGGGCATACCCTCGCGGGCTGGACATGCGCGCATGCCACCCGGCTTTCAGCGTAGTGCTGCTGGCCGAGTTCGTTCGTCGGGTTTCCACGCCCCGCCCACTGGCTTTCAGAGCGGGCTACCACCTGTTGGCGTGAGGCTTAGACAATCGCAAGAAATCTTGGACCTATTCATTATAAGATCCGATAATTTACGCGTTTGATATTGTGCATGTGGGCATCAAAACGCCTTGTCGCGTCCATCGGTCTATTCCAATATCGAGTTGTCACATGTTGGCGGACGTCGGGGGCGAGATGGCGAGCATCACAATTCACTCAACCAGCCTGGACAATCTCGTCATTGGCGAATTGAACGTGAAGTGGAGCGCCCGTGGTGACCGCATCTTGCGCTACTATGTCGATGTGCGGCACAAAAAGCTGAATCTTCACAAGGAAGTCAGCGCACCTGAACTCTTCATCCTTCAAAGCAAGATGGATGCCCTGATGGCTTCGTGGGATGAAAAGTATGAGCAGTTCACCAAAAAGCAAAATGTCCTGTCGGGCCATGCCGCAGCGGAAGACATGACGGCTGACGCGATCAATCGCCTCGATGGACTGGGAGCAATCTTAACTCACACGCTCAAAGTCGATGATCGAGTTGATTGGGAATCGTTGAAGGACAAAAGCCAATACGATTTTCCGAAGTCTTTCCCTGAAGCGGCCCCCAAAATGACCGGACAGTTCCTCACACTTATGTGAGAGTGAGGCATATGACCGACAGTAATCCCAGGAGCTATGTGCATGCGGAGGTTCTCGGAGGGGTTCAGCGCCGTAGGCGCT
>Ga0209815_1000829_pt1 | contig 21939 bp, 17 predicted proteins | sample CoawatmetaG00DNA_FD_187507 | JGI IMG/M metagenome (GOLD analysis project Ga0209815, IMG submission 187507) | Marine microbial communities from the West Antarctic Peninsula - Coastal water metaG002-DNA (SPAdes) (version 2) | ecosystem: Environmental > Aquatic > Marine > Coastal ...
ATTCGCGTCAGGTTAAACTTGGTTGGGGATCGGCCGTGAAAGGTGCCGTTCGATATATCGTACGGATGGATAATCCGCTTTAGGTTCCCATAGCATTTTGACGTCAAAAGGGGGGAGTTATTTGGTCCCCCCTTTTTGTTTGCCCTATGTGTCGTAAGATGAAGCTATGACATGGCTTGAATTGATTCTCTGCGTTGTGCTTGCCGCAATTGCAATTATACACGCCGCGTGGGCGATTGGCTTATGGGTTCCCATCCGCGATGAGGCCCGTCTTGTGCGTGCTGTCGTTGGTGCGCAGGGTGCGACACGGATGCCAGGTCCCATTCCATGCGCTTTGGTGGCGTCAGGTTTGTTGATTGTGATCATGTCGATTACCGCTGAACCGTCTGCTTCACGATCCGCAATCTTGATCGGGGCTGGGCTAGTGTTGGCTGTACGGGGGGCTTTGGCATGGATCCCATTTTGGCGTCGAATGACGCCAGTCGAGCCATTCGCCACACTGGATAGACATGTATTTGGACCGCTTAGTCTTCTGCTGGGTGTCGGAATTTTGGTTATCGTCGCCACCTAGAAGGTCAGCCAAGTCTCAAATTTTAGGGCCGATCCGCGGTCACCTGTCAGAGCATGAACCGCGCCGAGGTGCAGTTTGATGTTTTCACGCAAATTATACGTCACCGAGGGTGCGATCTTGGCATAATAGTCATTTGCAAATCCTTGTCCGGTTTGCAATTGCATTGTTGTCGTCCACTTGTCGGTCCAACGATAGCCAAAAGTCGCATCAACTTTGGGGCGGAATGTGCGGTCGTCCGTGCCGTAGGTTGCCGATGCATCGACTGACAGCCAACCATTGTCGAGGCCCGTTCCCCAAGAAAGACCACCACGGATAAGCCCCTCAGTCTGTGCGGTTGCGTTCGCGCGCGCGCCAAGTGATAGGCTCGCTGCAAATTTTTGCTGTGATTTAAGGTCACCAATTGGAAAGCTCGCAAAAAAGAAGACCGATCCGATCCGGCCCGCGTCGGCGGTATGCAGGTCCATTCCGAGTGTTAAGCGTTCGCTGAATCCGTATTCAGCGTACAAAGTGGGGTCATAATGCACAGGTAATTGCGCCCCGCTTGAAAGTAAGAAGTTGCCGCCAGCTGTGATGAACAATTGCCCGTTATTTCGCGACCAAGCGCCGGCGCCCGCCAGGCTCGCGACGCTGATCAGCCAAAGAAAAATAATAATTAGTCGCATGCGATCCACGGTTTAGACGAGAGGGCCAGCATGGTGTGCGAAGGTTAATGGGCCATTAACCGGTGCTAACCGGTGCCAGCTTTGCAAACTTTTTTACAAAATCAGTATGCGGCGGCTATCGCTTGGGTTGGAATGCGCAGCGATCCATCACATGGTGTGCCAAAAGGCGCATCGTGATTATTGCACGTTACGTCGGGAGGAAGGGGCACAGCCCCACAATAACGATAATCCACACGGGGGACCAAAATGTCTGACGCAATCAAAATTTATCCGCCATCGGCCGCAATGGCTGCAGGCGCGCACGCCGATAAGGCCACGTATGAGGCAATGTATGCGGCCTCTATCGCGGATCCAGCGGCATTTTGGAGCGAACACGGCAAACGCATCGATTGGATCAAGCCGTTCACAAAGGTTAAGTCTGCTGATTTCACGTTGGGTCAGGTCGACATCAAATGGTTCGAAGACGGCACGCTAAACGTGGCCGCCAATTGTATCGACCGCCATTTGGCTACACGCGGTGATCAAACGGCGATCATCTGGGAGCCGGACAGCCCAACCGACAACGCCCTGCACATCACCTACAAACAGCTACACGAGAACGTCAGTAAGTTTGCCAATGTTCTAAAAGACATGGGCGTGGGCAAAGGCGACCGCGTCGTAATCTACATGCCGATGATTCCGCAGGCCGCTTATGCGATGCTGGCGTCTGCCCGCATCGGCGCGATCCATTCCATAGTTTTTGCAGGCTTCTCTGCTGATGCCTTGGCCGCACGTGTAAATGGGTCCGAGGCGAAGGTCGTTATCACTGCAGATGAAGCACCACGTGGCGGCAAGAATACCCCGCTAAAAATTAATGCTGATGCGGCGTTTGATAAAATCACCGTGGATACCAAAATGCTGGTCGTTCAGCGTACTGGTGGCGATGTCGCAATGATCGAAGGCCGCGACTTTTGGCTGCACGAGATGGAAGCAAACGTGCCCGCCGATTGCCCGCCCGAGGAAATGAACGCTGAGGACCCGTTGTTTATTCTCTACACATCCGGCTCTACTGGCATGCCAAAAGGTGTTGTGCATTCATCGGGTGGTTATCTGGTTTATGCGGCGATGACTCATGAATATACGTTTGATTACCATGACGGTGACGTCTTTTGGTGTACTGCGGATGTGGGCTGGGTCACTGGCCATAGTTACATCGTCTATGGTCCGCTTGCGAATGGTGCGACCACGGTGATGTTCGAAGGCATTCCAACATATCCTGATGCGGGCCGGTTCTGGGACGTATGTGACAAACACAAAGTGAACCAGTTCTACACAGCGCCAACGGCCATCCGCGCATTGATGGCGAAGGGCAACAGCTTTGTCGAAGGGCACGACCTCAGCAGCCTCAAATTGTTAGGAACCGTCGGAGAGCCGATTAACCCAGAGGCTTGGAATTGGTACAATGAAGTCATCGGCAAAGGAAATTGCCCAATCGTTGATACGTGGTGGCAAACCGAAACTGGGGGCCATTTGCTGACGCCGCTGCCCGGTGCCACGGCCACCAAACCCGGATCGGCGACATTGCCGTTCTTTGGGATTGAGCCAGTGATCTTGGAGCCAACGACGGGCGCCGAAATTTCGGACACTGCTGCCGAAGGTGTGCTTTGCATCAAAGACAGCTGGCCTGGCCAAATGCGCAGCGTTTGGGGTGACCATGACCGATTTGAAAAGACCTATTTCAGCGACTACAAAGGCTATTACTTCACCGGTGACGGCTGCCGGCGCGATGCCGACGGGTATTACTGGATTACGGGCCGCGTTGATGACGTGATCAACGTGTCTGGTCACCGGATGGGCACTGCAGAAGTCGAAAGCGCATTGGTCGCGCACCCGAAGGTCGCCGAGGCTGCGGTCGTTGGCTATCCGCACAACATCAAAGGGCAGGGCATCTATGCTTATGTCACATTGATGGGTGGCGAAACCGCCACTGACGCGTTGCGCAAAGAGTTGGAATTATGGGTGCGGTCCGAGATCGGGCCAATCGCAAAACCTGATCTTATTCAGTGGGCGCCCGGATTGCCGAAAACACGGTCTGGTAAAATCATGCGCCGTATTTTGCGTAAAATTGCCGAGAACGATTTTGATGCGCTTGGTGATACATCAACCTTGGCCGATCCATCAGTTGTGGCTGATCTGATCGAAAACCGGATGAATCGCGTTTAAACAATGCGCCACGACGGTCAACTACATGTTGGTCGTCGTGGGCAATCGTCCTGTCTAGCCCATATTAGGCGCGCCGAATTTCAATATGACGGGCACAATCAGTTCTTCTTCGTCATTTAGGTGCCGATCAAGGAGCTTCTCAAGCTGCGTGAGATCAGCTTCAAATTTGCCTGTATTTTCACGCATATTCGTCGGGTTGTTGCGGGCATTTAGCACCGCGTTGGCGTTTTCTACAAAGGTATTGAGATGTGCGTCGATTTCATGGTGATCTTTGTCCAGAATGTCAAAACCGGCTTCGATCCGTTTGTCGTGCTGCGCCAGTTTGGGGAAATAATACGTGTCCTCGATCGTGTGATGTTCGTGCAGGCCCTGAACAAATATCCCGCCATAGCGCGACAGGCGTGATGTAAACTTTGGTGTTGTAAGTTTTGCATCCAGCATCCGCTGAGCGTCATTCTTCATCTCAGACATAATCCTCCGGAACATTAGATGGCGATCAAGCCAAAACCGGATCAAATCACTAAACTCAGAATCGTTTTCCCATGAAATGCGCGGATATTCTGCGACCAGAACACGCAACGCGTCAGGCAATCCTTTGCGCGTGTTTAAAGCCAGATCATTCATTCGATGTCCCTAACCTTTCCAAGATTACTTAGGCGCATATGAACCCAAAAGTCATTTGGGATTTTCAAACCGATAACTTGCTTTGCATAAACCGCGCAAAAATCCAGCTTTCTTTTCGATGTATTCGATATCTAGGCGCAGCTTTGGGTGCCCCTGCGTCAATCCTAGATTGCACTTGCCATTTGCCGAGCTAAGTCGAAAGATGTACTATCAGCTCCTCGAGGGGGCGCAGGTTCTATTAAAGAACTCGGATCATTTGAAAGATTCGTACAATTGGGAGAGATACATGACTTTGAAAACAGCACTTAAGACATCCACCGCAGCGTTGCTGCTGATGGGCGGCACCCAGGCATTTGCGGATGCACATGCAACACATCCAACCACAGGCGAGACTCTCGCCTCTGACCAGACATTCATCTACCGTGATCTGGACGAAAGCCCGTCCATTGATCCAGGTGTTGCAGAAGACAGCGCCGGCGGCGACATCCTGCGCGACCTGTTTGAAGGTCTGATGAACCAAGCCCCTGATGGCAGCCTGATTCCAGGCGTGGCGACGGGCTTTACCGTATCTGACGACAACCTCGTCTACACATTCACCCTGCGCGACAACGCCAAATGGTCCAACGGCGACACCGTGACCGCTGGCGATTTTGAATATGCATGGAAGCGTGCAGCGTCACCAGAATTGGCATCGCCATACAGCTGGTACATCGAGCTGATGTCGCTTGAAAACGCGTCTGCCGTCATTGCAGGTGAGATGGGCACAGACACGCTTGGCGTTTCTGCACTCGACGACACTACGCTGGAAGTTCGCCTGACCCAGCCGTTGCCGTATTTTGCGCAAATGGTCACGCACTTTACCACGTTCCCAGTTCCGCAGTCCGCTATTGAAGCCCACGGTGATGATTGGACTAAGCCGGGTAACATGGTGTCTAACGGCGCTTACATGTTGACCGAGCATGTCCCACAAGAAAAGCTGGTCCGCGAGCGGAACGTGAACTATTGGGATAATGACAACACCATCATCGACAAAACAGTGTCTTTGATCATCAACGATGAGAATGTGGCTTTGACGCGCTATCTGGCAGGTGAACTTGATCGTACTGATGTGCCTGCAGGCCAGTACCCATCCCTGTCCGAGCAGTACCCAGCAGAGACGATGTCTGTGCCGCTGTCTTGCTCATACTACTACACCGTCAACATGACTGACACGACCAACCCTGCGTTGCTGGACGCAAATGTGCGCAAAGCCCTGTCGCTTGCGGTTGACCGTGACATCATCGTCAACAACGTTTTGGCCGGTGGTCAAGCTGCCGCGTACACGTTCACACATTGGGCGACTGCTGGGTTTGAAACACCTGACATTCCAATGGCGTCGATGACGCAGGCAGAACGTAACGAGATGGCGAAGTCGTTGATGGCAGACGCTGGGTATGGCTCTGACAACCCGCTTAGCCTTGACCTGATCTACAACACATCCGAGTCCCATAAGTCGATTGCGGTAGCGATTAGTCAAATGTGGAAGCAGACATTGGGTGTAACAACTGGTTTGGATAACCAAGAGTGGCAAACATTCTTGGAAACCCGTGGCAACCAAGACTATCAGATCGCGCGTGCCGGTTGGTGTGCTGACTATAACGAAGCATCCACGTTCCTTGATCTGATGCAATCAGATTCTGGATACAACGATGCCCAGTATACAAATGCCGAAGTTGATGCGCTTTTGGCTGAAGCCAAAACGTCCAACAATCCACAGGCCAACTATGACCGTGTGGAAGAGTTGGTTGCAATCGATACGCCGATCATTCCGATCTACCACTATGCGGCGGTGAAAATGCTTGATGACGACGTCATGGGTTGGCCACGTGAGAACTTCCAGCAGAACTGGTATTCCAAAGACCTGTATAAGGTCGCTGGTGAATAACACCTATAACTGCACCAGCCGCGCCCTATGAATTAGGGCGCGGCCATTTTCGCACTTTGACACGCGGACCCAAAATTCATGTTTAGTTTTGTTGCCAGACGGCTTGCCGTTGCTGTGCCGACGTTGTTGATCCTCGTCGTGATCTCATTCGTTCTGATGTACGCTGCACCAGGCGGTCCGTTTAATTCTGAGCGCCCGCTACCACCCGAAGTTTTGGCTAATATCGAAGCGAAATACGGACTGGATGACCCATTCTGGCGGCAAATCGTAAACTATGTGGTTGGCGTCGTGACCCAGTTTGATTTCGGTCCCTCGTTTCAATACAAAAGCAGGTCGGTCAACGACATCATTGCCCAAGGGTTTCCAGTTACACTGACCATTGGCTTTTGGTCCTTTGTTGTTGCAATGACTGCGGGCGTATCTCTTGGCATTGCCGCTGCAATCAAACAAAACTCGTGGCTAGATTATCTGGCCGTTGGCATTTCGATTGGCGCGCAGGTATTACCCAATTTTGTTATGGCGCCGATCCTGCTTTTGACCTTCACACTGTGGTTAGGCTGGCTGCCCGGCGGTGGTTGGAATGGCGGTCAATGGCAGCATCTGATTATGCCAGTTGTCGCCCTATCCACATCTTATATGGCGTCGATTGCGCGGATCACGCGGTCGTCGATGCTTGAGGTGTTAAACACCAATTTCATCCGTACGGCACAGGCCAAAGGGTTGCCAATGCGCCGTGTGATTTGGAAACACGCAATGAAGCCGGCGATGTTACCCGTACTGTCCTATCTGGGGCCAGCATTTGTCGGCATGATCACCGGCTCTGTTGTGATTGATAGCTTCTTTTCAACAGGTGGCATTGGCACGTTCTTTGTGAACTCTGCCTTTAACCGCGATTATTCGGTCATGATGGGGATCACTATTTTGGTGGGCGCATTGACCATTGTCTTCAACCTTCTGGTGGACGTGCTTTATGCATGGATCGACCCGAAGATCCGTTATTAGAGGAACATAGATATGCTTCCTAACCCTCAAAACATGCAAGGCATTGCAGATGCGATGGCTCTGTCCGAGGTCAAAGGTCGGTCCCTATGGGCCGATGCGCGCACCCGATTTTTGCGAAACAAGGCCGCGACCGTTTCCCTGGTTCTATTGGCTTTTGTTACGGCATTTGCGCTGTTTGGCAGCCTAGTTGCACAGTGGGAACGTGATTTCGTCGACTTTACGCTGATCGGTTCAAACGCCTATAAAGGCGTACCATCGCTTGAGACTGGGCACTATTTCGGTACCGACAACAACGGCCGTGACCTATATGCCCGGGTTGTCCAAGGCACTGGTATATCCTTGATGGTGGGCATGGTTGGGGCCATGGTCGCGGTGGTAGTAGGGACACTTTATGGTGCGACAGCAGGTTATTTCGGTGGCCGGCTCGACGGGGTCATGATGCGCATCGTTGATGTACTTATGTCGATCCCATTCATGTTTGTACTGATATTGATGCTGGTCATTTTTGGGCGATCAATCACCATGCTATTCATCGGCATCGGCCTGATTTCGTGGCTCGACATGGCGCGGATCGCACGGGGGCAGACGCTTACCATCAAGAACAAGGAGTTTGTCGAGGTTGCAGTCGCTACAGGCGTACATCCGATTAAGATCATCTTGCGCCACATCGTGCCCAACCTGCTCGGCATCGTGATCGTTTACGCGACACTACTTGTCCCCAATATGATCATTTTTGAGAGCTTCATCAGCTTCCTTGGTCTGGGCGTTCAAGAGCCCAACACGTCGCTTGGCGCGTTAATCAACGAAGGGGCGGGGTCTATGCAATATGGCACCCTGTGGCAAATCGGTTTCCCGCTCTTTTTCTTTGTCGTCACCATCTTTGCATTTTTCTTTGTCGGCGACGGACTGCGCGACGCACTTGATCCTAAGGACCGCTAACCATGAGTCTTTTGGAAATCAACGACCTAAAGGTCACGTTTAAAACCGGCGACGGCGATGTGAATGCGGTCAATGGTGTCAGCCTAAGTATCGACGCCGGTGAAACCCTTGCGATTGTGGGGGAAAGCGGATCTGGCAAAAGCCAGACAGCTTTTGCCACCATGGGTCTGCTTGCGCGCAATGGTGCGGCGACCGGATCGGTAAAATTTGATGGCAATGAATTGATCGGGCTGTCGATGGCCGCCTTAAACAAGGTTCGCAGCCAAGAGATCGGGATGATCTTTCAAGACCCGATGACGTCGCTGAACCCCTATATGCGGATCAGCGAACAGATGGCCGAGGTGCTGACATTGCACAAAGGCATGAGTAAAAAAGAGGCGATCGCGGAATCGGTGCGCATGCTTGACGCGGTGCGTATTCCCGATGCTGCCAATCGTATCCGGTCATTCCCGCATGAGTTTTCTGGAGGAATGCGCCAACGGATCATGATTGCGATGACACTGCTATGCCGCCCGCGTTTGCTGATTGCCGACGAGCCAACAACTGCGCTTGATGTGACTGTACAGGCGCAGATCATGCAGCTGCTGGGTGACATCCGTCAAGAATTCGGCACTGCGATCATTCTGATCACCCATGACCTTGGGGTCGTGGCGGGTTTTTGCGACCGGACGCTAGTGATGTACGGCGGCCAGATCATGGAAGAAGGGGCGACCGACGCCGTGTTTGCCGCCCCAAGCCATCCTTATACCCAAGGGCTGCTTCGGGCTGTGCCGCGTCTTGACCGCGCCGAGGGCGAATTGGCGACCATCGCCGGAGAGCCGCCAGACATGTCACGGCTTCCGAAAGGCTGCCCCTTTTCGCCGCGCTGTTCTGCGGTGCATGACGGTTGTCATGATCAGCGCCCTGCGCTTGAAATCTTTGCCGGAGATCGTCGCCGCGCCTGTCATACCCCTGTATCGGAGATCGTGTGATGACCCCAATCCTGTCTATTCGCGATCTTTCCGTTACCTTCGATGTGCGTAAACAAGGTGCATGGCCCTGGACGCCAGCACAAAAGCTACATGCGGTATCCCAAATGTCGTTTGACTTGAATCCTGGCGAATGCCTTGGTGTTGTGGGCGAAAGCGGGTCGGGTAAGTCGACACTTGCGCGAGCAATTGTCGGCACTGTTCCATCCTCCAGTGGACGCATTGTATTTGAAGGCGCCGATCTTGCAAATATGGATACCCGAGAACGGCGTGTTCACCGCCGCGATGTCCAGATGATTTTCCAAGACCCGCTGGCCGCGCTGAACCCGCGCATGACGGTTGGTGATATCATCGCGGAACCACTAGTGACCCATGAACCCAGCACACCGCGTAAAGAGGTAAAGGCGCGGGTGGCAACCCTTATGGAACGCGTCGGTTTGCTTCCCAATTTGATCAACCGCTATCCGCATGAATTTTCCGGCGGACAATGCCAGCGTATCGGGATCGCACGCGCGCTGATCTTACGGCCCAAGCTGATTATCTGCGATGAACCGGTGTCGGCTTTGGATGTGTCCGTACAGGCGCAAGTTGTGAATCTGTTGATGGAACTGCAGCGCGACATGGGGCTGTCGATGATTTTCATCGCGCATGATCTGTCAGTCGTTAAACATATTAGCGACCGGATCGTTGTGATGTATCTGGGCCGCCAGATGGAAACGGCAACCGCCGACACACTGACGACTGCGCCGGAACATCCCTATACGCAGGCGTTAATCTCATCTGTGCCGATCCCTGATCCGGCACTAGAAAAGGCGCGGGTGCGACCCATTTTAGAAGGCGAGCTCCCGTCGCCATTGGCGCCTCCGTCGGGGTGCGTTTTTCGGACGCGCTGCCCGAAAGTGCAGGCCAGCTGTGCGGGCGACCGCCCGCAAATGATTGATCTTGGCAGCGACCACCACGTTGCCTGCCCGCATCACGCACCGGAACGGGCATTTACTGCTAATTCGGGTTAAGTCATTGCAGCGATTGCATCATCAAACCAAGGCCATCCGGCCCGCACGGTGCTTCGAGATACAACATACGATGGGCGGGTGAATACCGGTGCATCCTTTAGCTTATGCAAATCATTGCCCAAGTGCGGCTGAACAAGCCGGTCAGGCAAATAGGCTGAACCGCCGTTCTTAAGCAAATGGTCCAATCCCAAACGCGCCGTGCCAAAGCTCAGGCGCGCCGTACCGGCATCCGCAAATACGGTGGCATGCGCGCGCCCAAAATCATCTCCGCCTTCGACGTAGACATAACCTTTGTCAAACCGGATCGGGTTGTCTGCTTTATCTGAAACAAGGATCAAGCGATCTGGTGGCAATTCATCGGTCAGTTTGGCGGCGCGCGTGCTTGGCCAATAAGTAAGAGCAAGGTCAACCAAGCCGTTGTCTAGCCAATGCGTCAAATCATGCTGACCGCCCGTCCATATCGACAGCGCGATATGTGGCTGTGTCGTTCGGATATGATCGAACAGCCGCGCACCAAGGTCGGGCCACAAGTCAGGATGACAGGCCATATTGCAAACCGATTGCATCCCATCAGGCAGGGCCGTTTCCTGCCGCGCTTGTTGCCAAAGATCGCTGATAGTCGCCGCATATCGCTGCAGCCTGACACCTGCTGCAGTCAGGCTCGCGCCAGATTTCTGGCGAATGATCAAGCGTTGACCCAGCTCGTCCTCTAACGCCTTAAGCCGTGCTGTGACGGTGGACTGTGTAACATTCATCGCTTCGGATGCCCGCACGAGGCTGCCTGTTTCAATTATCGCCAGAAAGGTGCGCAGTTCGGTGAGATTCATAATTCGCCCTTTCCGAACATAATATGCAAAAACTTTCGTTTTTCCAAATCGTATTTTCTGGATAGTCTGCTCTCGAAAATGGGGGCGAACATGACGGACATCGTTAATTACCAAATGCTGATCGGTGGTGCGTGGGTTGATGCGTCCGATGGCGGTCGTTTTGATAGCTTGAACCCTGCAACTGGCGCTGTCTGGTCGACAGTTCCCGAAGCAACCGCCGCAGACGTTGATGCAGCCGTTCAAGCCGCCCACGTCGCACTTGATGGCCCTTGGGGCGACATGACGGCGACGGCACGGGGTAAAGCACTTGGCAGGCTCGCCGATCTGCTGGCAGAAAACTCAGAAGCGATTGGTCGGATTGAGACAACAGATACCGGTAAGATGTTTTCCGAAACCGCGTGGCAGGCAAGCTACATCGCGGAATTCTTGCATTTCTACGCCGGCGCGGCTGACAAGTTACATGGTGAAACCCTGCCCATCGATAAACCTGATATGTTTGTGTTCACGGACCGTGAACCGATCGGTGTCGTCGCCGCAGTTGTTCCTTGGAACAGTCAGATGTTCCTTAGTGCCGTGAAGATTGGGCCTGCGTTGGCTGCAGGCAACACCATCGTTCTCAAAGCGTCTGAACATGCCGCCGCGCCGTTGCTTGAGTTTGGCAAGCTTGTCGCCAAGGCGGGTATTCCTGATGGGGTTCTGAATATAATCACTGGACATGCTATGCCGTGTGGCCAAGTTTTGACGTCACATCCGCTTGTTGCAAAAGTGGCGTTCACTGGCGGCCCAAATGCGGCGCGTCATATCATGCGCAACGCCGCCGAAAATTTCGCCCAAGTATCATTGGAACTTGGGGGGAAATCGCCGTTCATCGTGTTCGATGACGCTAATATCGAAAGTGCAGTCAACGGATCGATCGCGGGCATTTTCGGTGCGACGGGTCAAAGTTGTGTTGCCGGATCGCGGCTGTATTTGCACGAAGACATCGCAGATGAATTTCTGGAGCGCATGGCCAATATCGCAAAGCATATCCGCATCGGTGACCCGCAGGTCGCAGAAACTGAGATGGGCCCGCTTTGCACCCAAGGGCAGTTGGATCATATCAAAGCTCAGGTCGCGTTGGCCGAGGCTGAAGGCGGTAAAGTTCTGTGCGGTGGTAAACAGCCCGAACTTGGCGGGCTGTATTTCGAGCCGACGATTATTGACTGCCCCACCCAAGAAATGACCATTGTTGATACGGAACTGTTTGGCCCTGTGTTATCCGTTCAACGTTTCAAAACCGAGGACGAGGCGCTTGTGCTGGCCAATGACACCAAACACGGGTTGGCCGCCGGTATATTTACCCGTGATAGCGCACGGTCGTTGCGCATGTCGAAAAAGATCAAGGCGGGAATCGTGTGGGTAAACACCTACCGCGCGATTAGTCCCATCGCGGCGTTTGGTGGCATGAAGAACAGCGGCTATGGGCGCGAAAGCGGATTCCAAGCGCTCTATGCATATACCCGTCCCAAAACCGTCTGGATGAACATGTCCGACGATCCCATAGCCAACCCCTTTAAACCGCGCTGAGCAGGAGACTGAGCAATGAAATTTCACATCGCAATTAACCTTGAGCGTATGGATGACACCATTGATATGAGCGCAGTGCGGGATCACACAATAGAGATGATCCAGATGGCCGATAAGGCGGGGTTCGAGGTCGCTTGGGCGGCTGAGCATCACGCATTGGAAATGACCATTGCGCCCAACCCGTTTCAAATCATGACTTGGTGGGCGGCGCATACGGACAATATTCGGCTTGGTTGTGGCGTCGCAAACGCATCATATTGGCACCCGATCAATTTGGCAGGCGAGGCGGCAATGGTGGATCTTTTATCCGGCGGGCGGTTGGAGCTAGGTCTTGGGTCAGGCGCGTATCAGCGCGAATTTGACCGCATGCGTCCGGGCCTCGATCAAAAGGACAGTCACCGGTATATGCAAGAAATGCTGCCCTTGGTGCGCGAACTTTGGAAAGGCGACGTCGAACACAACGGCGAAAACTGGCAGTTCCCAAAGGCGACATCCTGCCCGAAACCTGTTCAAGACAACGTTCCGATGTGGGTCGCCGCGCGGTCGCCCGCCACGTTCGACTATGCTGTGGCCAACGACTGTAATGTCATGTGCTGGCCTTTGACGATGCCATTTTCTGAGGCCGAAAAATACAAAACCCAGCTTGATGAAAGCATCGCCAAGGCGGGCGGCTGGACTGGTACATTTGCCCTGATGCGCCACACCAGCGTTTACGACACCGAAGATGACCGTACCGCCACATTGGGCGCAATTCGCAACGCGCTGGGGAAGTTCGGCAATCTGATGATGAAAAAAGGTGATGTCGTGAACGGCTTTCCTGAAAGTATCCCGCTGAAAGACCTCGCTGGAAACGTACGTGTTGATCCGGCCATGTTGGAAGAAAATCTGACGTTTGGCGACCCTGATACGGTCATCGCTAAACTGCGCGCCTACGAAGATCTTGGCGTTGATGCCTATATTTATTACGCCTCGATGGGGCTGGACGTGGCAGTGCAAAAACGTTCGCTTCAGCTGTTCATCGACCGCGTAATGCCTGCTTTTACCTGAAGGAAAGACCACCATGACCGTTGAAATTCGCCGCACTCTAACGACCGTGCAACACACATTTATCGAAGGCGGCAAGACCGTTAAGACCCCGACGCTTTTGGTTGCCGCTATGGCGATTATCAAAAATCCTTGGTTTGGGCGCGGTTACGTCGAAGACCTGCGACCTGAAATTCGCAGCCACGGGCCGGTTTTGGGCAAGATGTTGACCGACATGATCCTTAAGGAAACTGGCGGCACTGTCGAAGGCTATGGCAAGGCGTCTATTGTAGGGATGGGCGGCGAGACTGAACATGCCCAAGCGTTGACTCACACGCTGTGGTTTGGCAACGCATACCGCAATGCCGTTGATGCCAAATCGTATCTGGTGTTCGCCAACACGCGCGGGGCCGCCGGCACATCGTTGATAATCCCTCTAATGCACAAAGACGATGGCGGGCTGCGCAGCCATTATCAGACGATCCACACATCAATCCCCGACGCCCCAGCTGAGGATGAAGTCGTCGTTGCACTTGGCGCATCCATCGGCGGGCATCCAAACCATCGGATCGGAAATCGCTACGATGACCTTAAGGAAATGGGCCATGATGTCGAAAACCCCGCAGGCGTTTAACGGCACCGCATTTTGCTTGACCGGACCTGTGGATGCTCCCGTTGTGGTGTTTATCCACGGGCTTGGGCTGTGCCGCGATGTATTCGCTGATATGCTGCCTGCATTTGTGGCGTACCGCGTGTTGACCTATGATCTTTACGGACACGGAGCATCCGAGCCGCCGCCCATAAAGGCATCGCTGAAGGTCTATGCCGATCAACTCAAGGGGTTAATGGACCATCTGGGTATTCCTCGAGCTCATATTGTAGGCTTTTCAATCGGTGGCATGATCAATCGCCGTTTTGCATTGGATCACCGCAATAAAACGGCGTCGCTGATTATTCTGAATTCCCCGCATGATCGCGGGTCAGAGGCACAGACAATGGTCGAAGCACGCGCGAAATCTGTCCGTGAACAGGGTGCGTTTTCGACTTTCGATGCGGCACTGAAGCGCTGGTTCACACCAGAGTATTTGGCATCAGGTACGGGTGCAACAAAGGTCCGCGCATGGCGTGGAGCCGTTGATGCAGAAAGTTACGCGCAAGCGGCGTGGGTGCTTGCCAACGGTGTTGTCGAATTAACGGGGCGCGATGGCGAGATTAACGCACCAACTCTTGTGATTACCTGCGAAAATGACAGTGGTAGCACACCTGAGATGGGCAGTAATATTGCGGCTGAAATTGCAGGTGCGCAAACTATCATTATCCCAAAACTCCAGCATCTGGGGCTGATGGAACAGCCCGATGTATACACCAAACCGATCCGATATTTTCTTGAAAGGCAAAGCCAATGACCACCCCAATGTCCGGCGGACAAGCCGCAGTTGCCGCGCTTGAAGCCGAAGACGTCAGTCATGTTTTTGGCCTAATCGGATCAGCCACAATGGAAATGTTTGACGCGTTATATGACAGTCCAATTATGATGATCGGCGTGCATGACGAACGAACCGGTACGCATATGGCGGACGGGTTTGCGCGGGCATCGGGGCGGGCAGGGGTCGTGCTCGCCGGTCAAAACGGGCCGGGCGCAACAAACCTTATCACAGGATTGTCTCAGGCCAAGGCCGCGTTTTCCCCAGTTGTGTCAATCGCGGGCATGTTGGCCCAAGGCCACATTTACCGCGACGCATTTCAAGAAGTAGATCAGCAAGCGTTGTTCACACCCGTGACCAAAAAGACGTGGACAGCCCCAAGCGCGGACCGCGTCCCAGAGCTGTTTCGCGAAGCATTCCGCACTGCATTATCGCCGCGCCAAGGGCCTGTTCAGCTGAATTTACCGCGCGATGTTTTGGCCGCACAGGCGGACTTTACACCACTGCAAAAGCCTATTGGGTACCGCAACCAATCCGTTCCTTCGGCGCAGGCTGCCGACATTATTGCTGCGGCCAAAATGCTTTCTGGTGCACACCAACCCGTGATTATTGCGGGCGGCGGTATCAAGAACACACGTGGACATGAGGCAGCGATTGCCTTGGCTGAGGCGCTTAATTGTCCGATCGTCACATCACCTGGTCACGGGGATGCGATCCCATTTGGGCATCCGCTAAATGCGGGTCAGATGGGACCGCGCGGCAACGCTGTAGCGAGCCGCTTGGTGAAAGAAGCCGATGTGATTTTGGCGCTTGGCACGCGGCTTGGATTCAACGCGACGTTCTACACTTATGACAATATCAACCGTGATGCGAAGATCATTCAGGTTGAGCTGGAACCAACCGCAATTGGCCGATTTTTTCCCGTTGCGATGGGTATTTGGGCGGATGCGCCAACATGTGCGCGCCAATTGTTAGATGCGGTATCCCAACTTGCGGACCGCGCCAAAGCAGATGCTTGGACGCGCGATTTCCAAGCCGAGCGGCAAGCATTTCTGACCAAACGTGATGCTGATGCGATCATGACGAACCCTATGCAGCCTTCGGGATTGTTCAAAACACTGCGCGAAGTTCTGCCCCATGATGCAGCGATTACTATGGACGCGGGGACGCTGTGTTTGCAGGCCACAGATGCGCTAAATTATTGGAGCCCAGGGAGTCTATTCACTCCACTTGATTTCGGGCTTGTCGGATTTTCGATGGCCTGCGGGATGGGCGTGAAATGCGCGCAACCGGGCCGGCCTGTCGTTAGCTTGATGGGTGACGGTGGATTTGGGATGACAGTTTCCGAATTGTCGACCGCAGTTGATCACGGGATCAACACTGTGACGGTTGTCATGAACAACAAATGTTGGGGCGCTGAAAAAGCGTACCAACGCGATTTCTTTAACGGACGTTACATTGGCGCGGATGTGTCGAGCCCACCGTTTGATAAGCTGGCCGAACTTTACGGCGCTGCAGGGTTCAAAGCGGACAAATTGCATGAAGTTGGTCCCGCAATCGAGGCGGCGCTTGCATGTGGAAAGCCGGCGGTTGTGGACGTGGCGGTCGACCCGTCGGCGCTGTATTCGTTCCGACGTGACAGCTTTAAGCATCGTGGGGGCTGATCCATGATTCAGCGGCACGCCATGTTTCAGGGGACAGTAAAATTTGATCAAGCTGTCGCAATGCGTGGGTATGTAGAAAGTACGCTGCTGCCTCTTTGGCAGCAGTTTGATTGCGCCCAAGAGGTGCAGGTCTACTTTCAGGTCGAAGGTGATCTTAATGGACCCAACTTTCCGCTGACACTCGTCATTAAGTACAAAGATGCAGATGGCATGGCGCGAGGCCTTGCTTCAGAAGCCCGCTACGCGTCGCGTGATCTGTTGCCTGCATTTTGCAATCAATTCTTTGATGAAGTTCAATTGCTGCACTACGTCATGGACGTGGTTTAATAGTCCCGTTCGAAGAAGATTCCGATACCGGTTTCACCTCCTGCATTGACCGTGCCCTTGGCCGTAACCTCATCGGTGATGTCGAGGTTAAGGTTTATTTCGGTCGATCCATCACTGGATACGGTTACGTCAGTATAGATATTCTCAGACAGGTATTTGCCTGCCCGCACGGCTGCGTTTCCGTCTTCATCGGTGGTGACGTCAAAATCGTCTAAGCCGATATTCTGGCGGAAGCTATCGATTAGTCCGCTGCCACCACGGCCCGCCAATGTGCCTACTGCGGCGGCCAGTTGAACCGCTTGAAGTGGGCTGATGTTCTGCAGTTCGCGCCCAAAGATCAGTTGCGCTAAAACCTCGTCTTGCGGCAAGGACGGGGTTGAAACAAAGCTGACCTCTGGCTCCGTTGCAGGGCCTTCAACAATGATAGAAATGACGGTGCCCGTGCGGGCTTCGGTCGTGGCAACAAGTCGGATGTAAGGTTCAAAATCACCCTGAAGCGATGCGCTGCCTTCGGTCAGATCAAAGCGTTGCTGCAGGATATTGATGCGGCCGCGGGTCAGCTCGAACAGGCCAATAGGTTGGATGTTGTTCGTTGTGCCACCGATCCGCAATGAGCCGCCAAGTTCGGCATCAAGCCCACGGCCGCGGATGAAGATACGCGCGGGTGCGCTGATTGTGATATCAAGCGGGAAAGGTTGGGCGTTGTTTGTACTGGTCGTTTTATTGGTACCATCGGCCGAGACTCCGGCTCGATCAAGGGTGGTTCTGATGACTGCGTTTGCGCCGATATGGGTCACATTTGGTAGGTCGCCCAATGCACCGACACCCGAGGACGGCACTTGAATATCGGTTTGCCCAAGGGTCAGCTGGCCCGCAATCCGCGCGCCGCCAGCCAATGGTCCTTTGACAGTTAAACCGCCTGATACGCTTGTTTGGTAAAGCTCTGGATCCTTTAGGATAACCTCACTGAGGTCGATTGCCAGATCAGCGGCTTGTGGCGATGCCAAAGAAATGGGGCCGCGTACAGCCAAAATTCCACCTGACAAAACGTCACCAGTGAGGCCAATTTGCGCTGTTCCATTTGCGAAGGTCACTCCGCCAGCGATCTGCGATAGACCTTGGGCCAAAGTTGGCGCGGTCAATCGGGCATTGCGCAAATCGAGACGGCCTGAAAGAGCGTTCAGACTTGGTTGGCCGTTGATTGCAAAATCGAATATAGCGTCGCCAGAAATCCGTCGCGGTTCAATCAAGGTGTTTGCCAAACCCAGCGGCGCTTCGCCTGTTGCAGTTAGGTTCACCGTTCCGTTTGCGCCGACCTGACCACCTGCGCGCAGCGCAATGCCTCCTGGCCCACTGGCCTGTGCTTCAACGCCCCAGTTGCTAAGTCCATCCAGGGAGGCAGTGCCATCTGCAGTGATCGGACCGCTGAGTTGTTCAGTCAAAACGCCAACATCGCGCAGGCGAGCGGTGAAGACGCCATGCCCAGCCCCAGACTTCCCACCTAGATTGCCGCTGGCGGTTACATTGGCCGTCGACAGGGCCAGATCGGTGATAACCAGATCACCGTTTTTTAACTGCGCCTGCGCCGCCAACTGGCCATTTCCAGCCAATAAGATGTCTGCGATACTGTTACCAACGCCAAGACGACTGGTTTGCATGCCCAATTTTACGTCAAATGCTGATAGGTCGGCCAACATGGAGCCAGTCAACTGGGCGGACATGCCGCCTGAGATCGGTTGTCCAATCAAGGCGCTATAGGTCGTAAGATCGGTCACATCGGCGTTGATCGTACCATCGATTAGATAGTCTTGTTCGATATCGGCTGTCAGTGTGAATACCGAATTTTTCACATCACCTGATACATCAACTTTTAGGATACCATCTGCGATTTGGACCACCGTCCCAGACATTGTTGCTGGACCAGATAGGCGCGGCTCGATCAAGCTGACGTCGGTCAATATAGCGTCGAAGCGCGCCTCGTTTCCTACGCTGCTTAAGTCAGCGTTTGCGGTCAAAAGAGCGACGGGGGTCTTGACGCGCAATTCCTCTAGTCGCGTTCCTTTGGTATCGCGAACAGCGGTTGCAGAAATGTCGCCGTGGCCGGCCAGAACGGCGTCGACCTGATCAATGCCAATAGCCAAATCTAGGGTTTTTCCATTTATTTTGATGTCAAAAAGGCCTTCCAGCGGCACAATTGTACTCGCAATTGCGAGATTGCCAGACCCTGTTAAATCGCGACCTGCAAGCGTAGAAAAACGTTCCAATGCATCGACGTAAAGCAAAATGTTGCTTTGGGTTCGCAGTCCTGAAGCGGCGCCGCCAATTGTGGCTTTGGCTAAGAGTTCAACTCCAGGGCCGGTGAGCGTTAGCTGTTCAATCTTTGTCGCGGTACCTTCGGTGCGGGCGGCCTGTAAAACGCCAGAAACAGTATCGCCAAATGCTTCGGATGCACCAGCATCATCCAGTTCCAAACCCGAGGCAGTGTAAGTCAGGTTTGCGGTCACGTCGCCGATTGCATCGCCTTCGCCGGGGACAAGAACACCGCCACCCGCAAGTTTGAAATCACGCATAAACAGTCCCGGCCGATCATAACCCAGGAGCGACAGATCGGTCAACCAATCGGAGGACATCGCAGTATCAAAGCTCAGATCAAAAGAAGCGCTATCAATATAGGTTTTTGGGCCCGGCAATGGTAGCAAAACAACGTTGCCCGATATGTCTGCGATCTGACCTCGAATGTTTAACTGTTGGGGCCAGCCTTGCGCCCCAATTTTAGCGGCGCCTGACAACTGCAACGTTTTGGTGCTTAGCGTGAAGTCTTCGAGATCAATCTCGCCATTTGATCCAGTGCGCGCTTGAACGGTCAAAGCAACGTCATCACCAAAGAAATCCTGATACTCTGGTGTAAATAAAGGGGTAATGTCGCCACCAACATTAAGGCTAATCAGCTGCCCACTGTCGTCAGAAGTTAACGCGAATGCGCCGCTAATACGGCCCGTTCCATCGGTCGCAAGCGACAAAGTCGCCGCGTAATCATCAATTGGCGCTGTTCCCGAAATCGTCAATTCTGCGGACGGTTGCCCCGGCAAACTGATTAATTGAGCTGCAATGCCGCTCGGCCCCTCTGATGCAGTCAAGTCAAGCGCCAGAATGCGGCTTTCGTTTCCATAACTTCCATCAATTAAAAAGCGTCCGATCTTTGGGCCCAAGCGTGTGGCGACAATCATGGCGCTGCCTTCACCACTAGCTAGCGCCGCACTACCAGTTAAGCTAAGAGAGATTTTTTCGCCAAGGAACGTTTCACCCAATGTGATTTCTGCGACGTCCAACTGGTCGAGCTGAATACCTACGGGCAGTTCGGGGAGCGAAAACCCGGTGGCTTCTGGCGAGGGTGCACTGCCTTCAGAGATAGGTGCTCGCGCCACAATAATTCGCTCCGCGCTTAGCTCTTGGATATCGATATGTCCGCGCAGCAACGCGGCCCTGTTCCACGTCAGAACAACGTCTTCAAGGGTCAGCCAAACACCGTCCGCATCCGCGACAGTCAACACATCAAGCGACGCAGCGGAGCTTAACGCGCCTCGAAAACCAATGATATTCACCTCGCGAGATCCGCCAGACAGATTGTCCTCGATCAGTTGGGTCAAATAGCTTTTGTCACTGTCTTCTTGGGTCTGTGCCATCGCCACAATGGGGCACAATGATAGTACGGTGCAAAGGATTATCTGTTTCAAAACGTTTGCCCGATCCCAATGTAAACTTGGACACTGCTCGCGATATTGTCGCCGCTGGCTGGGGTGGCAATATCAAGTCGAATAGGGCCGATACCGGTATTGTAACGCAAACCCATACCGGCTCCTGCATGCCAGTTAATGTTACCACCAAAGCTTGCATCAGCACCGATTTGGCCAAAGTCATAAAACCCGACCAATCCGATTTTGTCGGTCACTGCATAGCGGGCTTCAAGCTGTGCGCCCACAAACGACTGCCCGCCTGTTCGTAAATTTTCGCCCGCAATAACGCTATCGATGCCAAGCATTTTATAGGTCTGTCCGCGCACCGTTCCGCCCCCACCCGAATAGAACAGGAAATCTGCGGGAGTGTTCTCAATCGTCGTACCAATGACGCTTCCAAACTGGGCGCGTCCTGCAAACGTAAACTTGTCGCCAGCACCAAAACTGCGATAAGCGCGGGCGTCAGCAAAAAATCGGCTACCAAAAAGGTCGTTAGTGGTATCGTAAAATGGGGTCGCTTCGACATTTAGAAAATACCCGGCACTCGCATTTGTGGCGGAGTTGCGCCGGTCCAACGTGGCGGCCAGCGGCAAAGTCAAAAGCGTGTAATCGCGGGTGCCTGGCGGCGTGACTTCGCGGGCGGTCAATATGCCAACACCAATTCGCGTCATCAATTCATCTGCAATTAAGCGGGTTACGCCAGTTTCGACCGATATCTTGTCCACCAGATAGTCGGGCTCATTTTCGCGGCTGATTTGCGTGCGCAAAAAGAAATCGGTGTCAGGGCCGTAGACGGCAGGTCTTTCAAAGTTCAGACTCAACGTGTAATCGGTACCACCGGTAGATCCGCCTATGCCTGCAATTTCGGCATCGATGCGGAACCGTTCTGCGCCGCTCATGAAATTGCGGTGCATCCAGAATGTCGACACCTTAAGCCCTTCGATCGAAGACAGTTCCAAACCAAAGCCGACCCGACGCGGGACGCTTTCAACAACCTGCAATTCAACCGGAAGCGTGTTATTGGGGCCAATCTGATCCGCCTCAACGATTGTCACGCTGTCAAACGCCCCAGTTTCGCGCAACCGGCGTTCCGCCTTGATAATTTCATCAGGAGAATAGATTTCACCTGCGGGCAGCCCCGCTATTTTCGCAATTCGCGCCGCGCGCACTGCATCGTTTCCGGTAATCGTCAGCGTCCCAAACGTAAGCCGCGGACCAGGGGACAGTGTTATGGTGACATCCAGTATCCGTTCGGCGTGTTTGGCGGTGACCTGTTGACCGGTCGCGGCAGCTTTCGCATATCCGCCGTCGCGCCATGCGCCAACACTTTCAGCTAAAGCTTGCACGATTGCCGTTGATGCGGCCACTTCGCCGCGCGCAAAGCTGTTTGTCAACGACGCACCAGATGGCAATGGATCAACACTCGCTTTGCCAAAGGTGAACGATGGTCCTGGATCAACACGCAGTGC
>Ga0209815_1000830_pt1 | contig 21933 bp, 18 predicted proteins | sample CoawatmetaG00DNA_FD_187507 | JGI IMG/M metagenome (GOLD analysis project Ga0209815, IMG submission 187507) | Marine microbial communities from the West Antarctic Peninsula - Coastal water metaG002-DNA (SPAdes) (version 2) | ecosystem: Environmental > Aquatic > Marine > Coastal ...
CCGGTGCACTGTGTCCGGGCCCTTGGGCTGCAGATAGATATGCAAGTCATGGACCTGACCAAAGGCGATCAGCTTTTCCCGGTCCTCCGGCACCAGGTCATCCATGTTGCGGAACACCATGGCCGCAAGATCATCACCGCAGGCCACTTCCACCTGGGCAATCCGGTCGAATGCCGCCATGCCATGCAGCAACTCCCGAAGAGGTTCGATTCGCTCACCAATCCGGGGATCCAGTACCACGCAGCGGTCAATATCGGTCAGAAAGCTGTTGCGCTTCTCCCGGAAACCCACCAGCACCGACTCCCGGGCCTTCACATAACGTACGCCCAGCCGCGCCTTGCGACGGTAGCCGAGGCTATCCGGAGAACGCATCGGAGCCACCCATTGCTCCGGTTCAATGCCCCCAAAGTGGGCAAAATGCTCGCGCAGGGTATTTTCCTTGAACCGGATCTGGGCATCGGCGCTCATGTGCTGAAGGCTGCAGCCACCACAAAGATCAGCAAATTCACAGGGTGGCTGCTGGCGGTCGGGCGCCGCTTCCAGCACCTCGGTAGTGCGCAGTTCATCAAATCGGCTGCGGGTGCTGACCATTTTGGCCATCACGGTTTCGCCCGGCAGGGCTCCGTCAACAAACTGGGTTTTGCCATCAGCACGGGCAATGCCCCGGCCATCGTGGCTCAGGGTCTCGATTTCACAACGCACGGGTTCCTTGGGCAGAACCTTGCGGCGACGCTTGCTCATATAGAAGTCTCTTGATTGGGGGCCACTCAGGCGCCGGGAAATACACCGGTGGAGAGGTAACGGTCTCCGCGGTCACAGATAATGGCCACGATCACCGCGTTTTCAACCTCACGGGACAATTTCAGGGCCGCAGCGATGGCACCGCCGGAGGACACACCACAGAAAATACCTTCCCGCTCGGCCAGTGCCCGCATGGTGTCCTCGGCTTCCTGCTGGCCAATATCCAGCACCTGGTCGACCCGGCTGGCATCGTAGATTTTCGGCAGGTAAGCCTCGGGCCAGCGACGGATACCGGGAATAGAAGCGCCATCCTCGGGCTGCAGGCCGATAATGCGGATATCGGGGTTGCGCTCTTTCAGGTAACGGGACACGCCCATGATAGTGCCGGTGGTACCCATGGAGCTGACAAAGTGCGTGACCCGTCCGGCCGTCTGCTCCCAGATTTCCGGACCTGTGGTGTGATAGTGGGCCGAAGGGTTATCGGCATTGCTGAACTGGTCCAGCACTTTACCCTTGCCCTCGGCCTCCATGCGAATAGCCAGATCCCGGGCGCCTTCCATGCCCTGTTCACGGGTAACGTTCACCACCTCGGCGCCGTATGCACGCATGGAGGCCCGGCGCTCCTCACTCAGGTTATCGGGCATGATCAGCACCATCCGGTAGCCTTTGATGGCCGCGGCCATGGCCAGGGCAATGCCGGTATTGCCGGAGGTAGCCTCAATCAGGGTGTCCCCGGGCTTGATTTCGCCCCGGCGTTCGGCCTCCTGGATCATGCTCAGAGCCGGACGGTCTTTCACCGAACCCGCAGGGTTGTTCCCCTCGAGTTTCGCCAGGATGACGTTACTGGTGTCTCCCGGCAGACGCTGCAGACGCACCAGGGGTGTATGGCCGACATAATCTTCAATGGTGGGGAAAATCATATTGATACCCTGTGATACACTTTCGGATTCGAATCATACGCGTTATGGCCGCCTTGTCCCAATACAGCTTGTCGCTATATCCATGACCTGCGGCTATAACTGTCTGTTTCCGGGATAACGGCCACGGTTATATCATTGCCGTTCAGCTATGCTGACATGGAAGTATCCACCAGCAGGCGTGTCCTGCCGGCGGACAAGGTAATTTTACAGGAACACGGTATGCGACGTTGGGGCATTCGCAAGAAAGTACTGGTGGTAACTCTGGTTCCCACCCTGCTCACCACGCTGTTGTTAGGACTATTCTTTACCTACAGCTGGGTGAACAACATTGAGAACCTGCTGAAGGATCGCGGTGAGTCCCTGTCCCGACAGCTTGCCGCAGGCTCTGAATACGGCCTGTTCACGGCCAATCGCAGCCTGCTGAGCAGCCTCTCCAACGCCCTTCTTGAAGAACAGGATGTTCGCTCCATCACCTTCTATGGCAGCGATGGCCAGCGCATGCTTCATACCGGCCCGGGCAGCGCTGAAACCGTGGCGATGGCACCGCTGGAACCCAACCAGCCGGTCCGGGTGACCCACGACAGCAGCACTCGTTTTGTCACGCCGGTTCACCTTCAGGATCTGATGATCGAGACCATGCTGGACCCGGACGCCCGCCAGTCTGCGGCGGAACGCCAGGCCCCGCTGGGCTGGGTTGCCGTAGAGATGTCCCACGTGCGCACGGAAAAGGAAACCTACAAGGCGCTGCTGATCTCGCTGCTGCTGGTGATCGGTGGTGTCCTGCTCAGTCTTGCCATCGCGCTGCGGCTGAGCCGTGCCTTCACCGACCCGGTATTCCAGCTCAACGAAGCCGTAGCCAAACTCAAGGAAGGCAAGCTCGACACCCGGGTTTACACCAGTGCCGGCCCGGAGTTCGAACAGCTGGAGTCGGGGCTCAATGATATGGCCTCGGAATTGAGTAAGGCCCAGGCCGAAATGCAACAGAACATTGACCAGGCCACCGAAGACCTGCGGGAGACCCTGGAGACCATTGAAATCCAGAATATCGAACTGGACTTTGCCCGCAAGGAAGCACTGGAAGCGAGCCGGATCAAATCCGAGTTCCTGGCCAACATGTCCCATGAAATCCGGACGCCACTGAACGGCATCATCGGCTTCACCGAGCTGTTGCTGAAAAGCCCACTGCCCCGCCAGCAGCGCGACCACCTGAACACCATCCGCAAATCCTCGGAAATCCTGCTGACCATCATTAACGACATTCTGGATTTCTCCAAGATCGAAGCCGGCAAACTGATCCTGGACCGAGTGCCTTTCCAGCTCCGGGATATCGTTGAGGAAGTGATGGTCATGCTGGCACCGGCGGCCCACGCTAAAAACCTGGACCTGGTGCCACTGGTCTACAACGATGTACCGGACAACATCATGGGGGATCCGCTTCGGGTCAAGCAGGTGATCACCAATCTGGTGAACAATGCCATCAAGTTCACCCAGACCGGCGAAGTGGTATTACGGGCGAGTCTGGAAGACGAAGATACCGAGCATAACCGGGTCACACTGCGCCTGAGCATAACCGATTCCGGCGTTGGTCTGTCACGTGCCCAGCAGCAGTCACTGTTTAACGCCTTCAGCCAGGCCGATGCCTCCACTGCCCGGCAGTATGGCGGTACCGGTCTGGGACTGGCCATCTCCAAACGGCTGGTGGAAGAAATGGGCGGCAAGATCGGCCTGGAAAGTGAGCTGGGCAAAGGTTCCACGTTCTGGTTTACCCTGACGCCGGAACTGTCCTCAACCGGCGACAGCTCCAGCCCCAAAGAGGCGCTCCGGGGCGAGAAGATCATCTATCTCGAACACCAGAAGACCACCGGGCTGGCGGTGGAACACCTGTTAAGGGACTGGGGCGTAGCCGTTGAACGGGTTGCCTCACCCGGGGCGCTGCAGGAACAGATAGAAGAGGCGCAACGGCGGCAGGAAGGCTACGCCGGCGCCATCATCGGCATTACCCGCCACCTGCTCAACTCCAGCCAGTACTGCAACCTGGTGCGTTCCCTGGAAGTGGAACGCGACTGCCGCACCCTGTTGCTGACGCCCACTCTGGAAACCCACGACACGCCGCTGTCGGGCCTGGCCAGCGGCCACCTGACCAAACCGGTCTGCCGGGACGCCCTCTACGATGAACTGCTGCTGCTGATCCATGGCATTCAGTCGGGCAACCGAAGCGCGCCGGAAGCCGCCCTACCATTGAGGCAGAACAGCGGCTCAGGCACGCCCCGCATTCTGGCGGTGGACGATAACGAAGCCAACCTGAAACTGGTAATGACCTTGCTCAATGACTGCCGCCTGGAAGCCGAAGGCGCCTCCAGCGGATTCGAGGCATTGACCAAGGTGCGTCAGAAGGCGTTTGACCTGGTGTTCATGGACCTGCAGATGCCGGGGATGGACGGCGTGGAAACCACGGCCCGCATCCGTGATCTGGACAGCGGCTCACACCACACCCCCATTATTGCCCTGACCGCCCACGCTCTGGCGGACGAACAGGAACGGCTGGCGCAACAAGGCTTCGACGGCTATATGCCCAAGCCGATCAGCAGCAGCCAACTGGTGGAACTGATTCGCGAATACACCGGCTACGACTGCACCAATAGCGCCGACCGCTTCCGGATTTCCGAAGTACGGGATACCCGCCGGACACTGCGGCCGTCAAATCGCCGGATGCAGCAGGACTGCGTCAGTGTAGAGGAGAGCATTCAACTGGCGGCGGGCAAGGCCGATCTGGCGGAGGAGCTGTTCAGTATGTTGCTGGAGCAGTTACACACCGATATCGACCGGATTCAGGCGCTTTGGCAGACCGGTGGCAACGAGCCCCTGCTTGAGTGCGTGCATAAGCTTCACGGGGCCACCCGCTACTGCGGCGTTCCCGAACTGCGCACAGCCGCCAACCGGTTCGAGACCGCCCTGAAGTGCGAGGCTCCGGATCGAGAGCTGTTAAAAGATCAACTGATTTCGGCCATGGAGCGGCTGCAGATCTGGAGTGAGCAGACCGACTGGCAGCAACTGTTCCGGGAACAGCAGCGCCAGCCGGAAACCACCTGACTGTTGATCAGGCCCTGGCCCGGTCAAGAATCGCCTTCATGTCCCGGACCGCATCTTTCAGGCCGGTAAAGACGGCACGGGCGATGATCGCATGGCCGATGTTCAGTTCATTGATACCCGGGATAGCGGCCACCCGCTCGGTGTTGTGGTAATGCAGACCATGGCCGGCATTCACAATCAGCCCCTTCTTGCGGGCATAGGCCACGGCATCGGCAAGCACTTTGAATGAGGCTTCCACCGCTTCGGGTTCCCCGGCCTCGGCATATTCACCGGTATGCAACTCAACCACCGGCGCACCGCAGCGCACCGCCGCGTCGATCTGTACCGGGTCCGGATCGATAAACAACGAAACCTCGGCGCCGATTTTTGCCAGACGATCACAGGCCTTGGCCACGCGCTCTTCCTGGCCATCCACATCCAGTCCACCTTCGGTGGTGAGCTCCTCGCGTTTTTCCGGCACCAGGCAGACACATTCCGGGCGCACCTGCTCGGCGAACGCCAGCATGGCGTCGGTCACCGCCATTTCCAGATTCATTTTGGTCTGCAGTACTTCCCGCAACAGCAGCACATCCCGATCCTGGATATGCCGGCGATCCTCACGGGGGTGAATGGTGATGCCATCGGCACCGGCTTCTTCCGCCACCAACGCCGCCTGCACGGGGTCCGGGTAACGGGTGCCCCGGGCCTGACGCAAGGTGGCCACATGATCAATATTCACTCCAAGCAGGACTCGGGTATTCATGATTCTCTCCCAGATGACGGATTCGAATGACTGAACAGGGAACGGCTGTGCAGCGGCCTGCCCTGCAAAAGGTAATCCACCAGCACCCGCATGACGCGCTTGGCGGTTTTACGGGGTGCTTCACTCATGAAATCGCCGGCCGCCAGTGCCAGCAATGCCTCACCCGGCAATTGGCGCAATGGCAACTCCGGCGCGAGATTGGAAACGATGCCCTGGCCCGGATCGTAGCCATAGAGCTCGCCTGCCTGTACAGGCATACCTGTATCCGTGGTTTCGTCCCAGGCAAAATCGTAGCCCAGCGAGGCGGCAAATGCGCGCTCAAAATGCCTCAGCAACGGCTCCACATCGTCCTGTGAAGACAGATCCGCCAGGGCCTGCAGCGTTTCAATGTAGCTGGCAAACAACGCGGGGGAGGGATCGGCCACCGGTAACACCCGCTGAACCAGTTCATTAATGTAGAAACCACTGTACAACGCGCGGGGTTGGCTGACCGCTGGCGCACTGCGCACTTCCAGCTGCACCAGGGTTTTCAGCTCACTTTTGCCGGTCCAGTCCACTAATAACGGCTGGAATGGCTGAAGCTGGGCCTTGAGCGGGCTCTTGGTGCTGTTGGCGCCTCGGGCAACCACACTCATGCGGCCGTGATTCAGAGTAAAGAGATCCACCAGCAAGGCGGTTTCGCGCCAGGGTCGCCGATGGACCACATAAGCGGGCTCTTGCTGCACCGCGCCCTTCATGGCGGCCTCAGAAATCGCTCATGCCCAGGCTTTTCAGAGCCCTGTCGCTGTCAGCCCAGCCTCGCTTGACCTTGACCCAGAGCCGGAGCATCACCTTGGATCCGAACATCCGCTCCATATCAACCCGGGCTTCCTGACCGATACTACGCAGGCGCTCACCCTTATCGCCAATGATGATTTTCTTCTGGCCTTCCCGTTCGACCAGAATCAGTGCCGAAACATGCAGGGTATTGCCCTGGTGCTTGAACTCTTCAATCTCCACTGCCACGGAATACGGCAGTTCAGCGCCCAGTTGACGAGTGATTTTCTCCCGGACCATTTCGGCCGCCATAAAGCGTTCACTGCGGTCTGTGATCTGATCATCGGGGTAGAAGTGGACACTTTCGGGCAGGAAGCGGCCAACAGCCGATTCCAGCGGCTCCAGATTGGTCTCTTTCAGTGCCGAAAGAGGAATGATCTCGGCAAAGTCCCGCTTTTTGGACAGAGCCTCCAGATGGGGCAACAACAGCTCCCGCTTCTCCAGCTTGTCGACTTTGTTGACCGCCAGGATAACCGGGCACTTCACCCGCTTGAGCTTCTCCAGCACCATCTCATCGGCGCTGGTCCACACCAGCTGGTCCACCACGAAGACCACCACATCCACGTCGATAAGGGCGGACGCGGCCGCCTTGTTCATATAGCGGTTCAGGGCACGGGGCTCATCCTCATGCATGCCCGGTGTATCGACATAAATGGCCTGTACCGGGCCCTCTGTCTTGATACCGAGCACCTGATGCCTGGTGGTCTGTGGCTTCCGTGAGGTGATGCTCAGCTTCTGGCCAAGGATGTGATTGAGCAGTGTGGACTTGCCCACATTCGGCCGGCCGACAATGGCGACGAAACCACAGCGGCTTTCCGGGTTTTCCGGGCGGGTAATATCAGTCATCAGGAATTCTCCACACCCAGTTGCTTGAGTGCATTTCGGGCGGCCTGCTGTTCAGCAACACGTCGACTACTGCCAGTGCCGGTGGTTTTACGGTCCAGCGAGGGCAAGGCGCAGGAGACATGGAAAGTCTGGTTGTGGGCCTCGCCGTCAACAGAAATTACTTCATAGCGCGGCAACGGAAATTGCCTGGACTGCAGGTACTCCTGCAACCGGGTTTTCGGATCTTTCTGGGTGTCCTGAATATCCAGGTTTGCCAAGCGCTGTTCAAACCAGCGTAACACCTGAGCCCGACAGGTATGAAAGTCGCTGTCCAGATAAATGGCCCCGATAATGGATTCCACGGCATCGGCGAGTATGGACTCACGGCGGAAACCACCACTTTTCAGCTCTCCCGAACCGAGCCTCAGATACTGGCCCAACTGAAATTCACGACCGATCTCGGCGAGGGTAACCCCCTTGACCATACGGGCCCGAAGCCGGCTCAACTGCCCTTCCCGGGCCTTCTCGAAATGAAGATACAGATATTCGGCGATCACCATGTTCACGATAGAATCGCCCAGAAACTCAAGACGTTCGTTATTCTGGTTGCCAAAACTGCGATGGGTCAGCGCCAGCAGAAGCCGCTCCGGTTCCTTGAACTGGTAGCCAATGCGGCGCTGAAGTTGGTCTAGGTCTGGTTGTGAACTCACTGGCCCTGAAACTCATACTCGTGCTGGAAGTGCACAACGGTGTCCACGTTCCGGAAGATGTTATTGCGAACCTCGTAATCCACCTTGATCACGACCAGTTCGCCATTTTTTTCAACGGAGATGTTCTTTGGATCAAAACCGTCAACATTATTCACACTCAGGCGCTTGTTAATCAGGCTGCGCACCTGCGCAGGCCCCATCTGTGACAGGCCGTCGGTACCATCCAGGCTTTCCAGAGCCTCCTGGATGGTAAAGTCATCCAGGTAGGCCGGCCCGATCTTGATCGCCAGAGTCAGCAGGCCACCAAAGAACAGAGCCATGATCATCATCGTCAAAGCGCCGCCCTGCTGAGTGGTCAGGCCTGCGGGATAGTGTCTTCTCATCGTCTTGTACTCCGGAACCATCAGAATTATTGGATGCCACCCACCCGATCAAAAGATGGCAGACTTGTCAGTGATTTCCAGTGCATCCAGATGGCAAAGGCCTTGCCCACCACCATCTCATCCGGCACCGTGCCCCAGAAACGGCTGTCGTTACTGTTGTCGCGGTTATCGCCCATGACAAAGTAATGGCCTTCAGGAACAACCCATTCTCCCTCACCGGAACCGCTCACCCGCCCCATGGTCAGGTACAGATCATGTTCAACCTCACCCAACTGTTCCCGCCAGCGTTCCATGGGGGGCAAGCGCGCAACGAAATCCCGGGGAACCGGCTCATCATTGATGAACAGTTGCTTGTTGCGGTAACGAATATGATCGCCCGGCAGGCCGACCACCCGCTTGATGTAATTGGTGCTGCCATCCTCAGGATAACGGAACACCATGACATCACCCCGCTCCGGATCGCCGATCTCAACAATCTTGGTACCGGCCACCGGCAGGCGCAGGCCATAGGCGTACTTGTTGACCAGAATAAAATCCCCCACTTCGAGGGTCGGTAACATGGAGCCTGAGGGGATCTGGAACGGCTCGATCAGGAACGACCGAAGCACCAGGACTACCGCCAGCACGGGGAAAAATGAGCGGCTGATATCCACCAGCCAGGGTTCCCGGTCCTCGAACTCATCGGCTGATTCGTCTACCTGGCCACCCTGCTCTGCGCCGGCAAGCCGACGCTTTCTCAGGAACGCGATGTCCGCCAGCCAGACCGCTCCGGTCACGAAGGTCAGAACCACCAGTACCAGTGGAAAATCGATGTCCATCCAGGTGCCTTTTTAGTTATCCACTTTCAATACAGCAAGAAACGCTTCCTGAGGCACCTCGACATTACCCAGCTGCTTCATGCGTTTTTTACCTTCCTTCTGCTTCTGAAGCAGTTTCTTTTTACGGCTGACGTCGCCACCGTAACACTTCGCCGTTACGTTCTTGCGCAGGGCCTTGACCGTTACCCGGGAGACCACCTGGGTACCAATGGCAGCCTGAATGGCAATATCAAACATCTGACGCGGGATCAGCTCTTTCATCTTCTCGATCAACTGGCGCCCTTTGCGGTGGGACAGATCCCGGTGCACAATCAGCGCCAGGGCGTCGACACGATCCCCGTTGATCAGCACATCCAGTCGAACCAGGTTGGCACTCTGGAAACGGACAAAGTGGTAATCCAATGACGCAAAGCCACGGCTGGCCGATTTGATCCGGTCAAAGAAGTCCATCACCACTTCCGCCATCGGCAGCTCGTAGGTGAGCTGTACCTGTGTGGACATGAAGTGCATGTTCTTCTGCACACCGCGCTTTTCTTCACACAGGGCAATGACATTACCGAGGTGCTCCTGGGGTACCAGGATGTTGGCCTCGACAATGGGCTCACGCATTTCTTCGATGGAACCAATATCCGGAAGCCGTGATGGGTTGTCCACCGACAGAGTCTCACCCTGCTTGGTGACCACTTCATAGATTACCGTCGGCGCCGTGGTAATCAGATCCAGGTCGTACTCTCGTTCCAGCCGCTCCTGGATGATCTCCATGTGCAGCATGCCCAGGAAACCACAGCGGAAACCGAAGCCCAGAGCATCCGAGTTCTCGGGCTCAAAGAACAGCGAGGCGTCGTTGAGGGTGAGCTTTTCCAGGGCATCCCGGAAATCGTCATAATCGTCGGCGCTGACCGGGAACAGACCGGCGTATACCTGGGGTTTGACTTTCTTGAACCCCGGCAGCATCGGGGTTTCTTCCGCAAACTTCTGGTGCACGATGGTGTCACCCACCGGCGCACCGTGGATATCCTTGATTCCCGCAACGACGAAACCGACGTCACCCGCTTCAAGCACATCAGTGTCGGTGGGCTTGGGATTGAAGACACCGACCTTGTCGGCGTTCCAGGCTTTCTTGGTGGACTTGATAACGATCTTGTCGCCTTTACGCAGTACACCTTCGGTCACCCGAACCAGTGACACCACGCCCAGGTAGTTATCAAACCAGGAATCAATAATCAGTGCCTGCAACGGCGCGCTGCGATCACCCTTGGGGGGCGGAATCTTTTTGATCAGATCCTCGAGTACATCCTCAACACCCAGTCCGCTTTTGGCACTGCAGCGCACGGCATCGGAAGCGTCAATGCCGATAATGTCTTCAATTTCCGCCGCAACCCGCTCGGGCTCGGCCTGGGGCAGGTCCATCTTGTTCAGGACCGGCACCACCTCAAGGCCTTGTTCGATAGCGGTGTAGCAGTTGGCCACCGACTGGGCTTCCACACCCTGACCGGCATCCACCACCAGCAGCGCCCCTTCACAGGCATACAGTGAGCGGGACACCTCGTAGGAGAAATCCACGTGGCCCGGGGTATCGATGAAATTCAGTTTGTAGATTTCCCCATCCTTTGCCTTGTAGTTGAGCGTGACGCTCTGGGCCTTGATGGTGATCCCGCGTTCCCGCTCCAGATCCATGGAGTCCAGGACCTGTTCGGCCATTTCACGGTCTGTCAGGCCACCGCAGATCTGGATAAAACGATCCGCCAACGTGGATTTACCGTGGTCGATGTGGGCAATAATGGAAAAGTTACGGATTCGGCTCAGTTCAGTCACAGACAATGATTACTCATATAAGACGTAGGATTGAGCCCGGAGGGGCCGCTACCGGGATCCGGGAACGGCGTGATTTTACCGGTTACAGGCCGCCATTGCCATGATCAGGAAATAAGCGGCTTCTCGTACTGCCGGATCAGGAATCCGATCAGGGCATCTTCGTCCAGCGGATAGCTGAACAGATTGCCCTGGCACTGGGCGCAACCGGCGGATTTCAGGAACGTCAGCTGCTGCAGCGTTTCCACCCCTTCCGCCACCACCGTCAGGTGCAGCTTGTGAGCCAGGGCGATCACCGCCGACGCCACATCGGTGGCACTGACGTTATAGGGAATGTCGCGAATGAAGCGATGATCAATCTTGATCACATCCAGCGGCAACTGCTGCAGCGCCACCAGTGAGCAGGAGCCGGTACCGAAATCATCCAGAATCAGGCACACGCCCAGATCGTTCAGGGACACCAGCAATTCCCGCAGCATTCTCGGATCTTCATTGAGCAACTCCGCCGGCATTTCCAGCTCCAGCCGCTCGGGAGAGACCCCCGTCTCGGTAATTACCCGCCGGATCATGTCCAGGAAGCCGGAGTCCGTCAGCTGACGCACCGAGAAGTTCACCGCCATCTTCAGCGACTCGAACCCGGCCCGCTCAAGCGCCTGGACCTGGATACAGGCTTGCCGCAGCGCCAGCTCGCCCAGGCGGATAATCAACCCGGTTTCTTCCGCCAGAGTGATGAACTGCTGGGCCGAGACCAGGCCTTTTTCCGGATGATGCCAGCGCAGGAAAGCCTCAACACCGATCACCCGCTGAGTGGCCAGATCCACTTTTGGCTGGTAGTGCAGGACAAACCGGTCGCCATCGAGTGCCGTGGCCAGTTCTTCCTGCTGCAGCAGGCGACGGGCGGCCTGGATGTTCATGGCCGGCGTGAAGAACTGATAGGTATTGCGCCCCAGTTCCTTGGCGCGGTACATAGCCAGGTCGGCATATTTCATCAGCGCGCCTGCATCCTCACTGTCGTGAGGGATCATGGTGATACCGATGCTGACGGTCACACCCACTTCATGGTCGTTCAGGCGAATACGCTGGCACAGGCGCCGCAGAATGTTTTCCGCCACTTTGCCGGCGGCTTCGGAGCCACTGATCCGGGACAACAACACCACAAATTCGTCGCCACCGAGCCGGGCCACGGAATCTTCCTCACGGACACAGCCTTCCAGCCATTGCGCGACCTGACGCAGGAGTTCGTCACCGGCATCGTGCCCCAGGGTATCGTTGATTCGTTTGAAACCGTCCAGATCAAGGAACATCAGGGCTGCCGCCTCGCCACTTCGGCGGCTGCGACGAACCACGTGATTCAACCGATCCCGGAACAGCTGCCGGTTGGCGAGCCCGGTCAGTGGATCGTAGAACGCCAGCCGGTGCAGTTCGGACTGAGCCGCCTTGAGCTGGGTAAGATCGCGAAGGCTCAGAACCACACCGTTGACGCCAGGCACCGAGAGCATCGCGGTGAAGGTGCCTTCCATATCCCGCCACTGGCCATCGGCATCGCGCACCCGGGCACGCACCACCGGCATCTGTTTGCCCGGTGAGGCCATGGACTCCTCAAAACCTCTTTGCAGGTGCGACCAGTCATCCATGTGCACCAGCTTCTCGAATTCCAGGGCTTCCACCTTGTCCGGATCGAACCCCAGGATATCACGACTGGAAGGGCTGGCATAGAGCGGGCGCCCACGACGATCCATGACCAGGGTGACGTTCGCTGCGCCCTCAGTGATGGCGCGATAACGGCCGGCGCTGACCTGGGCAATCAGACGGGAGCGAATCAGGGCCAGCACGAACAGCCAGAGCAGCAAACTGATGGCCAGGCCAGAGCCGAGAACAATAGGAGGCCGTGGATCGGCGGCGAGATAATCAAACGCCGGCGTGGAACGGGTCTGCAGCAGCCATTCCCGGCCACCGTGTCTGATGGTTTGGCTCATTTCAAAGCTGAATTCGTTGTCCAGCGATCCGAGATTGGAGCCATACATCAGCGTATCTCGTGCCACCAAACCGCTGTCGTAGATGCGCACATCCAGAAACGGCGATATCAGGCCAACAATACCGTCGATCAGGTTGTTCATCCGGAAGGCACTGAACACGTACCCGGCCAGCATCATGCGGCGCTCGGCCCGGATCTCCGGAATCTCGCCGCCCTGGAACACCGGGTAGTACATCAGAAAACCGGCCTGGTCCTCGGCGACAGACTCCTGCACCAGCACAACCTTGCCGGTGACCGTCGGGATAGCGTCATCCCGGGCCTGCTCCATGGCGGTGCGGTGGATGGGGTCACTGAAAGCGTCATAACCCAGCGCCTTGCGATTACGCTCGGTGCCCGGCTCCAGATAAACCATGGGATAGTAGTAGGGCCCGGTACCCAGCGGCTTGACCAGATAATTGTATAGCCCCTCCGCCCGAACCGAGGCAATGTGATCGGCCATTTCGCGGACGCCAATACGCTCAACGAAGCCGATACCCTCAATGCCAGGGTAATAACGATTGATATCGACGTTGTCGACGTACTCTTTCCACTGATCGCGTGTGACTTTACCGGTGACAGCAAACAGACCGGCACTGCCGGCAAGAACCTGTTCGTAATTGAGCAGGCGTTCTTCAATCGCGGTTTTAAGCTGCAGGGACTGAGTGCGGAATCGGGCCTCGGTGCGATCTTCAACCAGCCGGATGGAGACCTGCCAAAGCAATACCGTCGCAATCACAGACACCAGGAATACCACCCAGGCTATCCAGGAATTGCGCAGCTTCAGCAACTGACGGAGGGGAAGATCCTTTTTGGTCATCATCGTGTTCGGCCCATTCCATGACCCGGTTTATTGTCGAATCCGGCGAGTATAACAAAAGTGTTCTTGAACCCACAGTTTGGCCGGCCGTTGGCGCTAAGGTGTGGCCGACAGCTTGGTCGGTGCTCCTGACACCCTTGGCAATTCAGGCTGGCTTGCGGAGGTACAGACGGGAGCTACGGTCGCAAAGCGCCGTTCTTTGAATACACGATCCAATCGGTTCATTGCCTAATAATCCACGCTTGGTGCGTCCAGCGGACAACTGCCAGGTTTCAGGGATTCGGCAAAAAAATCCAGCAACAGTCGCACCTTCGGCGACAGATGACGATTATGGGGATACACCGCCCAGATACCGTCATCGTCTTCCTGGTAATGAGTCAGCACCGGAATCAACAGCCTGGAATCCAGAGCGTTCTGAACGTAGTAATCCGGTAGTTGAACAATACCAATGCCCTTGAGGGCGGCATCAAGCAGGGCCCTGCCACTGTCGCAGCGGATGTTCCCCGTTACCCGCACGTTGCGAGGCTGGCCCGCTTCCTGGAAGCGCCAGTAATCCAGGTTTCCCAACAGGCAGTTGTGGTTCACCAGTTCGGACAACGAGTGGGGCGTGCCTTGCGTGGCGAGATAATCCGGCGAGGCACACACGTATAGGGTTCGCGATGCCAGGCGTCGGGCCATCAGGGTCGAATCCTCCAGCTTACCCATGCGAACAGCCAGATCGTATCCTTCAGCCACCAGGTCCAGCGTCTGGTTGGTAAGCTTCATGTCCACGTCGAGTTCGGGGTATCGCAAAACAAAGTCGTTAACCAACGGAGCAATGGATTTCTCTCCATAGGTCACCGGCGCAGTCAGCCTCAGCCTGCCTCGCGGGACCAACTGCATGTTGGTAATAGAGCGCTCGGCCTGCTCCAGGGCGTCGAGTACCTGCCGGCAGTGCTGGTAAAAGATCTGTCCGGCCTCGGTTACCGACACCCGGCGTGTGGTGCGGTAGAACAACCGGGTCGATAGGCGGGCCTCCAGGGCACTGACCTGGCGGCTGACCTGTGCCGTCGACACATCCAGTCGCTTCGCGGCACGCGTGAAACTCTCGGTTTCGGCAACCGCCACAAACTCGTTTATCCCTTCCCAGCGATACATGGTTTTCCCCGTTTGCTTTGCACCACCCGATTATTGCACACACGTAAAGGTGATTTGATAAAAACAGCGATTATCAATCAGAGGGCCATAAATACAATATGGCCTTCGTTTGGGCGTCCCGCCCTTCCTGAATGACCAATGGAGAACGTTATGGCTGAGATGATCAAATCAAAAGCAGCAATTGCCTGGGGCCCCGGTCAGCCACTGTCGGTTGAAGAGGTGGACGTGATGCCCCCGAAAGCAGGGGAAGTACGGATAAAAGTGATCGCAACCGGTGTATGCCACACCGATGCGTTTACCCTCTCGGGTGAGGATCCCGAGGGCAACTTTCCAGCCATCCTTGGCCATGAAGGCGGCGGCATTGTAGAGGCGATTGGTGAAGGCGTTACCAGTGTTGCCGTCGGCGATCATGTGATTCCTTTGTATACCCCCGAATGTGGCGAGTGCAAATTCTGCCTGTCCGGCAAAACCAACCTGTGCGGGAAAATCCGCGAAACCCAGGGCAAGGGGCTGATGCCCGATGGCACCAGCCGCTTCTACAAGGACGGCCAGCCCATCTATCACTACATGGGCTGCTCGACCTTCTCCGAGTACACCGTTCTGCCGGAGATTTCGCTGGCGAAGGTCAACAAGGAAGCCCCGCTGGAAGAAGTGTGCCTGCTGGGCTGCGGCGTAACCACCGGCATGGGCGCGGTCATGAATACCGCCAAGGTGGAAGAAGGCGCTACGGTGGCCATTTTCGGTCTCGGCGGTATCGGCCTGTCTGCGATTATTGGTGCGACCATGGCCAAGGCGAGTCGGATTATCGTCATCGATATCAACAACAGCAAGTTCGACCTGGCACGACAGCTTGGCGCAACCGACTGCATCAATCCCAAAGACTATGACAAGCCGATTCAGGAAGTGATCGTTGAACTGACTGACGGTGGCGTGGACTATTCCTTCGAATGCATCGGCAACGTCGATGTCATGCGGTCCGCACTGGAATGTTGCCACAAGGGATGGGGCGAGTCGGTCATTATTGGCGTTGCCGGGGCAGGCCAGGAAATTTCCACCCGCCCGTTCCAGCTCGTTACCGGTCGCGTCTGGAAAGGCTCCGCCTTCGGAGGGGTCAAAGGCCGTTCCGAGCTGCCCGGCATTGTTGAACGCTACCTGCAAGGTGAGTTCAAGCTGAATGATTTCATCACCCACACCATGGGCCTCGATGACATCAACGAAGCCTTTGAGTTGATGCACGAAGGCAAGAGCATTCGTAGCGTTATCCATTTCGACAAGTGATGTTGAGGGCGGCCTGCCACTTCGGCGGGCCGCCCCGCAACGGAGTGTCCAATGACCCTTGAAAACCTGAGCAGTAACAAAAGTTTTGGCGGCTGGCACAAACAGTACAGCCATCCGTCTAAAAGCCTTGGCTGCGCCATGCGCTTTGCGGTCTACCTGCCACCGCAGGTTGCCAATGGACAGAAAGTGCCGGTGCTTTACTGGCTTTCCGGCCTCACCTGCACAGACGAAAACTTCATGCAGAAAGCCGGCGCCCATCGTGTGGCCGCGGAATTGGGCATGGCCATCGTGGCACCGGACACCAGCCCCCGCGGCGATGACGTTGCCGACGATGAAAGCTACGATCTTGGCCAGGGCGCTGGCTTCTACGTGAACGCTACCGAAAGCCCATGGCATCCCAACTACCGCATGTACGACTATGTGCTGAATGAGCTGCCTGCACTGATCGAATCTGTTTTCCCGGTAACGGATCAACGCTCGATTGCAGGTCATTCAATGGGTGGTCATGGTGCCCTCGTTCTGGCTCTTCGCAACCCTGAAAGATACCGGTCCGTATCGGCCTTCAGCCCGATCAGCAACCCGGTAAACTGCCCATGGGGCAAAAAGGCCTTTACTGCCTACCTGGGCAAAGACAGCTCGCGTTGGGCCGAATACGACGCCAGCCTGCTGATGCGGGATGCAACACAGTTCGTACCGGCACTGGTCGACCAGGGGGACGCGGATAACTTCCTGACTGAGCAGCTTCAGCCAGAGGCGCTTGAGGCCGCAGCCAGCATCAGCAATTACCCGCTGGAGCTCAATTTCCGGGAGGGCTACGACCACAGCTACTTCTTTATCTCGAGTTTTATCGAGCAGCATCTGCGATTTCATGGCCGGCATCTGGGGTGTGGCTCAAATCATTGATATCGAGACAGACTGGGCGTAGGTTTTTCAGAGCAGTGGGAAATTGGCTCATATTGCAGCGGGGGGAGTGTTCGCTTTTGTTGAGTCTTGCCGGGGATGTGGACGTTCGCGAAGCCAATATTCAGACTAGGGGTAACGCCAGCCAACATGCGCGGCTACGAAATGAAGGCGAAGCCGCAATGTAGTAGGCGTCGCCGTGCTTGGCCTTGTTAGCACGACTATTGCACCGCCTTGCGTGCTTGACTCCAAAGTTCGTCAGCGTTGTCAACGCGAGAGTAGAGGTCTTCAGAGCCACCACCAGCCCCATGAGCAATGACCCATTCTGTGGCAGCGGGATTATCACCAAATAATGCCCCACCATCAGCATCGCTATTTGGCACTGTGAATTGGTATGACAAAGCCGGATGTCCGGTAACCTTCTCTAGAGAATTTACCGGCAATACTGAAACCAGAAGAGTGTGACTACCGTTACACTCAGAGTGGCCGCACTCAAAAGTAACTTTAAAGTCTGGCTTCCAATCCTCGATTGAAGCCGGATTTGGCGACCATTGCCACCCAGCCAAATCGAAGAAGGAGGCCCATGCTGCTTCAAGCCGTGTTCTGAACTGTATTCCGTTGTAAATTCCGGCCACTAGATTATCCCTCCTCAGTATTTTTTGATGCTAACGAATGATATGGACTCCCCCTGCTCCCTCGGCATCGATGTGCCACATTGAAGGTGTCGAAGTCTTCAAGCGGAAGCAGGAGGAGTCATCATGAATGTTACAACCATCGGCATTGATCTGGCGAAAACTGTGTTCAGTATTCATGGCACCAATCAGCACGGCAAGGTCATGGTTCGCAAACGGCTCAATCGCCCTAAACTGCTGGCGTTCTTCGCACAACTGCCACCGTGCCTGATTGGCATGGAGGCCTGTTCCGGTGCCCATTACTGGGCTCGGGAGTTAACCAAACTTGGCCACGATGCCCGGATCATTGCACCCCGCTTTGTCGCTCCGTATCGCAAGAGCAGCAAGAATGACGACAACGACGCCGAGGCCATCTGCGAAGCCGTCAGCCGGCCCAATATGCGCTTCGTTCCCATCAAGACTGCGGACCAACAAGCGGTACTATGCCTGCACCGTATTCGCCGTGGGCTGACCAAAGAACGCACGGCCCAGATCAACCAGATTCGCGGGCTGCTGGCCGAGTTCGGACTGATCATTCCTCAGGGCCGTTATCACGCTCGCCATCGGATTCCGGAAATCCTGGAAGATGCCGAAAATGGTTTACCCATGCTGGCCCGGCGTTTACTCAACAACATCAACCAGCGCATTCTCCAGCTCGATGAGGAGATCCTGGCCTATGACCGGGAAATCGAAGCCATGGCCCGGCGCGACGAACAGGCTAAACGGTTGATGGCCATTCCCGGCATCGGCCCACAAACAGCCACTGCGATATTGGCCAGTGCGCCGGATCCCAGACAGTTCAAAAGCGGACGACACTTCGCCGCCTGGCTCGGGCTCGTACCCAGGCAGTACTCGACCGGAGGCAAGCCCCGGCTGGGTAGAATCACCAAGCGCGGGGACAAGTACCTGCGAATGTTGCTGATCCATGGCACCCGAGCGGTGATTGCCAAACTCGCCGACAAACACGATCAACTCAGCCAGTGGGCCAAAGGGTTGGTGGAACGTCGCGGCTACAAACGAGCCGCCGTGGCATTGGCCGCCAAGAATGCCCGGATTATCTGGGCACTGTTGATGAACCAAACCGAGTTTAAAACACAGCCTGCAGAGGGCTGATAACGGGCAACAACGACAGGCAGAACACGCCTGCCAGCCGAGTCTTGCAACGGCAAGCGATGACGGAACGGTCAGACCGAGAGTGATTGAACCTGTTAAGCCTTGCGGCTGAAACAAGCCGACTAACGAATGAGGTCATCACTCACACGCATCATCATCCTGGCCCGGGCAACAATGCCCACACAGAGGCCGAATGTAGAGCTGCAGTCTCAAACCGCTTCGAAATCAAATGGCGTTGCTTGACCGCAGGGGGAGTCCATGTAGCTTTTGTTTAGCGGCGCACATGTAGCGCAGCGAAATGGGCGTCCGGTGTAGGGCCGGAGGCCCGGAACGTACTACAACAATTTGTTAAGTGATTCCAGGCTCTCAGGGCCGCCCTCCAATCGAACGCACTCAGCGGATTCTTGCTCCCATGGCGCGGCGGATGCTGTGTGGAGGTGAACAGAAACCCTTGATACGTCGAGTTCATCGAGCAAACCGGCTGGAACCCAAACCATACCGGTGCCCCGCAGGCTATTTGGAACCGGACTCCCACAACTTGAGCAAAAATCGCTCCGGAAACCACTTGGCTTTTGGTACGACCGGATCTCGCTTTGACCTGAGACCCAACGAAAACTAGAACCCTGCACAAATGTGGCAGCGTTAGCGGCAGCCCCTGTGGCTTTGCGGCACAGCGAGCAGTGACACTGATAGAGATTCCGTATCTCCCCATCAATTTCGAATTTCACGCTTCCGCAGAGACATTCACCTTGCATCGATCAGTCCTTTGGCACTTAACGCCAGCCATAAGCGGCGGCCCGACAGGGACGTCCGGTGGAGGGCCACCGGCCCGGAACAGACTTAATGGCTTTGTTATACCTGACCCAAGACACAATCGATCTCCGTTTCTACAAGCCAGTCCGGATTGATGAAGCGGCTTACTTCAACAAACGTACACGCGGGCTTTATTGCAGAAAATAGCTCACCATGTGCTTTGGCGGCGTCCTCCCAACGAGAAATGTCAGTGAGCATGATGCGTGTTCTGATTATATCTGTCGGTTTTCCTCCAGCCTCTTCGATAGCCCGAATAGACAGCTCCAAGCAATACTTGGTCTGCCCATAAATATCCCCAACGCAGGTAGTTTCACCATTCTCTATGGGTGCCGTGCCGGAGACAGAAATCATGTTTCCAACTCTGCATGCTCTGGAAAACCCAATCGGTTCTTCCAAAGGAGAGCCAGAACTTACCAGTTTTCTCATATGCTCCTCCTTGAGGTATAACGCCGCTCAGCACGCGCGGTTGCGGAATGAAGGCGCAGCCGCAATGTAGTAACCGTCACCGTGGCTGGCCTTGTTAGCCATTTTCTACCAAGGAGCCGATTTTATCCCATACAAACCAGTATGTTGGAACAACACTACCATCTGGAGCATTCCATACACTCTCTTGCGCGTTACGAGCCCCAGCCGATTTATAGAATGCTTGCGCTTTTACATTCTCTTGGTTCACCAACAAGCACAAACCTCCGATTGGCTCCTGTTGGTGACACCAACGGGAAACTTCGATCAAGAGCGACTTTCCGATGCCTTTTGATTGATGGGCTTTGCGTACATGCAAATTATCCAAGTAGGAGCCCCATTTGGAATTCTCAGCTGCATATACACACGCGAACCCCAGGATTTCTCCGTCCTGCTCAGCAACGACCACATGCTGGTTAGGCTTTGGCATATCAAGCCGGCTTGCCCACACCTCATTTCGTTCTTGAGGTACGACATCCGAAAGATATTGCGCAGTTAAGGCATTTTGATACGTATTACGCCAACTCGTGGTATGTATATCTGCGATACTCTGAGCATCGCTTGCCAATGCTGCTCGAATTTTCATATAGGACCACTCTCCTTGTGTGGCTAACGCCGCGCTCTGCGGCAAATTTGGAGCGCAGCGGAAAATTTGTCCGGCAGCAGTGCCTTGTTAGTGCTTTTTATACTCACCTGTCCTTACTCTTCGCTCTATCTCGCGCCTTATTGCGCCAGTTGCATACTCCTTGTTTCCGCCAGTTATAGATGCAACAACACTATGACCACAGTTTTCACAAATGAAGTCAGTCTTATTGACGTCCGAATAAAGACTGCGGCAAGAGCTATCATCATAAACTAGCGTTGCATCGCAACGAGGACAAAAGCACCAAACATTTGAAATTTGATTTCCCACCCAACTCCATCGCCATTTGGCACCATAAATGAAGTCTTCAATATATGATTTAAATTCAGGCTCTTCCGATTCACCTTTTAGAACAAGGTAAATATTGACTAAGCCAACGAATGCCAGAATGAAGATTAACAACCAAACCCAGCCTGGAAGGGAATATGAGGCAACCAAAGCTTCCCAACACCAAATTACTCCAGACCAAAGCCATGATAAAAAGCTAACGAGATATCCTCTCAGCACCGGAACGGCCAAGAGAATTACTCCAGCAATTACTGAAGCAATAGCTCCGTTTCTTATCGATTTGAAAGAATTCTCGCTCATATTTCCCCTAGAGCACTAACGCCCGCAGCACGCGCAAAGTTGGAGCGCAGCGGAAACTTTGTCGCTGTGCCTGCGATTGTTATAGCGCGTATGCCTCGCCAATGACTTTCTCATAATTATCAGCACTGAATTCAAACGGACCAAGCCCCTCAATAAGGTCGGGCTCTTCATAACCATTTTCGTATGCAAAATCGCTCCACACGTAGGTATCGCCGGATCTGGTGATCTTACAGCCGTATGCCCCGCAACCAATATCGGCACATTCTGGACAAATATAGATCAAGCTTCTGCCTGATTCTGTTTCTGGGCTTTCTCTAAGTAAGAGCTGCTTCAAACTGTGCTCGTTTAGGTTGGCCCAACCGCGAGCGAAACACCCCAGAAAATCTTTGTGACCACCAGCCGCACGAATGATGGTCTCTAGCAGGGAGTTACCATCTATCGTGAAATCACAGGAAAAGCTTTCATGAACTTTACATCCACCACTTTCACTTCCTGGCCTATAGAGAATCTTGAAATCTAGCACTGCACACCTATTGCGCTATAACGCCAGCCATAAGCGGCGGCCCGACAGGGACGTCCGGTGGAGGGCCACCGGCCCGGAACAGACTTAATGGCTTTGTTATACCTGACCCAAGACACA
>Ga0209815_1000837_pt1 | contig 21823 bp, 8 predicted proteins | sample CoawatmetaG00DNA_FD_187507 | JGI IMG/M metagenome (GOLD analysis project Ga0209815, IMG submission 187507) | Marine microbial communities from the West Antarctic Peninsula - Coastal water metaG002-DNA (SPAdes) (version 2) | ecosystem: Environmental > Aquatic > Marine > Coastal ...
TTCTATAAGACCAGCGTCTTTTAGTTTTATTAAACGATCAAATACAATACCCTGCATCATATCAGCTGCTACGTTTGCAGCCAACTCTCTATCGATGTCGGCATAATCTAAAAACGCATCGTTTATATCTTTATAAACACCTTCTGACGCCAAAACCTTGCCATCTGTCTTTTTATCTTCTTGTTCTGTATTAACTTTTCCTCTTGGCATTCTAACAGTAACACCACTACTTACTCCTTGGAATTTATTCCATTTTTGAATGTACTGTAAGGCATTTCCAGCGTCAAACTTAGACCAATCCATACCCGTCATTTGAGTTTGATTTTTAAACGTGTTTCCAAAAATATTACCAATGTTGAGTAGGGTACCTGTATTTTCTTCGTTTAAATCAGTAAGACTAAAAACCTTCATCACATCAGAAAGGTTTGTCATCCACTCTTTGTAATATTCTGCATCACCTTTTTTAAACTTACCACCATATCTTAGCTCAAAGAATTTTTCAGCTGCAACAGCTAACCTTAAAAGCTTTGGATCATTGCTAGAAATTAATTCAGCGTCTATAGCCAGTTTCATTTCTTCAAGCTGTGCCGTAGACATGTTGTCTTGTATGAAATGTAGCCCTTCGTGGTGAAATGCATTTGTAGATAATAAGTCTCCTTTTCTTATATTTGCTATTGCGTTTTCATCTACAACCCAAGCGTCATTACCTAGTGTAGCAGCATTCACGTCTCCACTCCAAAGCCTTCTCATATCAAGCATTTGCCGTAGCTTAGTGGCATTGCCATACTTAGCGTGTTGTACAAAAGCAGCGGTCTTCGCATCTTCAACAGCCAAGCCATCGTTAGTAAATCTTTCTATAGTATTTAAAATTTCGCTTGAATTACTTAGCCAACTTTCATTTTCAAAAAACTTGATAAAATATTCGTTAGCTTGTTTTTTATCTTCAAACCTTTTAAACTTTTTACCTTTAAAACTACCTTTTTCAGTAGTATTTATAAATTCAGCAAGTCTTCCATCTTGAAAGTAATTAGAAATAACAACTTCTTTAAGAATTTCATTATTTTTTTCTGCCACCTCAGTATCTACATCAGCTATTCTTTTTTGATTTTGAAGAGTTTCTATGTTTCCAACACCACCTGTATTTGCTTTTTTTATTTTATCATTTTCAACTTCAAGCTCTCTTTTGCGTTTTTCAAGTTGTTTTCTTTCAACTAACTTGTTAACGGTGGCTTCCTTTTGCTCGAGGTCCATATTTTTGTACTGGCTAACATTGTTAACCATGTCTTCAACGGCTTCTAACTGGCTAAACTCGTTATCTCTTTCTTCTTGAGTTAACATGCCATCTTCCATGGCTTGATCTATTTGCTTCTTTTTATTGTTTATTAGAGCTCTAGCTTGCTTAGGGTTTGCAAATACTCTAGCATTAAATTCTTTTTTTCCTGCAACTGCAACTTTACCACCAGCGGTAAGAAACGGTGTTGTTAAAAACGCTTGGCCAGCACCCTCCATCATTCTCTTGACATTGTTTTCGCTCCAAAACTCACCACCCTCCATATATCCAGTGGCAGCTTCAACGCCTTTAATGCCCAAAGCTTCTTGGAATGACTCGGTAACAGATTCAACACCTGTAGCAGCGTATAATCCTTTAGCGCCTTGAGATGTTAGTATTTTCTTAAATCTACCAGCCATAAAGTCTCTTATAACACTCGTTGGAACTGCTTTTGCTGCTTTTGAAAAAACAAAAAAGTTACCTACAATATCTAAAGATGCAGCCGCTGCCCCGTATTTTACAGCTGGTTTAAAATCAACCTCACCATTGCTAACAACTTGAGTCATTATTCTAGTTCTAGCTTTTTCGTCTAACTCTTGAAAAGCTTGTTTTGCTTTTTCATCACTTAAATTTGGAAATGTTTTTCTTGCAGATTCTATAACTATAGATTCAGTAGCAATACCACCGGATTCTTGAGCGAAAGTTGGATACATTAGCATACCACCAATCATTTGAGCGCCTTGAGTACCAAGCATTCTTTGAAATTCGTCTGTAGTAACTTGTGGATTAAATATAGACTCATCAAATATTTCAGCTGGATCAAGTTTAGATAACTTTTCTTGATATTCATTAGACTTAGATATACCGCTGTTAATTGTTTGTACTCTTTCTGGGATTTTGCTTTTTAATGCTTTTATTCTATCACCTATAGTTCCGCTATACTCTTCTCTACTAACGCCTTCTCTCATGCTAGGAGGAGACATTTTTCTATATGGATCGCTTTCATTAGCCCCATCTTTAAGCATTTGTTCTAAATCTGAAATTTCTTTGCCTTCGTTGTTAAGCGCATACCCCTCGGCTATTATATTTCTATACTCACTATCTCCTTTTGTAATCTGCATGCGACCTACACCAAAACCATGAGACATGTCAGCCCAACTATCACCTATAAGAGGTATGTTTCTAAGTGCACTAGAAAAAGGTAAAATTTCCTCTTCAGCCTCTAGCACGTACTTCTCATTTAAAAGAGACCCTGGCATATCTTTGTGGCCATACTTACTTACCACAGCTTTGCTTACACTATTTACTAGTTTTTTGTATTCAGTACTATTATTTACAAGATCTTCTTGTTTAGCCCTAACTAGTTTTTCTAATTCTTTATTTGCTTGATCAACACCACTTTGACTGTATAGATCGTACTTACCAGCTATTAGTCTAGTTTGCTCTGACGTGTATTGCTCTAAAAACGGTGTGATTTCTTTTACAACACCGCTCCAAATTTCGTTGTCCTCCATAACGTCTAAAAACACTTGTTTTTGGTGTTGCTCTATTTCTTTAGCTGTTAAATCTTCTATTTTTTTACCTTTGTTAGGCCCGTCTGTAATAGACACAGTAGGATCTTGTTTTAATAAACTTCTTGTAGCGTTTTCTGTGTTCTCAGCATACTTTATAGTTTTAGCGTATAAATCTATATCGACAGCATCTACCATACCTTCTTTTTGGTAATTGTCTTTTATAAAACTATTTATTCTACCTGCCTCTCTCTTGTCACTGCCAAACACGTTTCCAAAAAACTTGTCAAACGAAAACTCTTGTGTTTCAGTGTTGCCATTTTTATCCGGTGGAGAAGTTATTGTTATATAATCTCCAGTTATTCCAGTTTCTTCAAAAGTAAAACCTAATCCACCAAATCTAGATTTAAGTTTTTTTATAGCTACCTCCTCCGTTTCTCTTGTGTCTTTTCTAGTTACTCGTGGTAATTCCGTAGAACTTTCTTCCCCATTTAATGCCGTATTTTCTGACCCTACTATTGGCCCTGCAACCGCAGAGTCTGTTGTCTTTTCCTCGTCACCATCGATTAAATCAAAAAATAGACTTTGCTCTTTTGATTCGTTTTCTTCGTCAGAATCAATAGGTAATAAATCGTTAAAGAAGTTTAAGTTATCTGGCATATTATATTTTATTATTTAGGAATAGACCACTGAAAAGGAAGACCTCCTTTTTTATCACTTTTAAATTTTTGAAACCCAGTAGACGTTAGTAAACTAGGTCCTTTTGGTGGTTGCAATGCTTTTAACATTTCTGTACCACTCAGTATCTTGCCCTTATCTGATTCCCAATAACCTTTTTTGGCGTTAAACTTCCAAGTTCCGCTTTTGCTTTTAATAACACCGCTTTCTAATCTTTGGTATACGTTTCTAAACGTATCACCAGTTATTGAAACCGTGTTACCATCACCACTGTCTACGTTCCCATAATTAGTTCCTGATGGAAATGACTTAAGTATTGACTTAGGTAATCCAGTTTGTTGACTTGATGCCGCTGCGACGGCTGCCGCTTCTGAGTTTTTAACAGCCTCTCTTTGTGTTCTCATGACATTTGTATTTCTACTCATACCAACGTTATTTGCCCTAGCTAGTTTACCATCTTTACCTGCAACCCAATTTACAAAAGTATCCTTAAGTGTTTGTTCGCTGTAAAATTTATCGCCTTTATCGAACATAGCTAGGGAAATTCTATTTTGATTCTCAGTACTTGCAAAATCTGATTGTTGAATTCCGGGTTTGTTATCAGACATACCATCCACACCTCTCAACACACCTGTTGGCGTTAAATTACCTTCTTCATCTTGAGGCAAAACATTAGCTAGCTTCGCGTACTCTGTAGCTGATAATTCGCTTATACTAGTAAATTCTTCTTGGAATGATTTGTCCAAGTGACCAAACGTAGCGTGTATGGATCTGTGCAATCCTTCTGACGTCTCTACAAGTGGCTCTATTGATTTCTTTGCTTTGTTAGATTGGTATTCATCCCACTCCATACCAAGTAGCTTCCCATTTTTCTCAGCGTTATTAAATATTTTAGTATAATTTCCTTCTAAATTAGGATCTTTTGGTACCAACACACTTTGTATCTGCTCTGTAGTATAAGTTCTTACTTCACCGTCTTCGTCTTTAACAGGTCCTTTTAGAACACCACTTTTACCTTCTCCATCGTTCATCAGTGTGTGTATTATTCTTTTCTTTTTAGGATCATAACTACTTTCAAAATAATTACCATTTTCAGTATGTTCTCCAGTAGTTTGAGATGACGCAAAGGCCTCTGCTAATTCTATTCCGTGAGCTCCAGTTGCTTTTGCGTCGAACGCACCACTCGCCTGTATATCATTTATTACTTTTAAGCCCGCACCCGTCTTAGCCACCTCAGAGTAAAAAGCATCTCTTTGTTTATATATATCAGCTCTTTTATCCATGTTTTCCCTGCTTAATGGATTATTACGTATTTTTTTTACTTCATCCACTGGTCCTTGTGCTACAGTTGGATCATCACTTGTGTCTGGAGTAATCATCCACCCGGCTTCTCCTTCGGTACCACCCTCTGGCTGTAGTCCCTCAACTTCTTTTGAAGTTTGCCATGTTTTTCTAAGTTCATCTTTAAACCCTCCTATTTGTGCCTCTAAACCTTCACCACCTGGTGTATTTCTTATATCAATATTAGCACGCCTACGTTCTCCGGCTTTTATTATTGAATCTTTAGAAAGAGAGAGAGTACTGTCCATTATAGTTTTCCACATTGCTACATTTGACTGCATTGTTTCAGCATAACTCTGAGCTATACCTTCAAACTGCTTACTATAATCGCCTGGCCCACTAGCCATCCCAGCTCTTGTTGCGGCAGTAACTATACTTGCGTCTGCTCCTGGGTTTAAATTTATTGCCATATTATTTATTTTTTAATTCTGTGATTAGCCCAGCCATCTCTTCAATCATACTGTTAACAGGTATACTATCTATTCTATAACCTAAATCTTCCGTAAGCAAGTCATAACTAAATTCAACTCCACCGTAAACTTTTTTATTTAAAACATCTTTGGCTATATCTTTAGCTGCTATACACCTAATTTTATGCATATCACATACGTTTACTTTTGATCCATTATTAAATTCTACTTCGTAAAATCTTTCTTTTGTAGGATCTTCTAGATATTCATGTTTTTGTAATACTTTTACTGGGTTACCGTCGTAACCAATAACCATGTCACCTGGTTTTATATCTTCTATGTTAATTTTACTATCAATACCATCTACTTTAGTTCCTTTAGGAACGCAACTGAAATAAATTTTAGCTGTTATAGCCGTGCTAAACATATTGGAGGTATTAGCGTTTGAAGCTTGTTGTTGTGATTGGTACTGTTGTGATTGACTAGCCAAAGAACTCATAACATTACTTTCAGCTCCTTGTAAACCAGCACTAGCTCCAGCTAGTAAACCATACTCTGAAGCCAACAAAGTTGATTCTCTCCCAAACTCAGCGCCTTGAACAGCAGCATTACCTTGCATAACCATTCTATCAGTAGCACCTTGGCCTTGCGCAATCAGATTTTCCCTACCTGTACCCATTTGCCTAGCAACTTCCGCTCCTTGCATTTGCATTTGCTGAACTTGGGTAGCACCAGCTCTTTGCATTTGGTCTATTCTAGAACCTTCCTGAGCAGCCATCATTTGATTTTGTCTTTCTTGCTGACTAATACCAGCAGAGATTTGTTGTGATTGTAAAGAACCGGCGTTTGCCATAGATTGTGCTAAACCAGCAACACCGCTACTTCCAGCTGCGCCTCTTAGAGTTTGAAGTATATTAGCTCTTTGTTGCCCGCCTTGCTGAGCTTGAAAATCCGCAGCACGCATATCAACCGTCATGTCCTCAAAACGATTTTCCATACCCTCGTACATATTTTCTGCACCAGCGGCTAAGTTGTCAAACTGCGTATTTAATCCTGCGAACTCGTTTTTAGCACCAGCAAAAGGATTTGAAAATTCAAAAGCTTCAAACGATGCTCTTTGCTCATCTGTTTTTGCTTGCTGTTTAACTTTCTCTTCTTTGTAATACTCAAACTGCTCTGCAGCAAGCCTGTTCATTTCCTCGTTAATTTCGTTAGCTTGTCCGCCACCACTACTTCCGCCCATGTTGTTTGTTTTTAGTTCTTAATTTTTATCGTAAGTATAAACTACTTTGTAATCTTGCGGTAATATCTTGAAAGCACCTGATTCCTCAGCCATATCAACAAGTTTTTGATTGCAAGTATAAGCCCAGACTGTTTCACAGCCATTTTCAATAGCTACACATGTTACATGTCTAGCGAGATCAAGTAAAATAGTCTGCCTGTCGTTTTCTCTATACGCTGGATCTGCTATTAAATAATCAACGTATCCTAAAGCAGCATTTGTTAAATATAAAAAAGCAGAAGCAATTAACTTGCCTTCTTTTTCAACAACAAAACCTCCTAAACCGTTGTTTGGTAATCGGTTTTTATTTGGTATAACAATTCCTTGAAGCTTGTATAGTTTCCACCATTTTTCCAACTCCGGATAATCATCTAATTTAATAAGACGAATATCATAATTTGGTTTGTCTTTTATTTTCATTTAATTTAATTTAAGCGTGATTATATAGTCACACTTTATGCTCTTTATTTACTACTAAGAGCAATACCTGAGCTAACCGCAAATAGTTCCGCTCGTTTTGTCGAGCTATTTGTAAGTGTTACATCCGCATAATACCCTTTTAGACTTGATTCGTTTACTGTTGTAGGTTTTGCAAATAAAACATAATCGCCTATAGTAGGTTGAGTTCCAAACTCTATATTATACTCAACTTTCAATTGAGGGTGCTTTACTTCTGTTACTCTCCCTGCTGGTAATGGTTTTCCAACAACGCCACTTGATGCTGGGGCCGTAAAATATAACATGTCTCCAACCTGTAGTGAAGAATTTATTTCGTATGAAAAAGATAATGTTTCTGCCATATTATTTATTTATTATGATGCTACGCCTACTGTTATTAAACGATCTATATCAAAAAATATAGTTTTGTTAGCAATTGGAAATCCACTCACTGTTATATTGCCTTCGAAATTTATAACGTTGTGGCAGTCGGAAAAAGTAAGAACAGTTCCAGCTGACAATGTTTGCAATAGCTCAACAACCATCAAGCCATCTCCATCACTACCACCAGGATCTGGTGTGACAGATGTTACCCTGTTACTAGACGCGTTACTTACACCAACACCCTTGTATTTAATAAGATTTCCACCAGTCACTCCTTGAGTATCACTTAAGGTAACTGTTGTACTATTGCTTACATTTGCTCTAACGGTTTGAGTTAGTGGTGCGCCAAGAACAGCTGTTACACCAGGAAATGAAAGCAAACACCCAATAGCGTTGTTTATCGCTAAGATACCTTTAGCAACAAAAGTTAAGGTTATACCATCCGCAAACGTTTGAGCGGTACTTAGGGTTAATGTTTTTGAAGCTATATCTATATTGGTCACGGTTGCCGTTGTAACTAAACTTCCACTGCTAACAGCGGATATCTGCGAGCCAACACCGATGTCTGTTAAATCATCTACTCTAACTTTACGACCTTGATCAATGTCGCTTGGAGAAACATCCCCATCAACTGTATCTGTTGTTGTAAAGTACCAAAATGATCCATCTATATCTTGAGGATCACCAGTTAGTCGAAGTCCAAACCCACCAGCATCTGTAGTTGCGTTCGTTACATCCCAATTAAATATAAGATTTGCCACATCAGCTAAACCTCCAGTAGCAGTGGTGGTTGGGAAAGTAGCGTAATTACCGGTGCTAGCCGTAACGGCCTTAAATGTTACTGTGGCGTTAGAAGCTTGTTTTGCTATATTTTTACTAATAACACTTTTATTAGAACCTGCAATCGCCGTTAAACCTTTTGTGACAAGAGTAATCGTATAAGATCCACCGCCAGCAGGGAAAGCAATATCACGATAAAAATGCTTATTACTCATTTCTACTTCTAAGTTATTGTTTTTATTGTTATGACCTAATTCAAAAGCTCCATCAAGAAAATCATAATACTTAAGAGTATCATCTTGCACTATGTACATGAAAAACTTGGCCCCAACCTCACCGGTCACAGTGATTACTCTAGTGGCCTCAGTAACGGGCATGTCCGAAGTGTCGACTTGTAAATTGCTTATTGTTTTCATTTTTTAGTTAGTTTTAGATTAATTCACCAATACCCTGTACGCTAAAACGACTAGTATCTATATCTTGAGTTGCCTTGCCTTTTATGTAATTAAACCACTTACCTTCTTTTTTTATGAATTCAATTACGGTCCCAGCATCTAAATCAGATCTAATTTCCTCGCATTTCCAACCCTGTATGTCCCTTCCTTTTTGCCATGCCTCCGCATTATTAATTGTAATAAATTGAGAGTGTTCCGGCAGCGCCACATGCGATTGGGTTCCTTCGTAATTTAATGTATTAAACATTTTCACTACTGATGGCTCATTATTTAAAACAAATTTTATTTTAGACTTTGCTTTTTCAGTAGCTTTTATTTCCTGTGTGCTATCGTACTTCTCGTATTGGTCATAAAATATATTATAATTCTCCGCGTCATTTAAAGTGGATTTAATAAACCCAGAATTAGTACCACTCCATTGGTACTTTAACGGTACGTAATGCTTGTACAATTTCCCTTTGTCAAAAGTAAAATACTTTTTAGATAAACTAACACCACTTTCTGGAACAAAACTTTTGAAGCTAGTCCAACCGTTCACGCCCTCGCTAAACGTAACTGTTTTCTCTTCAAACATAGGTGTTTCCCCATCATCAGCTAGTTCGATAGTATAAACCCTAGTCATTGAAATATTATCTATCCAGCCTAGCACTTCATTTGATAGCGTTATATTGTCGAAATTATCCCCACCATAAGCAGAAGGCCCTACGACAAATGTTTCTTGTAATTCTGGTTTATATGTTGCACCAGCAGGGTGTTGAGAAGATCGTTTTTCACTATATATATTATTAGTGTCGTCTTGATTTAAACCTATTGCAACGGTAAATTTAGCGGTGCTAGGCGTATCTTTATTTATATTAGGTATTCTAAACCCATAACCCTCACTATTGAAATAATATATATCTAGTTGCCCTTCCGTTATACCATGCTCAAATTCTATATTGTACGTTTCATATCTATTTATAGTTCTATCAATCCATTGGTTGGCACTAATAGGCGTTTTAAGCGTTGAGGCATCGGTCGATAGCGGATCAACAAATGGGCATGAATTAATTGTAACAAATTCAGCCTCACCACCATCACCATAAGTTCCTTCTAGCGTAACCAAGTCTTGCAGGTAATCAATTTCCCCAAATTGTATTCTGTTGTTCGCGGTTCCATCCTCATTTTCTTGATCGTCCCACGATACATATGATTGTAAAGATGTGTTAAAACCATCCCAATTCCAAGATCCAGATGTACCGCCTTGAAAAATTAGAGTTTGATCTATGAGTGATATGTTGCTAATACCCATTCTAAAGGTATGATCCTCAACACCATTAGTAGGCCCAAACCAAATTCGATTCCCTTTGCCATCCATTGACCATGTTGATTGGGTGCTAGATAAAATGATTTCAGCAGGATAAACCTCTCCATTACGGTAAGCGCCCCAATTTTCATTTCCAGACACAATAAGATTGTCGTTAAAATTAAATCTTAACTCGTAAGACCCAGGCTCCTGTATTTGTTTAAAATGCATTCCAGACAAATTACCATCAGAACCTTCATCGTTATTTACAATTGCTCGTAAGTTACCAGCATAGTCGCCTTCTGGATGGTCTGGGTTATTATTAACAGTGAATCTCAAAGCCCATCCACCCGGGGTGGCTTTAATGTAATCTGCTGGGAATATTTGCTCCCAATAAGTGTTAGCATTAGTGTTGTCAACTGTCTCGATATCAAAGCATAATGAATTGTCCTTATAGTATACTTCTTTTTTTGAAAAAGAGTGTGTTAAGATATCCGTGCTTTGGTCCCAATTACTAGGTGCTACATCCGTAGCTTGCGCGTCTAATCTTTTAACAATTAACTTTGTAAGACGAGCGGTGTTACCTGGCGTAAAACCTTGAAGCCGCAAAATAAATGTTTCTTTGCTTTCAGGGCTAAAAAGCCTACCGCAGTTAGGATGAAGCTTAAATATTGCCCTTAAAACTGGTCGCTGCGTGCCATACTCGGTTCTATCCACTAATTCGTGAGCAATTGTGCCACTACTCCCGGCCTGATAATAACCAACACCCTCAGGGTGTGCGGCAGCACCCCCAATGCCATTTGGATCTCCAACTGAATGTGTTTGTATTTGACCTTTACTCCCTCCCGAGCCAAAAACGTCGCCGTTTGCTGAATTATAGGATTCGTCATACTCAACGTCAACTAAATACCAGTTGGTTTCACCTCCTTCCCACGGGCTATCTGGTATATCACATTGAATGCTACCCGAATATCCAGTATTACCCTGAGTTCCCTCGACGTGAATGAAATTCTCATCAATGGGTACAATTTCTGGTAGGCCAGGCGCTGGATAAGGCGCTACATAAACACCATCAACATTAACAGCCGTGTTAAAAAGAGCTTGATTAACATTATAATTAGGGTGGGCTGGATCAGGAGACAGATAAGTGCCATAGTTATTGGTTACGGTGTAACCCGTAGTATTTTCAACATAAAAAACCTCGCTATACGGCACCTGCTCCACCCCGCTATTTAGATTGTAAGTTGGGCCATATTCAGCTCCACCTTGAGCTTCTTGATAGGTCGCAGCATTATTGCCATGTAGGGTGAATTCACCATTATCAGCATGTAAGACCTCCACCCAACCTGGAATTGCCACTGCGGGAATAGCGGAAATTGCAGGTATATCGTAACCCAAATAGCCTGGAATATATTCCGTACTCATCAACTGCTCTGCTGAGCCTTCATCTCCCGCTAAAATTGTAGTGTAAGCAGATATGGTAACCTCGGGTATGTCAGATAGAATTAAACCTGCATCAAAAGCTTGGTGTGGTGCGATCACACCAAAACCTTTTTTAATTTCTATATTATTTATTTCCCAAAGTTGATGTCTTAAGGGAAAATACGCCCCGGTGTTATCAGGAAATTGGTATCCACTACTAGTGGCAGCCTTAGCTTGATCTATACGTATTATAAGATCTTCTATAACTTTTACTTCTGTAATTCCGTCTGGATTAGGCGTGCTGCCACCATTCCATATACCATCTGGATCTTGCTGATCTGGATCTATAAACTTAAAACTTGCAATACATACAACCGTGACGGTTCCTGCACCTGATGATGGTACGTTATATAATTCAGGTATGGTTTGGGTGGTTGGGAAAGTATATACTGCCGAAGCGCTTGCAATAGGACTAGTTCCCCCGTCTACACCTGCATGCGCTCTATACTCTGTGTTATTAAAATATGGACTGTAATCGTTAATAGTATTAGTATTCCAAGAACCATCGGATTCCATACCACTTGAAACGGTTTGCTGGAATGCGTAATCATCTTGTGTACTTTGATTTGATTGAAAAGGTGATAAGGGTGCTTGCCAAAAAATATCCGCTTGAACTGGATTACCTGTTGCACCATCAATTAATGTTATTCTAGGGTTAATTAAATTGAAACCATGACGGTAGTTGCTACTTGAAGATCCATCCAATGTAGCATAACAAGTAAGCTCAAATCTGACATGTAATTCATCACCATTAAAAAACGAACTGTGATCCACGTTGCCTGGTGTTCCAGGGCCGTTGTTGTAATTAAAAAATGCCCCATTTACCCCTGGAGTGCCACTACCAATATTTCTAAACTCAACATAAGAAGTTGATGGCTCTGGCCTATCAAACACAATGGCTTTAGTACTAGAATTTCTAGTGATGGTTCTAGATATTAAGTTCAGTTCACTATAACCATGGTCAGGAATTGGGTATTCAATTGTTTTTTCTATATCAGGATCGTAGTCGGTATAAAAACTCCCATAATTTCCATCTATACCAGTGCTTGGCTCCCTATGAATAACACTATATACGTTGTCGTCAGCGTATTGGGTGGGATTTGAGCCAAATAAATCTCCGGTTACATCTGTAAAAGACGGGTTGTACCACCAACCACTATCGCTAAGAAAATCAATTCCCGCATAAGTAGCATTTGCAAATTGAATGTCATCTGAGGTTGCATCCACCGCAGCAGATTCATAAGTAGCAGAAGTAGCTGAGTTGTCAACTCCAATATCAAACGTACCGCCAGATCCATAATCAGTTCCACCACCATACACTAGACCCGCAGATCCAGTTCCAATTGTAGTTCCATAAGCTACGGAAGTTGAAAACGTATCAATAAGAATATTGTTGGAATCAGTTATAGTGGTTGTGTATACGGTGTCTACCTGCGCTTGAAATGATCCACTAAAACTAAAACTTTCATCATACGCACCAACACCAGACTGCGCGGGTGCAGCCCCTTGAATATCTCCAACTAGTATCGGTGGATGGTATGTTATTTGTACTTCAGAACCAAAAGACATATCTGGTGGTCCCCATTCAAAAGCGCCTGTTAGCGTTCCTGGCGATTTGTTAGCCTCTATATTGTAAGCGTATTCAAAATTAGTACTAGTAACTAGAGGATTTAATACAAGGTTTCTCAAACTACCCTCTACAGCTTCAATTTCTACGCCTTCGTCAAAATACGCGTTGTATATAAAGTTTTCACCAAATTTGTGTGATAAAGTTATATTATAATCTTCTTTATAACTATCGTAAGAACCTATTAAAGAATCATAATTCAACAGGTTATCTCTAAAATAATCTTGCATACCAGCCTTAGATATAGGCGTTAAACCATCTTTAGAAAGTCTAAGGACTGCGCCTCTTTGTTTATCAGTAAAGTAAGCTCTATAAGATTCAGATGCAAATGATTCTGGATTTGTAGATATACCGTATTCACCAACAAAAGGTATTGTTTGACCTAAAACATTTGTATTGGCTGTTAACTGTGGGTTTCCATCAGCATTAAATACAGCATCTTTATTTGCTAAAACTTTGACAACTTTATCTTCGCAAAAAGTAACTAAATCTGAGTCTCTACTGAATAATTTTTGTATACTACCGTATGTCGGATTTAAATCTTTAGTGATTTTTTCAGCCATTATAAACTGATTCAAGTCGTTAACCCCAGAGTTTGAGTTGTATAATCCAGAATATATTAAACCGTGTGCCCTATGCTCTTCTTTATATGGTTGCTGTGTAGTTGTTGACGCTTTAACACCATTTCCGATGTACGTTTCATTAAAGTCATCTCTAATTCTATTAGATTCTAACCCATTCCCAAAAGAAAAGCAATTATACCACGCTAATCCCAACTTTATATTATCACCAATATCACGCCTAAAAACAAAACTTGTTTTAGAATCTCTACTAGAAACCGATTGACCTAGTAACTGCTGTTCGTCAGCTATTAGTATAACATAACTCCCATCCTCTCTAGTGAATTTAAAAGGAACACCTGAATACTCTATTTCAATAATATCATCCCCAACAGGAAGTCCAGGAAATAAAACTGCTGTTGTTCCGTCCCATGAAAAAAGATGAGAGATTTGAGCTGGAGCGCTATTTCCTTGATAACTATTAGTGTTATCAGGTATTGCTGCGTATGGATCAAGTAGTGTTTTAGCAATTTTTGACACCCCTAGCATCTCTACCTTACAGCCAATAGGAGCAATTAATTCATTTGTACTTGCGTTTAGCTTGACGTGGATATTATCACTAGCCTCGTAGTATATATCTAAATCTACTTGTTGTTTTTTAGGATCAGTCTCCCATATTGCTGAAAACTTATTTAACCCAGCAAGCGAGGTTGATTGTACTTTTTCTAAAAATTCAATATTATTAAATTCTGAATTAGCAAGATCAGCACTCATATCTAATCCAACCCCATCCGCTCCACCAGTAGCATTCGTGTAATTGTTAAATTTGTGAAGGATATTAAAGCTCGAAAATACTGGGTTTTTATCTAGTTCGATTATATAACAAAGCCTTCTGTTACTAGCTTTCCCAAAATTTACAATTTTTTCGGTGAAGTTACTATAAATTGTATCAGTTGCTACATTCCCATTAAGCCCATTGTCCCCTAAAGTGTCTAGCCAAGCCAATGCAGTTTGCTCGACACTTTTGTAAAGTGTGTCTACGCTCGTTTCAGTCGGGTAATAATACTCGTTATTTTCACTTGGCTCGGTAGGAACAAAGTTAAATGGAGTCCTCCAAGAAGTGTGGTTATATAATTTTTTTACAGTTACTTTCTTAATAGTGTAAACGTTTTCGTTAGGATCACCTGAAAACTTAAATTGCGAACCAGTATGAAGGTTTCTTATAAAATCTCGTTTTTCATAAAATTCATCCCCAAGACCACCAAAAGTTGGATCCCATTGTCTTTCGTGTAATTCTTGGTAATCTAAATTATAACCAAAACCTACACCAGGGCCTGGCGTCTCGGGTAACCACGCACCTGTTTCGTCATAATTTCCTTCCATTGGTAAGCCTGAAAACTTAAAAGCTCCAGTTCCAAACCGATCTTGGGCTAATAAACCTGGGTGTTTAGAATGTCCCCCTGTAAATACTCCCCCGCCCCATATACCTTGTAATCTAGAGCCAATAGAATTCCCATCAAATAAAGTTGCTTGAGTACTTGGTATACTAATCCCATTTTCACTAAATTTGCCGTTGTGCAAGTCTTTTCCTGGCGCAAAGAATGATAGGTGCATAAAGTGCCTACCAATCTCACCATCATCGGAATATGTTTTAGTGTCTAATCCAACCCCATGATCAGTCGCGCCGCTAGTTATTCCACTAAACCATCTTCTAGGGCCACTTGCGTGATTTTCAGTAGTAGTCACCATTCCCTCTAAACCATTTATGTGGGTGGGCTCAATCTCTAACCAATTGACAGTTCTATCAACGCTTTGGCTAGGACCAGCCCAACCAGTAACTTTAGCTCCATCGAATGTGGAATTACTGGAAAGATTATCATCATCTAATAGTAATAATTTAAAATCCTCGTCCTCAATGCTCAAGGGGGAAGTATCAATTAACCCACTGTTAATAGCATCATAAAATTGAGCTTTAACATCTGAATCATCAAAATTTTTGACCACACCATCACTATTTTTCCAGTCAGTTAACCACGTTTTAAGAGGTGGGTAACTCCACGCGGAATCTTTTGGGTTGTCTTTATCGTTTTCACTATTTGCTCCAGACCAAGTTACACAACAATATTTAGCGTAGTTGCTAGCCTCACTTTGTCCAGCTACCATATGCATGGAATCTACAAAAAATGTTCTGCCGAATTTTTCGAGTATTCCATCCCAAATATGATGGTCATCACTTAATCTCCTGTAATTACCATTGGAAAGAGTGTCACCAACATTATTATTATTGTTGGGATGATGAATACTATTCACGCTTCCATGTTCAGCATCATAACCACCGTAGTTTCTTAGCCCATAATTATGACTTGTCGTATCCCACCAGACCCTGTTGCCTGGTTCATCTTGCCAGTACCAAGTTGGTGTTTTGGCAGATAAAATATAATTATCTAAAACATTTACTGAAGCGCCTTCTTCTATAAGATCTGTAACTTGATTTTTTGATATTTTAACAAAGAATTTTCCAGAGAAATCTTCAGAATCTTTAAGTTCTCTTTTTTCTACTTGAAAAATTAAATTTGGATGAAAGTCATCAGGAACTTCAGCAACCTCAAAATTTCCTAACGCAGTGGATTTTCCAAGAATATGAGCGACATCAGCATCTATTTTTGATATCTTATTTGCAAGTTTTAGCGTGTACCATTCTGAACCTTTTTTACCACCAATAACTTTGTATTTTTTAGATGATAAACCACCGCCGTCGACCCCACCCTCTCTTCTCCAAGATACATATAGATTTGCATCTCCAAACACCACGTCGGCATCTGCGTCACCACCACTAGTAGAATCTCCCTCTAATGGTACTTGCCCAAAAGTTTCTGCGCCCGTAGACATCCAACCATTCCAGTGTTGCACGCTAACTTTAATTATATCAACTTGCTTATCTGGCCTCGCACTTTGTTCGTTTACTCCAACCACACCAGGAAATAAACCAGTGGTGAAGGTAGTGCTATTACCGTAAGTAAATCCCGATAAACCATTCACAACCTGGTTTTTTACAATTCCCAAATTTATTAACTCGTATTTTATAGCGTCTGGAGCTTCATTTTGAACATCTATAACCTTAAACTTATTTTCAAATGTAACTTGCTCTTCACCAGCCCCAATTTTCTTTTTTAATACTATATAATCTTCCTCTGATACTTTATTTCTATCAGATGATGGAAATGAAATCCAAAGATGCTCGCCTCTATCAATTTCGTAAGTACTTTTAGCAACCCAAGCTCTATCCATTACCAGATTGTAATACGGAGAAGAAGTTTCTTTTACAAAAATCTTAAATGAATCAACCCAATCAGGGAAATTTGCCACTACGCTTGCATTTAACTGTAGGCTATTACTAGCGTTTTTAGTTCCATTTCCTTTTTGCCAAGGAATATTTACCGCACCTTTATTAGAGGTAAACACAGGCGTCTCTCTACCGTGTTCATCACAATAAATAATTCCAAGTTGGTAATTTCTTTGTGATTTTATAGATGGTAAACCTTTGTTTTCAAAAGTTCCTAGTTGATTTTTTCTATCATTATAACCAACTTTAATTTCAGGCTTTATATTACCTAAATTATAATTTTGCAAATAATTACCGTAAACAATTCTACCACCTGTCATTTCCTGCCCCAATGCTTTTCTCGGGACATTATCCCATGGTCTTAACAATTGATTCGCCGGGAGAGCAGCATATATGTTTTCAGTGGTTACAATATATTTTCCTTTAATATAACCACCCTCTGCCCAAAACGCGTACTGATTAACATTACCAGAGGTATTTGGTGGTGATTTGCCAAATCCAGACTCTAATTGCCCCTCTCGATTGCTCCAATCATGCCACTCAGGGTCGGTTTGTTTTATAGTGTTAATAGAATATATAATGTTAGAATTCTCTTGTTTATAAAGAAACTCTATCTCAATAGCATCTTCTGGGGTTTTAGCGGTAACAAAGTCAGTAAGTTCTATGGAGTGTATAGAATTAACCATAGCTTTGTTATGCGGATCTTTTACATCGTAAACATTATCTTTGGTATAAAAAACGTTTGTGCTATTTGTGTTATTTGTATCTTTAGTGTATTTAGGGTTAAACACAGGTTGTGTAAATGGAGCAAATGCGGAAAATTCTCCATCTTTATATTTATATCTATAAGAAAATCTTGGAAATGTTGTTTCAAATAAATTTGGAATATTACTTGGGGAATCTAAAGTTTGAGTGTGATTTATTGTTACAGTAGGTGCTTTTAAAGGCTTTGATTTTATAACTGTAATATGACGCTCTTCAATGTCTAAACGAATATCATTACCAAATATAACATCACCAACTTTCCAATCACTTACTGTTTTGTTGTTTTGGTTAGGAGAATCTGGCTGTAAGTATGCGCTTGTGCCTGTCGCGTAGTCTAGGACGTTAATTCTCTTTTTACCTAAAAACCTACCATCTCTATAGTGGCGAACGTAGTATGCACCTCCCGCAACTTGCGCATATTTGTTGGTGCCATACACGAAGGGATAAGTCACCCCGTCAACGGTTATGGATGGGTAAAAAAGTTTTTCTAATTGCTTTTTTTCAAACCAAAAGAACTTTCCAAATTCAGTGTAATTATTAGGAGGATCAAGCACATATTTATCAATCCCAGAAGGTGCTACGTATTTTAAAGTTATAGCGTCAAAACTACCGTTTTCAAAAATTAATTGAGTGTGAACGTTAAGTGAGACTCCGCTAGCATCATACTTGGGTGTACCTTTTTTACAATCATCAATGTTTATTTTCTTTGGCTCACTATTATTGTCAGTCCAAAACAATAAATTATTAATTACATTTATTCCAGTAATTATATTACCTGAAAATTTTAAAACAGCTTTAGAATTACCAGCATTTAAATCTACTACTACAGGGTTAATTTTATCGTTTACAATATCATGTTCTATAATAGCGTCTTTTTTATAACTTGAAATAAACCAATACAGCTTGTTAGTTTTTTCATTTGCAAAGCTACCCACGCATTTAAATCCTTCAGGAACAATTTCTTCAATTCTTTTATTACCTAATATGTTTTTCACAGCACCAACGTCAGAACCTTCCGATGTTGACACCTCTACGTTAACAGCATCTCTATACTGCCCATTAGGCACTAATCTTTCGTCAAGATCCTTGTTCATCTTTCCTTGAATAAAAGTATTCTTAATTTCTGGCATGTACTAGTGTTTTATTTGTTTAGATTTACCCCTAAGTATTTGAGTTAATTCCTCTAGTTTTATATTTGATAATCTTAATTTTGCTTTTCTTATTGCAGCAAACTTTTCCTTAGTAAGTCTAGGGACTAATTGCTGCCCAAACGAAGAACCTGCCACCATTGCGTGAGAAATGTACTTGTACATTGCGTCTTCCGCAAACTTATGAACTTGCATCTCTCCATCCGTACCAAGACTATCGCTTATATAATCTAAGATCACAGTCTTTCCGCTAACATTAGATGAAAAATGTATTTTTCCTGATTGATTGTCTATGTAGAATGACCCATTTGCTTGAGCATGCTGTGGGTCAAGACCAAATCTTGATCCATCCATTGGCCAGTAAGTATTATCTTGATAGTTGTCTTGATTTTCAGATGGAGTTCCAGACTTATAGCTTGACCAAGTTGTAGAGTCATTCTGATCTACATATTCATTGTCTATTTCACTAGAAGGGCTACCTACCAAAGCGTAGTTACCATCGTTATTTATAGCTACTAATTCAATGTCCTTAATTCCTAATTTCTTTACAGCCAGGTGTCCATTTCCAAGCTCTATCCCAAGGGTCAATCTAAGTTTGTCATCATTATCATTTTCATCATATCTAAATTCAAAACTTTGAGTTCCGGTTGCTGCAACAAGATAATTAGCGGGTCTATAGCTATTGTTTCCACCCAAAGCGCCTCCATACAAAAAAACTTTAATCTGACTCCCATCAAAACTTACTATGTTAAAGGATAATTTATAATATTCATTATGCACAAATGGCGTTGCAATATTTTGTCTAAACGAAGGGTATGGAGAGGTACCAACTCCGTTACTGCTTATAAAAACACCGTCACTAGATGTGGTTGTGTGTAAATCTGTTGCTGAAGAAGCGTTTTTTACCGCCCAACCATCTGTACTGCTTTGAAAGCTACCGTTTGATATTAAGTTTGAATAATAAGTTCCATTTGTATTTTGTAATATTGGAGTTGGATTTGAAGTTTTACTGGCTGGATTTAACAAATGTTTTATACCAGCGGAATCCACCCAACTAACTTTAGTGTAATTTACGTAATCTTGTGGAAGTATCATTTGAAGCGACGGCGGAAGAGTTATTTCTTGAGCTTTTGTAGATTTAAACGTGTCAAAAGATAATTCTCGTAAAGCTCTTTGAGCGTGAAATGCAACGTCTAATCTCCTAGCTTTTGGTATCACTTTGTTCTCACCAGTGTACACTACCATAAATTGGTTTATAATATCCTCTAAAGAAACGAACTGATAATTACCCAAATCATTGCTTTCATAATATTGCTGCGGTGTAGCGTCATCTAATAATCCCATTTATTTATTGTTTTTGTTGTTGTTCGGTGGCTGCTTCTTTTTGCCCCGCTAATTGCGCTAAGTTAAAATCTTTAATCGCAACACCAGTTAGCCCTAGTATTTTTACAACCAACTTGCTTTCTTCGGATGGATGTAATTCAAAATTTTGAAAACCTAATGGATTGTTCGGCGAGCCAGGATTAAACATAGCGTTTTGGCCATTAGCAATTGTATAAGTCCAATTTGGTTTTTTAGGTTTTCTTATATAATTAATAGTAACAGCGTTTGGATACAGAGGGTATACTCTGAGTTTGATACCCTCGTGGATTGGGTTTGTGGTTGGGTTTTCATAAATGTAACAGATTGGGCGTGTTCTTGTCGCTTTTGTTAACGGTGACCAATGTGATGAAATAAAATCTTTATACTCAATTTGCTCCGCCACTGCATCTATTCTATTAACTACAACACCACTATTACCCGCATAATAAGCCACGCGCACTGTTCCTAGTCTATATAATTCATCTGAACCTGGTAGTAGAACGCTAGACCCCGAGATATTGCAACTTGTGATTTCTTCAAATAAACCAATTTTTTGCTCTATATTGTTTTGTATATCAGCGTAATCTAATTTATTCCCAACACCTCTTTGTCGTTGTTCTAGATCGTAAAAATATTGCTCAAATATTTCTTGTTGAGCTTGGTCGGCAAATAGATTAAACTCCTGCGGAGTTATATATCCTCTTTGTTCTTTGTTGGCTAATGCCAAAACTTTTTGATATACATTATTTATACTTACCATAATTTCTTTTTAATTTGTAGTTTACGATCGCTCCGTAGAGCGACCGCATCTACAGTTAGATTAATTTAATCTTTTTTCAATATTGGAGTAAATCTCCATACCTTCGTCAGTTTTAAACCAAGCGGCTAAAGCTGAGTAAGGATGCTCATCAAACGGAACATTCATTAACTTTCTATCGTTAGATCCCCAAGTAAAAGTTCTTTGATCGGAGGATAATTTTAATATCCCCATTTCAGTTGCTTTAATACCAAAGTTTCTAAGCATAACATTCTCATCATTCACTAGATCTAAGAACAACTGAGGGTTTCTCTTAGCATATAATAGTAAATCTCTTTTAAGCTCCTTAGAACTCATCTCTGATACTTTAGATCCCTTCTCTACACGCATAACAGCTTCTGCCATATCTATATCTAAGTTCATTGCCGCGTTTAAAGCTTCAATTTCTAATTCTAACCAATCAATCTCGTTGGCCGCGTTAACCTCTGGTTTTAATTCAGAGTAAATTTTATCTCTATAAGGGTGATATAACGATAATAACTTTTGTAAAGTTACTTTGTTTTTAGGAACAACTAATACTCCTTTTCTAAATATAATATGAGCTAACCTTTGGTCTCCCTTCATTTCATCAACAAACACACTTCTTTGATTAGACGTGTGTTTTAACTCTCTTTCATAACCCAACTCTTCGTCAAAATAATAAATATTTGCACTTCGTATTGATTTACTTAATGGTGTTGCGTTGTTTTTTAATATATATGTTCGGTCTTTTACCTCCCAACTACTTTTTTTTGGTTTTGTAATTTCTACAACCGGTTTTTTAATTTTTGGTTCTGCAACTACAGTTTCTTCAAAAAATTCTGTAACCACTTCCTCCATTGTTTCGATTTGAGGTTCTACCTCAACTTTCTTTGTTTGTTTTTTTGCCATGATATAATATAATAA
>Ga0209815_1000839_pt1 | contig 21805 bp, 15 predicted proteins | sample CoawatmetaG00DNA_FD_187507 | JGI IMG/M metagenome (GOLD analysis project Ga0209815, IMG submission 187507) | Marine microbial communities from the West Antarctic Peninsula - Coastal water metaG002-DNA (SPAdes) (version 2) | ecosystem: Environmental > Aquatic > Marine > Coastal ...
TTGACCGCATGATACTGTGTGAGGCCGAGGGTAACCTTTATCTCCGCATGTTGAAAGATTATTCATTTGGTACGTCTACCAGTGTGTCCGACGAAGAGGTAGAAGAGGTGTTGATTGGGCGAGGACTGAAGGATGAGTCTAAATGGTACATAACTAACGAGGATTAGGGATGCAACTTATAACGGTTGATCTGGAAACGTATTATGACAAAGACTTTTCCTTACGCAAGATGACAACTGAATCCTATATCCGTGACCCTCGCTTTGAGGTGATCGGTATAGGTATAAAAGTAAACAACGGTGGAACGGAGTGGGCTAGTGGCACACACGAAGAACTTAAAGAGTATCTACACTCGTTCGATTGGGCCAACTCTATCCTACTATGCCACAACACTATGTTCGATGGGGCTATTCTTAGTTGGTTGTTTGATGTGCATCCTCGCTTGCTCGGTGATACTTTGTGTATGGCCCGTGCTTTACACGGGGTTGAGGTTGGTGGATCACTCGCTGCACTCGCTGAAAGATATAACATCGGTAAGAAGGGAACAGAAGTACTCGACGCCCTCGGTAAACGCCGAACAGATTTCACCGTAGAAGAACTAAGCAGTTATGGCGACTACTGTATCAATGACGTAGAGTTAACGTACAGATTGTTTAACATTATGGGTAAAGGGTTTCCCAAGCAAGAACTACGCATCATTGATTGCACGTTACGTATGTTCGTAGACCCTATACTAGAGTTAGACCTTGGCTTGTTGGAGCACCACTTAGAATCTACCAAGCAACTTAAAGAAGACCTGATAGCGTCTTCTGGTGCGACTAAGAAGGAGCTGATGAGTAACCCTAAGTTCGCTGAGTTACTTGAGGGGTTAGGTGTTATACCCCCCATGAAGAAGAGTCTAACGACTGGTAAGCAGACCTATGCGTTTGCTAAGAGTGACGAGCAGTTCAAGGCGTTAGCTAACCACCATGACTCGCGTGTACAGGCACTGGTAACCTCTCGACTAGGCACCAAGAGTACGTTGGAGGAGTCGCGTACTGAGAGGTTTATAGGTATAGCCAAGCGCGGACTAATGCCGGTACCGATAAGATACTACGCCGCGCATACGGGTAGGTGGGGAGGCGATGACAAGATCAACATCCAGAACCTACCTAGTCGTGGTACGAACGGTAAGAAGTTAAAGAACAGTATGCTTGCCCCCGAAGGGTATACGATGGTTGACTGTGACTCCTCGCAGATTGAGGCACGGGTGTTGGCGTGGGTAGCTGGGCAGGATGATCTGGTATCAGCTTTCCTGAACGGGGAAGACGTTTATATAAAGATGGCGTCGAAGATTTACGACATACCGGAAGAAGATGTTACCAAAGAGCAACGCTTTGTGGGCAAAACGACTATCCTAGGGTGTGGCTATGGTATGGGAGCGGTTAGGTTTGTAGAGCAGTTGGCTACATTTGGCCACGCCATGCCATTGGAAGAAGGGCGTAGGGTAGTTAACATCTACCGAGACGCTAACTGGAAGATAAACAAGTTATGGCGTGACTTACAACAGATGATAGTAAAAATGTCCCGTGGAGAAACTATGTCCCTTGGGCCGAACGGGATTATTAGATCCGTCGAAACCGCTACGGGTATGGGAATACTACTGCCGTCCGGTTTGGTTATGCGTTATGACGGGTTAGATTTTGAGCAGGGGGAGCATGGGCCGGAGTTTAGGTACAAGACTCGGCGCGGGTACACCCGCATCTATGGCGGTAAGTTATGTGAGAACGTGTGTCAGGCTATCGCTAGGTGTATCATCGGTGAGCAGATGTTGGCTGTTGCCAAACAGGAGAAGGTAGCATTGACCGTACACGATTCATTAGTGTGTTGCGTACCTACTGACGACTTAGTACGAGGACAGGCATTCATTGAAAGTTGTATGCGTGTTACGCCCGATTGGGCAGAGGGCTTACCGATAACGTGTGAGTCAGACAGTGGTAAATCATATGGAGAGGCAGCGGGATGAGCGATATTAAAAGAGCAGTACGGGAAGCCAATAGGTTTGCAGATCGAGAGATACGGAAGGCGACTATGTTTAGACACCGCGTTGGCGATACGTTTGCTACGCGAGTATACGGTCTGTTGTTTAGCCCCACCGTGGTTTCGGCGTGCGGGTGGGTTGGGTTGTTTGTGTTGGGCGGGGTAGTGGGAGTATACGTTAATGGGTGAGATTATTAAGTTCCCTGACAAATTCCCAGAAACAACGGGCGACTACTTGGCGATAATGGTGGGTGAGGATGATGACGGAGATCCTGTAGTTTGCGTAGAGCAGTGCCTGACACACGGTAAAAAGACACACATTAATGCTGTATTCCTAGAGGTAGAGCAACTAGACGTATTGATACGTGAACTAACAATAGTAAGTTCGATGTTTGTGGAGAAACACTGATGGGTATAGCGCCGTGGTCGTTCTCGAAGATTAAGTCTTTTGAACAGTGTCCTAAGAAGTTCTATCACTTGAAGGTAGCTAAGGACTATAAAGAACCTGAGACAGAGGCGATGCTATATGGCACCGCCGTACACCTCGCCGCAGAGGAATACGTTAGGGACGGCACGCCGCTCCCCGCTAAGTACGGTTACTGTAAAGATGTTCTCGATGCGTTGATGGCTAAGTCAGGTGAGAAGCTCTGTGAGTTAGAGATGGGGCTTACTGAGAACCTAGAACCCTGTGGATTTAGGGATGATAATGTGTGGTGGCGGGGCATAGCCGATTTAGTTATACTGGATAGAGAAGCCAAGACAGCTTGGGTGATAGACTACAAGACCAGCAAGAACACACGATACGCAGATAAAGGGCAGTTAGAGTTGATGGCCCTCGCAGTGTTTAAACACTACCCCGAAATACAGTTTGTCCGGGGGGGTCTCGTGTTTGTTGTGTGTGGTGAGTTAATAACAGGCACTTACAACAAGCCAGATGAAGCTAAACTGTGGTCTAAATGGTTGTCAGACTATAGCCGTATGGAGAAAGCGTTCGAGAAAGATGTGTGGAACGCACACCAAAGTGGGCTATGTAAACGTCACTGCCTAGTGACAGAATGTGTACACAACGGAAGACACTAATGCGCCCTAGAAAAAGAAAGAAACAAGTCAATGCTCCCGTAGGGAGTGACACGTTTGAACGCCGAATGGAGCGACAGCGTGCCAGACGTGCTATGGATAAGAAAGGCAAAGACGCCAACGGCAATGGCAAGGCTGACAAGCGGGAAGGTAAAGACGTTAGTCACAAGAAAGCCCTAGTCAAAGGCGGCACCAACAAAGATGGTGTTACAGTAGAGGATAGCTCTACTAACCGTAGCCGGAACTACAAAAAGAAAGGCAGTAGAAAGCCTAAGTAAAGAACTCCCTATTGGTATGGGTTGACGCGTGCTTGATGCGTCTTTAAATGATGGCGTGCTCCCGATAAGAGGGCATATAAAGCGCCATAAAATCGAGTAGTCCAACGGTAGCGTGTTTCGTAAAATTTTCACGTTTTCCATCATAAGTAGACCTAGCCCTATCTATGGACGAAGCAGGGCCATTAAATTTTTTCGCGTGACGTGGACATCCACTTCATGCTATTTCGCATCGGAGCGACAAATGAAGATAGTAGACGATAAGGCATTACTACTCACCCTACGTAACCCATCAAGAGTTACTGCGGTGATACCTAAAAGCAAAGAACTACCGAACAACCAAGTACTTGTTAACTGGGGATTGGAGGAGACTCAGGTGTTGCGCAACATGAACATCAACGCGCCATCCCCCATAGAATCTAGGTACGAGTGGTCAGGTAGGTACGCGCCGTTCGACCACCAGAAGACCACCGCCTCTTTCCTAACACTTAACCGTAAGGCGTTTTGCTTTAACGAGCAGGGTACAGGCAAGACCGCTAGTGCTATATGGGCGTCTGACTACCTAATCGACCAAGGCGTCATAAGACGTGTGTTGGTGGTATGCCCCCTATCCATCATGGATTCCGCATGGAGGAATGACCTCTTTAGTTTTGCCATGCACCGCAAAGTAGATGTGGCGTACGGAGCAGCTAAGAAACGGCGCGCGGTAATTGAAGGTGAGGCTGAGTACGTGATAATAAATTATGACGGGTTGGCTATTGTAGAGGACGCTATCGCCAACGGGGGCTTTGACCTAATAATCATAGACGAAGCTACCCACTACAAGAACCCTCAGACTACCCGATGGAAGACGCTCAACAGGTTAGTTGGCCCAAGTACTTGGCTATGGATGATGACGGGTACTCCTGCGGCACAGAGTCCTACAGATGCGTATGGCATAGCCAAACTTGTTAACCCCACTGCCGTACCTAAGTTCTTTGGTTCTTTCCGCGACCAAGTTATGAGAAAGATAACTAACTTTAAGTGGGCACCGAAAGAAGACGCTACCACAACGGTGCATAGGGTGTTGCAACCAGCTATACGGTTTACGAAAGAAGAATGCCTAGACCTTCCGCCGATGGTGTATGTGAAGCGTGAGGTGGAGTTAACACGCCAACAAAAGAAGTACTACAAAGAACTAAAGAGCAAGATGGTCATGGAGGCAGCGGGGGAGCAAGTCACAGCAGCTAACGCGGCGGTCAACATGAACAAACTCCTGCAAATATCTGCGGGTGCAGTGTACACCGACAAGGGTGATGCAGTGCAGTTCGATATAGCTCCTCGATACAAAGTGCTACGGGAAGTGATAGATGAGTCCAGTAAAAAGGTATTAGTGTTCGTACCGTTTAAACACACCATCGACATGCTAACCGCCAAACTACGGGACGATGGCATAACTGTAGACGTTATACGGGGGGACGTACCAGCCCCCAAACGAACTGAGATATTTAAGCGGTTCCAAGAGCAAGAAGATCCCAAGGTGCTAGTGATCCAACCTCAGTCAGCAGCGCACGGCGTCACGTTAACTGCGGCTAATACAGTAGTGTGGTGGGCACCGACGAGTTCACTGGAGACATACGCTCAGGCAAACGCCCGTGTACACAGATCAGGGCAAGATCACAAATGTACCGTCGTCCAACTCCAAGGTTCCCACGCCGAGAAACGTGTTTACGCATTACTCGATAACAGAATCAACGTACACACAAAAATGATTGATCTTTACAAAGAAATACTTGACTAGGGTATTAGATGGTACTAAAGTGGACGCCCTGTCACTAATAGGAGAGAGCAATGAACGATGAAAGCAGCGCCCCTGTTGAGAAACTCACCAAGGTCTTCCATAAGATCAAGGCTAAGAGAGCGGAGCTAACAGCAGAGTTTAAAGAGAAGGACAGTAAGTTGTCCGATCAGTTAGACGAAGTAAAGAAGGCCATGTTAGATTTCTGTAAGACGCAAGGCGTAGATAGTGTAAAGACTTCAGAAGGAATGTTTTATAGGTCTGCCAAGACTAGGTATTGGACTAGCGATTGGAGCAACATGCACGAGTTTGTGTTAGAGCATGGGGCACCGGAGCTACTTGATAAGCGCCTCAATCAGGCAAACATGAAGCAGTTCCTAGAAGAAAACCCCGACCTTACACCAAAAGGTCTTAATGTAGATTCAGAGTACGTAGTAACAGTGAGGAAAAAATAATGTCAGAACTTAAACCCGCTTTTGTACCGATTGAGAATGTAGCAAGACATTTCTCGGTATCCATATCGACCATCCGCGCATGGTTACGTCAGGGTACAATCGCTCCCGATACCTTTATTAAGGTAGGTAACACCTATAGATTTAACCTACCTGCGGTTGAAGCGTCTCTAGTAGGTAGCGGCCCAGATGGAAGTAAGAAAGAAGTCGAAGAGGTGTATGTACCCGAGGAATATGGAGAAGAACAGTTAGAGTTGGATTTCGATCTGGATGAAGACGCCTGATGAGTAACGATAGTCTACGCCGAATCAGTCTACGTGGTAGCAAGTTTACAGTAGAGGGTAAGGCACTCGACAGTCAGACTATGGACGTGGTAGTAGTTAATGCCGCCCCAGTGTCCCGCGCTTACTATGGCGAGGCGTACGACCCTAACAGGGTTGCGGTTCCAACGTGTTGGTCACCTGACACGCAGCGACCGGATGAAGCTGTACCCCAAGAGCAAAAGCAATCCATGCGTTGTATGGACTGTCCTCAGAACGTAAGGGGTTCAGGTGAGTTTGGAGGAAGGGCTTGTCGGTTCTCACAACGACTTGCAGTTGTATTTCAGGAAGAACCTGAAGAAGTGTATCAGCTACAGATACCCGCTACCTCTATATTTGGTAGTAGTAAGGGTGGGGATAAAGGGCTGCAAGAGTACGCACGGCTTTTGTCTAAGCATGATACGGCGATAATTGCTGTCACTACTAGAGTATATTTTGATAGTGATAGCGTAGTACCAAAACTTTATTTCAAACCTCTAAGTCGTTTAGATGAAGACACCTATGCCGCCGTATGCAGCATGGTGGATCACGAAGATACTGCGAAGGCCGTCACTATGACTGTCCCTGTAACAAGTGAACCCATGTCTCCGTTCTCAGCGGTGGAAGGTTTTGACATAAACGCAAACTAAACTAAAATTAGGAAATTAAAATGGCTACAAATAATCAGTATGTAATTAAAAACGTAGAAGCTCTTTACCCGCGAATCAATAAGACTTATAGATTTGATTCTAGCGAGAACCGTAGCGTACCATGTGAACCACTTGAGGACGGCGCTAGGTATGAGATCAAGTTCCGTATGTCTAAAGAAGCTGCTAAAGCTCTGTATGTAGAGATGGCTCAGGCTTACGCTGGGAAGAAAGAAGCTAGCTGGCCTGACAAGTTTGATAACCCTTTTACCAAAGAAGAAGATGGTACTTACGTCTTTAAGGCAGGTCTAAAAGGTGCCTATGGTAAAGACCTTACCTTTAAGCCTATACAATACGATGCAAAAGGAGCTAAACTACCGGAAGACTTTTTGCTCACTACTGGAAGCACTGTGAATGTGGCGGTTACTTTTACGCCGTACAACATGCGCGAGGCAGGTGTATCCCTTAGACTACGTGCCGTACAGGTGATCAAGTACGTACCTATGACAGCAGCGTCACCGTTTGACGCAGTAGAAGGAGGGTTTGAATTTGCCGCCGAAGAGAATCCATTCGAGGTAGTTACCGATGCCCCCGTGTATGCCGCAGCAAAAGCAGAAGTCACTGATACTTTGTTTGAGGATGAGGAACCCGTTGCACCGGAGCCTAAAAAAGTAGTCAAGAAAACTGCTCCTGCTCCCAAGACAGACGACGATGCGTTGGCTTCTATTGTCGCTGACTGGGACGACTGATACTCCCCCTTGTAATACAACACCTGTAGCTAGGATTATTCCGAAAAGGGCGTGCAAGCGCCCCTGCTATGGTACCTCTCGGAATTAGGTAGCCATATGAATATTGAAGATTTTTTAAGAAGGGCAGTAGCAAACGAGGGTTATTACTGTGCGTTTTCTTCCAACACCAAGGCAGATACTAGGGTACAGAAGTTCTATACCTCTGTGGGTGACATGGCAGATGCGGCACGAGACCTAGACAACAAAGGCTACGATGCGTACTTCGCATTAGCCACGTTCGAGGAATCAAACTCCCGTAGAGTTAATAACGTGAAGCGACTAAAGTCTTTCTTCCTAGACTTAGACTGCGGTATTGACAAGGAGTATCCTACTCAAGAAGAAGCTATCCTAGCATTGCAGGGGTTTTGCAGTACGTTATCACTGCCCGCACCTAAGATGGTTAACTCAGGTAGAGGTGTACACGCGTATTGGTTTCTATCTGAATCCGTATCACTGGACGACTGGCTACCTGTAGCAGAACGCCTCAAAAAGTTATGCGCACAACATAAATTACTGGCCGACCCGTCTGTAACTGCGGACGCCGCTAGGGTACTGCGGATACCCGCTACCCATAATCACAAGACAACACCTCCCTCCGTAGTAGAGTTCTATGGAATAGACAGTCCTGCCGATGTAGATTTTGATAAGTTCTCTACCCTGCTTGGTGGGGGGATGATACCAGTACCCAAGAGAATGGTTCCCTCTGGCGCAAGTGCCGTCATGCAGACAATCATGGGTAATAACGAAACTAAGTTTAAAGACATTATAGCCAAAACCGCTAGGGGTACGGGCTGCGCACAGTTAGGCACGATCCTGACTGACCAAGCCAATTGCAGTGAGCCTATGTGGAGAGCCGGACTGTCCATTGCTAAGTTCTGTAGTGACTCCGAAGTGGCCGCACGTAACATATCCAAGGGTCACGAAGGTTATTCAGCAGCGGCTACGGCAGCGAAGATGGAGCTTATTAAAGGCCCATACCTGTGTAATTCTTTTGACGAGTTCAACGCTGATGTGTGTACGCAGTGCTCCCACTGGGGAAGAATAAAGTCTCCTATCGTGTTGGGCAACAGGGTCATACCCGCGACCGCAGCGGACAACGTAGTCAAGGTGCCTACTACACCTGTAGAACCTGAGCTAACTGCCGACCTACCTGCTTCTACTACCCATGTGATTCCGGCGTACCCTAAGCCTTTCTTTAGGGGTGTCAACGGGGGCGTCTATATACGCACGACTGACGCGGATGGTGACCCCGATGAGAAACTTGTGTACCACAACGACATATACGTAACTAAGCGTATTTCAGATATAGAGATGGGCGAAGCGGTAGTCGTCAAACTACACTTGCCGAGAGATGGGGTTAGAGAGTTCACAGTACCACTCACTTCAGTAACCTCCAAAGAAGACTTACGTAAACACATGGCTATGCACGGCGTAGCTGTTACCAGAATGGATGACCTTATGAGTTACATGACAACGTGGGTAAACGAGTTACAGGCTACTAGCGTAGCAACTGAGGCGCGTAGGCAGTTCGGTTGGACAGACGATACGTTTAAGTCGTTTGTATTGGGCGATAAAGAAATATTTGGGCATACTATCAAGAACAACCCACCCTCTACCCCGACAGCGGGGTTGTTTCACGCGTTTGAACCCAAGGGTACTTTGCAAGAGTGGATCGACATGGCTAACTTCTACGACCGTGACGGGTTTGAACTACACCAATATATCGTAGGCACGGGGTTTGGCTCTATTCTTATGGCCCTATGCCCTATCGCATGTTCGGGGTTCCACATCCACAGTAAGGAAAGTGGACTTGGTAAGACTACTGCAATGTATATAGGCGCATCAATTTGGGGTAATCCCAAAGAGCTAGTGCTAGACGAGAACGATACGCAGAACTCTAGGATGCTACGCGGCGAGGTGTACCATAACTTACCCTTATATATTGACGAGTTAACCAACGCGAAGGGTGACGAGCTGTCTGACATGATCTACCAGCTATCCGGTGGTAAGCAGAAGAACCGTATGACTAGCGGCGGCAACAACACTGAACGTGCTAGGGGTAAACCTTGGAGCTTACTAGCTGTTACTACTGGAAACACTAGCATCATAGAGAAAGTCAGCTTGTATAAGAATATGCCAAAAGCAGAAGCACAGCGCATGATGGAGACCAGAGCGGTTAGGTTGTTTTCCGATGCAGGGTCTAAGGCCGAGACAGACGCACACGCCGTTAATGCTACTACGCTGTATGGACATGCAGGTATACCTTTCGTGCAGTTCGTAATTAATAACCTAGAGGCGTGTACGGATTTGTTAAGCAAGGTTCGCGCTAGGATAGACAAGGCAGCGGGCCTGACAGCAGAGAACCGTTTCTGGTCAGCGGGTGCGGCAGCTACGGTAACTGGGTTACTCATAGCCAAAAGGCTAGAGTTAGTAAACTATAACACTACAAAACTAATGACCTATACCACTGGGTTACTATTAGAAAACAAAGGTGGGGTAACCGAATTGAGTGTTACCGCAGCCGACACACTAAACGACTACTTCCACGAGCATTGGGGTAGCATACTAAAAATCAAAAGCACCGATGACCTACGCAAGACACACGATAATGGATTAGATACGCTAGTAATTCCTGAGCTAGACCCCAAGGTTCGTTTGGTAGGGCGTTATGAGACTGACACTAAACGCGCATACCTCCTACCCAAAGTACTTAAAGCATGGTGCGGTAGGCAGCAGATGAACTTCGCCTCGTTTAAGAAGGAACTGGAAGCCGATTTTGGAGCTAAGACAACCAAGGTACGTCTGACTAAAGGTACTACTACTCAACTACCTCCGACCACTGTCCTATCTATAGACTGTTCAAAAGTGGACGTAGTAGAACCCTCGTCCTAACGTGTTAATGCTAGATGACTTAGACCCCGACGGCATACGCATCGTAATTAACTGGGAAGGTATGCCAAGGGGAGCTTCGGTGTTCGTACCGTGCATAAACACACACAAGGCAAAGGATCAAGTCAACGCGATAGCTAAAGCAAAGCGATGGCAAGTAACAACAAAAATAGTCATAGAAAATGGCAAATTAGGTATACGTCTCTGGCGGACTATATGATACCATGATGGACGAAGAGTGAGTCCCTCCCTCAGTTCTTCGTTTCCCCTTAACCCCCTGTTCGTTTCCGAGACGGCAGGGGGTTTTTTAATTGTCTCTAGCCTTTAAAGCCTGAACACGCAATCGGTACAAAAGCGGGTCTGAAAGATACACGCCGTTGTATGATTTCTTTGCGCTCTTCATCGCCCTTGTAAGACTATCAGTGAAGTTGGTGCCGGATAGAGCTAGCTCAGGCCAGTCGGCGTTAAACTTTTGCGCCTCCTTTAGTGCCGCGTACATCACATCAACATCACCCCTGCGGTAACCCAGAGTATACTTGGAGGTTATATCTGACTTACGTTTTCCCACTGCCACGTCAATCTTCTTTAAACGAGAGGCCGATTCGTTTGCGAGGGTGTACCCTATCGGGGGGAATCCCAACGCGCTGAAGAGCAAATCTTTTTCGGTTAGTCCTCCGTAGATTACTCCTTCCTTACGCGTCTTCATGGCTCTATCTTCGCGGTACCTACCGACAACCGGTAAAGTACGGGCTAAGTTTGTAAGCCCTGCGGGGAGTAAGTTTTCGACCCCTCGTTGTACTTCTCCGTCTTTGAAGTCTTTTCCTGCACGGTAGAATCTTTTAGCAGTGCTCCATGCAGGGCCACCAAAGTAAAGTCCGATAAGTTCTTCAGGTTCAGGGTCGTTAAGGTAACGGTTCTCTCCAAATAACAAGTTAGTAAGCGCGATTCTGCTCGACACGTCTACCCCCGAGTAGTAGGAAAGCGGCCCTTTATAGAGCATTTCGTCTACCGCGTACAGCAAAGCCCCCCTTGCATCTACATCGTCCTCGTCCTCGAACTCCTCTCCAAACAGATCTATCAGCAGCATGGCCATTCCCGCTAGGGGTACTCCTTGCACCCCCGCGAATACGAGAGAAGAGGCGGTTACGTTAATCAACTGTTGGGCCGCCTGAACCTTTACCGCTCTCACTTCTTGTTTGGACATCGTGGGGTCACCGCCAACTCCTATAGCCATAAAACTTTTTGCCATGGTGGTGTACATACGCATACCGTAACTCTTATACATACCCGCTACCCGTCCTATACCTTCTCGAATAATAGGGGGAGTAGTCTCTAGGGTAGCACCACCGTTAGTTTCGTGGGTCAAGTACATAGCTTCTCTGGAGGCCATCTCCATTCTGGCAGAGCTGCTTGAGGGCACATCAACAAAAGTAGACTCTCTGGCACTGTACACTCGACTACTAGCTTCCATCTGCTGTAGTACAAGGTCATAGGTAGCGAGTAAAGTAGTCTGACGGTTAAACTTTTCCGCGAGGTTAAACGCATAGGCTGACGCAGAACCCCAGCTAGTTAGACTCGTCAGGTTCTGAAAGGCGGTCTTTTTAGGGCCACCTTGAGTGTCCGCTACGGCAGATACGTCCATGTTCACCGTGGTATCAATAAGTCCCTGTTCTAAGGCAAGTTTAATTATAGGGATCAAACGCTCTTTAGCGGCTACCATAGCTTCCGCTTCTTTCTTAGATATGGGGGAAAGGGGTGAAGAAGTTAGGGCCATTATTTTATCTTTGGCATCTTTCTTGAAGGTGACTTGAAGCTCTTTGAAAGTCTTACCCCCTCGGTTGACTTCCACTTCTTTTGTATCGTACTCCTTGTCCATACGAACTAGGGTACTTGAAACCGTGTTACTCGCTGTAGAAAACGCAGCCATAGTGGCATCTAGTCCGAATCTTGGCGATAAGTTTGGGATAATAAACAGGGGTATCTGAGACAAGTTAACAATCGCAGAAGATGCGTTGAATCCAATGGTGTAGATAAACGCTACCTGATTAAGTCGTTTAGCCGTAAAATCGGAGAATAAACCTGTTTTATTTTTAGCTCCTACCCTAGCGAATCTTGCCCTGTCAAGTAACTCATCCCTAATTAGGTTAACAGTAACGGGGTCTGCTGCTAGAGTACGACCTCTAACTACGACAGGGTTGTTCGCCGCATTGTCGGCAAGTCTTTTAATCTCTGCTTCTATGGCTTTTATCTTTGCACTACCCCGCAGCTTTGCGATTTGCGAGCTTAGGCTATACCCTTTGTTACGAAGGGCAATAGCAGCATTAGGGATGTATCCGTACGTGTTAGTACGTCCCTGCAATGACTTGGCGAAAGAAGTTTCTGGTAGCGCAGATATAAACAACTGCATTACGTCTGACTGTACTTCTGGGGGCAAGCTATTCGCCTTAAACAGGTCTAGTACATCCGCTACAAACGATCCAGAGGGAGCATTAACAAAGTCTTTGCCGTTTATGTCAAAGTCGCCATCGTAGTACTCCGCTTTGGAATCTACAGTACTTGAGTCGTTTTCAGCTTGTCTCTTAGCAGCCATCGCTTCTGCCTTGGTCTCGAACATAAGGAACACAGGCTGAGGCTTACCGTCCACCATAGTGGTATACGATAACTTGTGTTGGCCTTCACGTACTAGGGGGAAGTATACGTCGATCTCGCCCCTCTTGGTGATTTCTTTGAACACCCGCGATTTCATTTCAGTGCCTAGCTCTATGTTATCTCCGACAACCAAATCTATCTGCCCGTTAATAACTTCTATAAGGTCGCGGTACATTTTCTTATAGAAGGAACGCTGGCGGTTAAACTCCGCTTGCCCTTTCGGCCCTATCGCGTCCCAGTGTTTTTGCTGTGCTTGCCACACGGCAAACAAATCTTTCTTGCTACCTTTAGCCTTTTTACCTTCGTACTTTTTCTTCGCCTCTACTTTAGTGAGAGAGGGGTCTACATTGAATATAGTAGCGCCAAACTCAGTGCTGTATATCAGGGTGTTAAAACTGTCCACTACTTTAGAGTTTACAGAATTGGCCCACTCGGCAAATTTAGCACTCACCTCATCAACTTTTTCTGTGTTTCTTCTTAATTCTGAGCGCTGCTCGCCTATAACTTGGTCTAGGTCGTACCCTATTTTATCCATACCGTAACGCTGTGCGATATCACCTAAAGTCTGCATATCGAGAAATTTTAGGGATGCTTTTTTAGTGTTCTTTAGTATCGAACCCGACTGCAAAAAAGCATCCAGCTTGGCAAAGAAAACATTAGGAGGGCTACCGTCTTTGCCTTCTTTTGCTAGATCAGAAATAGCGTTGACTAGGCGTTGCCTTCCTTCAAGACCGGATTGCAGTTCGGATAACGCCTTTATGTTTCTTGTCTCGGGGGTAGGAGCCAACATAGTTAGTATGGCTTGATCCACGGCTTTTAAAGCAGACCCTTTAAGCTCTACGTTTTCTTTCCGGTTGATAGTGCGGCGCAGTAGGTTGGTTATCGTGTCGAAGAACCTCTGCAAGAAGGTGTAGTCCTTACCCTTAACATTTATGTCTGCCAACCTTCTTTGGAACTCAGGGTTGCTGAACGCCTCGGCTACAAACTCGCGCAGGTTAGTTACCCCATAGAAATCTTTTACGCTGCCCTCTAGGTCGTCAAACAACTTCTGCAAGTTCTTAGTAGTAAGGTTGTTTGGATCGCCAAGGATTTTTGCAGTTGCCGCGTGCGTACTCTCATGCAGTAACGTGTGCATAGATACTGGCACGTCCGAATTGAGTATCACGGTGTTTGTCCCTTGGTCGTACGCGCCCGCTAACACACTATCATCTGTAGAGGCGGTATATCCCAAGGCTTCTAGTTCCTTAGTCGTAACCATACGTACTGTAACGCCGTCCATGAACTCTGATAGAGAAGATATTATCTGCTTAACCCGTCTGTTGCTAGTGGACTTCTGTAGGGATGTTAACGCCCCCCGTAAGTCGCCGTTCTTTAGCATACCCCTAACGTCTGTAGACAAGTTAGAGTCCATAGCAGCAACAACGTCAACGTCAAGTTCTAGGAAGTCGTACCCCAAAGCTTTCATCTTAGCGTAAGTCTCTGCGGAGTCTTTGATAGTCTCAGGAGTGGCATCAGCAAAGAATTTCTTAGCCTCATCAGCACGTTTGCTAGGTCGGACATCTTGCACGAGTAATCTGTACGCGGCGAGTACGTCCTCTCGCGTTATACCCTTAGCCTTAGTGAACTTCTCAACGGCAACGTCGAGTACTTTCTGCTCACGAGTCTTGGGTTTGGGCTTCTTATCTTTGTCTAAGTTCTTTTCGGCTTGCTTTACTTCCTTGGCATCTTGAGTAGTTTTTTCCGTTTTCTTGGCGGCTGCGGCCTTGGTTTTTTTCGTTTCAAAGCGTTTTGTGGCGAGCACTTCAGCCAGTTGTTTTAGGTTGCCCTCGGGGTTACTACTAGCGTTAGCGTAGGACTCTGCCCGCTCAACATTACGTTTAGCTGTAGGTGTCAGTATTCCTTTGCTATCGGTAGAAGTGTAGTCTACCTTTTCGTTTTTTATGATTTTAACAAAGTTCTGGTCAGCAGATTCTTTCACTGCTGCGGCCCTAGCCTCGGGGGTACTTTTACGGGATTGCGCTTTCTTATCTGCTTTTTTACGCGTTGCTTCTTCTCCCTTACCTTCGGTATCCAGCGTTCTTTGAGCTTCAGCCGCATCTGCGTCAGCCTCTGCTTGCTCCGCATCTGTAAGTATTACTAGACTAGCGTCTTCTTTACGTTTTGCCAACATAGCGGCATCAGCGGCTTTTTCTGCGCCTTTCTTTATCCCCACGTCTGTGGTCATAAACTTTTTAACTTCGGCGGCCTTATCCTCTAACTGCTTATTAGTCTCGACACTCAGGTTAGTTTTAGCCCATGCCAAAACAGCTTTAGCGTTGTCCCCTCCGGTGCCCTCTAGGTTACTCGCTAGGGGGTCTACCTCTCCCGACTTAATGTTAGGCTTTTTATACTCAACGCTTTTAGGGTCGGCGACTTCGTATATGGCACTCTCAATAGCGGAGACCGGATCATCAAACTGGTTTAAGTAGTCATGCACCTTGGTGTTGCGGTTATAGCTTTTCTTCTGTTCATCGGTGTACTCTTTTGGGGCTTGTGACCTTCTGGGGGTATTTTTCATCCCGTTTAGTCTAGTCGTGTCGGTGTCCAACTTAGCATGGGGAGTAAGTTTGAACTTAGTCGTGTCAGAAAATACAAACTTTCCGGTCTTCGGGTTAATCGTTGGGGGCAGCGTGCGCTCCTCTGTATCCGCCTCGGGAGTAACGGCGGGGGTGGGGGTAGCGGCAGGAGTAACAGTAGGAGTAACTTTAGCTTTTTCTACTGCATTAAATTCTATGCGTGCGGCTTCCGCTTCTTCAAATTCTATGCGTGCGGCTTCCGCTTCTTCTGCGGTTCTTACTTCTACAGGGGCGGGGGCTTCTTGTGTACTGGTATCAACAGGCACGGGGGTTGGCTGGGTACCGCGCACTGGCGCTTTGGCTTTGGGGGCAACAACAACTTCGGGGTCAACTTCTCCCTCCACCGCTGTTCTCTCTACCTCTGCTTCCGCGTCAGCCGCTGCGGCCAATGTAGCCTCTATTTCAGGGTCAACAGTAGCTACGGGAGTAGAAACTTCTTCGGTAACGGCAGCTTCTTCGGTAACGGCAGCTTCTTCGGTAACAGCAGCTTCTTCGGTAACGGCAGCTTCTTCGGAGGGTTCTAATTCTAGGGAGAGCTGCTCGAAATAACTGTCAGCGATAGCTTCAGGATCGGCAACGGCTTCAGGGGTGGTAACAGCTTCAGGGTCAGCAGCCCCGTCTACGGCTTCAGGGGTGGTAACAGCTTCAGGGTCAGCAGCCCCGTCTACGGCTTCAGGGTCGGCAGCCCCGTCTACGGCTTCTTCTACCGTGTCGGTTGGCGGCTCGTCGGAAACGGTACCCGATTTTATTCCTTTACGTCTGCCAGTAATAAGGTCAGCGATAACTTGTACGGTGACACCCGTAGCACCACCGACTTCTGCCTCTTCTAGGACTCCTGCGTCAAGCAATACTTGATCGGGGTCGTACCCTTGAGCAATTAAGTTTTGTAGTATTGCCGCGCCACCTTCCTGAGCAGCTTCTAAAGTACCGGTAGCCAGCCAACTACCCACTCGCCCTATAACGTCTGAGTCTAACTTGTTAAACACCTCAGACACTCCGGGAACACGTAGTACCTTGAGTAGGGGGATTTGCTCTAAAGCGCCTACGCCAAACCCTTTAAGGGCGGCTGTGTTTCTTTCGTCTTCACTAGCACCAAAAGCTCTTGCTCTTTCACTCGCCTCCCCAGAACCTGCAAACGCGGTCGTTAGTGCTCCAGCGGTAGTACCTAATAGTGCTGAACCTACAGCGCCTACTCCTGCGGCACCCGCACCGTATATAGTACCTACAGTCACCCCTATAGCAGCGGCTACAGAACCTAGACCGGTTCCTAGTTTATAGGAAAAGTCGTCGGGGTTACCCGAGTCCGGCGTTAAACTGGCACCAAGCCCTTGAATAAACTCACGAGACTGGAGTTCAGCTTCTTCTTCTTGCAAAGCAACCAAACCCAACGCAGAGGCTTCAAGTAGACCAACTGCACCCGCTGCTGAACCTGACAACAAGTTTTCTAGTATTCCCGCGTCTTCGTTTCTAGTTTCTACAGGGGCGGGTGCGGGGGGAACTATAGTTTCTATAGGAGCCGCAGCGTAAGGAGTGGAGTAAGGAGCAGGTTCAGGAGCTGTGCCGAAACTATCCAAGTGCTGTTGTAGCATAGTGGCAGTTTCGGTGTCTCCTGCGTCAATAGCGCGAGCGAGTACGTCAGGCACCCAACTAGAGTCTTCTAAAAGTACTCTGTTGTATTCCTCTTCAAATATACGCACCGATTCTAAGTCGGATGCGGCTCGCGCCATTTCTATCTGGCTCTCTAGGATGTCTAGTTCGTTCATATACACTACTCACGGTTTATATGCTTGTAGTATACCAGTGAAACGCTAGTAACCACACTATCGAGTACGGGCGTAATAGTTAACTCTTACTGAAGCTTCGCTATTCTTGCTGTGAGGGTCTCTACCAACTGGAGCATATCAGATTGCGCAACTAAGATGTCGTTATCAAGTGCGGCCAGCTTTTCTTCACCTGCCCTTTTAATCTCTGGGTCTGTGTCAAGCGCTTTTATTTCGGCGTTCTGGCGCTCCAGAGCTTGACTCGTCCTCATTTCTTTACTAATAGTGCCTAGGGTGTTCGTAGCGGAAATCTGTGCCTGTATAGTCCTGTTAAGGTCGAGGCTACCCTGTGCGATTTCCTTCATGGTGTTTGCGACTGTTAGGTTTGCCGCAGTTAGCACATTTTCTATTTCGCCCTGCTTATAAAGTACGTTATTTTTGAAGTTTTCCTCCATGTTTCCAAGTTCTGCTTCACTCAGCCCTACCAAAGAATTAAACGCGTCCGTTTGCACTTTTGCGTACATGCTGTAAGCCTCGGCAGCTCTGGAATCTATGTCTTTAAGCATTTCAAACTTAGCGGTGTTTTTATCGGTGTTCATTTTAGACATGCGGTCTAGGCGGGTCTGTTCTCCTTCTGACCTATTAGCAGCAAGGCGGTTTTGTGCTATGGTAGAACCTCGCACGCCCCCCAGAGCCATACCACGTAGGATAGCGTCACGATCTGCTTTCTTCCTTGCAGCGGGGTCTGTGGCTTTTGCGTCTAACGCTTTTTGCGCGTCTATCTGGCGTTGGTACTCTACATCAATACCTAGGGCTTCACGATCTTTTGTTAGTCTAGCTCTCTCGGTAGCGCCCTGCGCCGTGGGATCGCCCGCTGCTTGTGCTTTCTTGGCGTCCACAACACCCTTACCTAGGCCATCTGCTATCGGTGTCTCGGTACTTCTTTTAACATCGGTGAGGACACTGGGTATTCCAAACTCGTCCAGTGCGGCTTGAGTGGGGCTTTTCCCCTTATAAGTTTTCTTAGCCGCGTCAAGGGCAGCGGCTTTTTCCGCGGGGGTTTTAGCGACTTCTTTAGGGTCAGCAACGCCTTCTTCTGGGTCAGCTTTAAGTACAGTCCCAGTTCCAACAGGTAATGTAGCAACTCCCCCAGTAGTAGGATCAGTAGCGGGAGTAGGCGCAGCAGCGGTAGCGGCAGGGGCAGGGGAGTTTCCAATATCTGCAATAGTAGCAGCGACATTATCAACGCCCGCCCCCGGAGTTAGACCAATTAGACCCCCCGCAGGAGCTTGAGTGGTTTCAATAGTTGCCTTGATGTTGTCAATTCCCCCTGTACCACTTGGTTTTTCTACAGTAGGCATACCTATAAGTTCTTCGGTTCGCGCACGCCGAGCAGCAACCTTCCCGCGTTCATCCTCCTGCACCATAGATTCTTTTTCCGAGGCGATTCTTTCGGGGTTGTTTAGTATCGATTCTAACTGTTTACCCGTTAAATTTTGCCCGTACTTTTTCTTTATAAACGCAACAACTTCCGCATCTGAGCGGTTAGTCCGGGGGATTTCTTCTGCTACTCGGGCGCGCGCAGCGTCCTGCATCATAGATTCTTTTTCCGAGGCGATTCTTTCGGGGTTGTTTAGTATCGATTCTAACTGTCTACCCGTTAAATTTTGCCCGTACTTTTTCTTTAGAAACGCAACAACTTCCGCATCTGATATGCTTGTAAGGCCACCTTCTCGGTACCCGACAATACCGCCTTGTGCCATACCTTGCATGTTAGGGCGAGGCTGACTAGCAATACCTTGAGCGGCACCTTGAGGTGCGCCTTGGGCCATGGGGGGCTGCTGCAAGTTCTGAGGGATGCCCCCAACTCTAGCCGCTCGGGACTTCATGTTATCTACATTGCCTTGAACTAACTTGTTTTCGTACTGCTCCACAAGAGAGGAGGGCTGTTGTTCTCTCCGCAGCACAGCTTCATTTTCTAGCGCCTGTCTTTCGGAAATCATAGATTGGTAAGCCATCAGCTTGGATAGATCGGCGTTAATCCCAGAACTCTGCTTTAATTTTTCAGGGTTGCCACGATACACACTCTTCATGCGGTCTACTTTAGCGCCAAATTCGTTGTTAAACATTACTGTCTCCGTTAAGGGTACTTATCTTTTATTTGTGTGTTGACCATCGACGGATTTACTAGCCGTAACCCAACAAGGCGAGTAAATCTTCTACACCCGCTGCACCCGCTGCCGTTTGGCTAGCTGAACTGGGGCCAGTGTAGTAGTTACTCTGCGATTCCAAAGGCATGTCTTGTAACAACGATTGCATATACTGCACGGCCTTTGCGGGATAGTCTCGTTCTTCTCTGAACTGCGCGTAATCTGCGGCTACGCCTTCAGACTCGATACCGCGCTCGGTTGCACCTGCTTCCTGCTGCTCGTTAAGTACATCAAAGCCATAGGCGTTACGTGCGGTTTGGGTCTTGTTGAACTGATCTCTCGCTACGTCGTACGCATCTTTATAACCTTTACCCGTTATGTTCGCTAGGTTAGCTTGTAACCCGCGTTGGCCTTCCATATCCATAAGAGCCTGACGAGAACCACCAAAGGCACCCGCTTTAGTCATGCGGCCCGCATTAGCAACGCGACTTATCTCTGACTGGCGACGAGCCTCATCTAGTTGAGGGTTGAGGGAGGCCATCAAGTACGGGTTCATACCTGCGGTAGCATCTGCGGCAGTGAAATCTTGGACGCCCATTGTCCCTTGGTCTAAGCTACCAACCCCAGTAAACGCCTGATCTTGAAGATCGGATGCCCCCGCACTAAGCGGGCCAGTGTACGCCTCATAGGGCATTTCTGAAACAGCCTGACCTCTACCCAACATGTCAGTTACGTACGGCCCCGCCCAGTTAGAAAGAGAGGATTCTGTGCCCACCAATGCCCCGCCCTCTTCTCCTATATTGTCATATATACCGTCAGTTTCTTGGGTGGTGCTTGTGGTAGTACCAGCGGGAGTAGTAGTAGTACCAGCGGGAGTAGCGGGATTAGTAGTAACGGGATTAGTAGTAGCGGGAGTAGTATTCGCTACTCCACCGCCGGAGTTATACGCCTGCGCAATTCCGCCCTGAGCCATCTTAGGCATGAACTTGTTAGGGTCTATTTGTTTACCTTGCTCTGGGTTACCCGTACGTTCCATACGTACATTGTCCATCATACCGTGCAACTGGTCTGCACCCGCATCAGAGTTACCGTTGCCTAGGTGACTTACTACATCAGCAGGGATAACAAACTCACCGTCACTAAGACGGGCTTCTTGCGTACCGTCAATGGTTGCTGGCACATCGTCAGCCATGCCATCAGTCTTACCACCTAGGTAGTAGCCGTTGTGACGTCGGTTATATGCAGAGGCAATGCCACCCGCAGCAAAACCAAGGTTCGTGTCGCCAGTATTACCAGCCGGTGTCTGGGGTTCAGGGACAACCGGTGTCTGGGGTTCAGGGACAACCCCTGCAAGAGCATTTGCTTGTGTCTGAGCGGTAGCTTGTGCTTCTTCTAGGGTCGGGGTAGGAGTGGCAGGGGCAGTAGCAAATATAGTATCTGAGAAGTATCTTCGCCCACCTTCGCCGGGACGCCGTGGAGTTTGGGGTACTTCTTCTTGTTGTAACGGGTATTGGTTGGGCGCTTCTTGGTAGTCCGGTATACCACCTTGGTACCCTACTTGAGGGACTGAGGCCTGAAACTGGTCTTTGGCGAGATTGCCTATACCTAACTGGAGAAGACTTTTCCCCATGTCAGATTTAGCAAAGTCTTCAACACTCGCATACAATCCACTACCTGTTATATCATCTATAGTGTCGCTAATAAAACTCAATACACCCATTACTTATCTCCTAGCAGCTTTAAAAGCTCATCTGTGTACGTATCACGAGAAATCTTCTTGGGCTGTTGTAGCATACCGCCCGTAGCGAAGTCAACCGCGTCGTTAATAGGTTCATCATACTGTATTTCGTTACCAGATAAAACCATTTGTTGTGCAACCATATCCGCAGCAAAATCAATGTCCTCGGGGGTTATTTCTTCCACCGACTTCCCTAGTATTTCCGCTGCTTCTTTTGCGCCGTTGTAGTCTCCTACCGTACCGCCCTCGGCGAAACCTTTTCTAGTTTCTGCAAACTCATCAGGACGCCCAAACAACATAGCCTGTTCAGGGTTAGCAAAAATAGACTGCCAGTCGTATATGTACTCTAGGTCAGTGGGTTCAGTGTCTTTATCTTTCGCCTTGGGCCTTGGAGCCTGCGGAGACATAAGAGGCTGGACTGCACGACTAGTACCTGTAGTACCGCCATCACCACCACCATCACCACCACCATCACCACCGCCATCACCACCACCATCACCACCACCACCATCACCACCACCATCACCACCGCCACCACCGCCATCATCAGTAGTATCAGTAGTATCAGTAGTACCTACAGGATCAGTAGTATCAGTAGTATCAGTAGTATCAGTAGTATCCGTAGTATCAGTAGTATCCGTAGTATCAGTAGTATCAGTAGTATCAGTAG
>Ga0209815_1000841_pt1 | contig 21782 bp, 17 predicted proteins | sample CoawatmetaG00DNA_FD_187507 | JGI IMG/M metagenome (GOLD analysis project Ga0209815, IMG submission 187507) | Marine microbial communities from the West Antarctic Peninsula - Coastal water metaG002-DNA (SPAdes) (version 2) | ecosystem: Environmental > Aquatic > Marine > Coastal ...
GCAAAAGAGAACTCTTTTTTTTTCAATAGATTCTATTGTTATAGATACCATTAAATATCATCAAAAATATACGGTTACAAGCGCCAAAATTATCAATAATAATTATGTCAAAGCATTTAATTTTTTAACTATTAATAAGGGTACAGCTGCTGGTTTAGACAAAGAAATGGCTGTTGTTAATGGAAAAGGAATTGTAGGCTTTACAGATAATTTGTCAATTAATTACGCTAGAATTCAATCTATTTTAAATAAGAACACGAGAATAAACGCAAGATTAAAAAACGGGTATTTTGGTACTTTAAAATGGAATGGACTTGATTATCGCATTGTACAATTGATAGACATTCCAAGACAAGCCCCTGTAAAAATTGGTGATACGATAGAAACGGGTGGTAAATCTGCGATTTTTCCGGAAGGAATCTTAATAGGGGAAGTAGTTGAAATAAATAACGATAATGCCGTAGATAACGTAATTAATGTGAAGTTATTTAATGACATGAGTGCTATTGGTCCTGTTTATGTGATAAAAAACTTACAGAAAGAAGAAATTAAATTTTTAGAAAACGAAGCAGATGAATAAGACAATATATTTCGGATTGCTATTTGTATTCTTAGTTTTACTTCAGGTTTTTGTGTTGAATAATATTTTATTTTTAGGGCATATAAATCCGTATCTGTACATTATTTTTGTTTTTTTATATCCATTGAAAAAAAGTAGAATTGGTTTTTTATTACTTTCTTTTGCTTTGGGATTAAGTATTGATTTTTTTTCTGACTCTGGCGGAATTCACGCGTTCTCAATTCTAACAATTGCCTATTTTAGATTGTTTTTTATTAGATTATTTTTAAATAAGTTTGAGGTAGATTACCCTTTTTTCAAACTAAATTTAGAGCCTTTTGGGAAAAAGTTCAACTATATCGTAACTTTAACACTACTCCATCATTTTTTGTTATTTTTTCTTGCTAACTTTAGTTTTCAAAATATGTCTCAGGTATTTTTAAACACCTTGTATTCAAGTGTTTTTACTTTGATTCTCTATTTTTTATCAATTTATATTTTCTCTAAAAAGCAATAATGCAAAAAAGTTTTTTACTATACTTTCTAATCACGATTGTAGGCATTGTATTTATAGGGCGTTTATTTCAGCTGCAAATAGTGAAGGGTGAAAGATACGATCCTATTCATAACGCTGCCGTAAAAATAGTTTTTGACTACCCAGAGAGAGGTTATATTTACGATAGAAATGGTGTTTTGTTAGTAGCAAATCAGCTTTCTTACGACGTAATGATTCAACCTAATAAAGTAAAAGGTATCGACACCTTAGAGTTCTGTAGGCTTTTGAAAATAGACAAAGAAGATTTTTTAAAGCGGTACTACAGAGCTGATAATTACGCACCTTACCTTGCGTCTGTTTTCTTAAAGCAGTTGGCGAAAGAAGATTTTGCTTTTCTTCAAGAAAAATTGCACAAATACGAAGGTTTTTTTATTCAAAAAAGAGTAATACGTCAGTATCCTATTAACGCAGCGGCAAACGTTTTAGGGTATATTGGTGAAGTAAACGAACAGTTGGCAAAGAGCAATACCTATTACGAAGCAGGAGAGTTGATGGGCAAAGATGGTATTGAAAAACAATACGAAGATTTTTTAAGAGGTTCAAAAGGTAAAAAACTATTTAACAGAAATAATTTAAATAAAATTACGGGTTCTTTCAAGAACGGAGAACAAGATACTTTGGCTGAAAGAGGTAAAGATTTAACACTAACCTTAGATATTGAATTGCAAAAGTACGCCCAGCAATTAATGATAGGTAAAAGAGGAGGTATTGTGGCTTTAGAGCCTTCTACAGGAGAAATTTTAGCGTTAGTAACGGCACCTTCTTATGATCCGAATATGTTGGTTGGCAGAAAACGCTCTAAAAATTCTGCTATTTTAATGGATCCAGAAAGTTTAGAAAAACCTACTTATGATAGAGGTTTAAAAGCTTCGTATCCGCCGGGTTCTCCTTTTAAAATGATGAATGCTTTAATTGGTTTGCAAGAAGAAGTCATCTCAGAACAGACTTCTTTTTATTGTTACAATGGTTATCGGTATGGGAATAGAAAGAGTGAATTTATGGGCTGCCATTGCGGTATTTATGGCCGGCCAATACAGTTAAAAACAGCTATTTCTAGATCGTGTAATAGTTATTTTTCAAATACCTATAAGAGAATTGTAGAAAAAAACAATAAACCATCTGAAGGTTTGGATAATTGGAGCGCACATGTGAAGAGTTTTGGTTTGGGAGATTATTTAGGTTATGATTTGCCACAAGGAAGCCCTGGTTTAATCCCTACAGGAAAGTATTATGACAATATGTACAGGTACACTTGGAACGCTTCTACCAATATTTCAAATGCAATAGGACAGGGAGAAGTGCAAACAACGCCAATTCAGTTAGCTAATTTTACGGCTGCAATTGCAAATAAAGGGTATTTTTATACACCACATATTTTAAAAGAGGTGGATAGAAAATCAATAGAAAACCCAAGCTTTACAGAGAAAAAACAAACAACGATAGATAAGGAACATTTTAATCCGGTCATAGAAGCAATGTATGAAGTTTTTAAAACGGGTACGGGAAAATGGAGTCAAGTTAAAGGTATTGAAATTTGTGGTAAAACAGGAACTTCAGAAAATTATGCGGTGGTTAATGGAGAAAGAATTAAACTAGAAGATCATTCTATTTTAGTCGCTTTTGCACCAAAGGATAATCCAAAAATTGCCATTGCTATTTTTGTAGAAAATGGAGGTTATGGTTCTAGAATTGCGGCTCCTATAACAAGTTTAATGATAGAAAAATATTTAAACGGAAAAATTTCTAAAGCAACAAAGCACAGAGAGACAAATATGTTAAATATTAGTTTGCAGGAAGAGTACAATAAGTTAATCCCTAAAATAGAAACAGTTGCGGCAAGAAGGGAATAATATTTTTGCAGGTGTAGATTGGATTTTAGTAATCCTGTTTGTGGTCTTGGTCAGTTTTGGATGGTTAAATATCTACTCGGCGTCAAGAACGGATGAGGATATTGAGTTGCTTAGTTTTTCAACAAAATACGGCAAACAACTTATTTTCATCTGCTTAACAATTCCGTTAATCATTAGTATTCTTTTTTTTAATGGCAAGTTTTATGAGCGGTTTTCTAGTGTGCTTTATCTAGTTTCACTTTTATCTCTTGTTGGATTATTTATTTTTGGAAAAACAATAAACGGTGCTACTTCTTGGTATAATTTTGGTGCATTAAGTTTGCAACCTTCAGAATTTATGAAGGCATTTACGGCACTGGCAGTGGCAAAACTAATAAGTGACCGGCAGTATAATTTTAAACTCATTAAGAATCAAATTAAAGCGTTTATAATCATATTTGCACCTGCCTTTTTAATCACATTACAACCAGATGTAGGTTCTGCCCTTATTTATATTGCGTTCTTTTTTGTGCTGCACAGAGAGGGGCTCACTTTAAACTATATTATTCTAGGTACTCTGGTCATTGTATTGTTTGTGTTCACTATTTTATTTGGTGTATCAGCGGTTTTATCAAGTTTATTTGTGCTCATTACTATTTTTACGTTTTATGCTATTTATAAAGGAGGAAAACGCTTCCTGCGTTTTAATTGGTACAAAATATTAGGGGTATATGCTGTTATTACTATTTTTATTATAGGAACAGGATTTACATATAACTCTATATTTAAACAACACCACAGAGATCGTTTTGAGATTCTTTTAGGTCTAAAACAAGACAATCAAGGCATTGGTTACAATTCATATCAATCTGAATTGACCATTAGTTCTGGAGGTCTAACCGGGAAAGGGTTTTTAAAAGGAGATTTAACTCAAGGAGACTTTGTGCCAGAACAGCATACAGATTATATATTTAGCGTTATTGGCGAAGAATGGGGTTTTTTTGGTACTTCTTTTGTAGTTATTTTATTCATGTTGTTATTGTATAGAATTATTTATTTGGCAGAAACACACACGAATAAATTTGGGAGAATTTATGGATATGGTTTGGCCTCGATTCTGTTTTTTCACTTGATTGTAAATATTGGAATGGTAATTGGTTTGATGCCAACTGTAGGTATTCCGTTGCCATTTTTTAGCTATGGAGGCTCTTCTCTCTGGGGTTTTACAATCTTACTCTTTATCTTTATAAGGTTAGATGCTCATAAGAGCTACGATTGGTAAATCAACTTGTTTAGTTGCTGTATTCGAAGTGTCTTCAGTTGGTTGTTATAGAGATGGGATGCACTTACTGTATACTCGTATTTACAGAAACTATTTTTTAAGAGAGTAGTAAGGTGTAGAAATATAAAATAGCGAAGCTTCACTTAAGTTTTGGACAATAAAAAACTCCGAATATAAATATTCAGAGTTTTTAAATTTCTTAAGAAAGTAAAATCTTACATTGCACTTACGTGCTTTGTCAATTGAGATTTTAAATTAGCTGCCTTATTCTTGTGAATAATGTTTCTTTTAGCTAATTTGTCTAACATAGAAATTACAGTATTTAACTTTGCTTCTGCTTCTTTCTTGTCTTCTAAACTACGTAAGTCTCTAACAGCATTTCTTGTTGTTTTGTGCTGATATTTGTTAAGTAATCTTTTAGCCTCGTTACTTCTAATTCTCTTTAATGCTGACTTGTGATTTGCCATAATTCTTGTTTCGTTTTTAATATTAAAACTTTTGTAGTCCGTACGGGAATCGAACCCGTGTTACATGGATGAAAACCATGCGTCCTAACCCCTAGACGAACGGACCAGAACAATTAAGTATGCCTCAATTGCGGGTGCAAATATACAACGTTTTTTAAATTGTGCAATAATTTTTGAAAAAAAAATGCATTTTTTTTTAAATTTAATATGCCTTCGCAAAAAGCACCCTTTTAGAGGATGGTTTCCCACTAAACACACAGGTTCCAATTTCCTCTTTTGCATCATTAGGAATGCATCTAATGGTTGCCTTTGTTAGACTTTTAATCTTATCTTCTGTCTCTTCTGTTCCGTCCCAATGAGCCGAAACAAAACCACCTTTCTTTGCTATGGTTGTTTTAAAATCTTCAAAATTATCTACAGAAGTTGTATGTGAAACTCTAAAATCTATTGCTTTTTTAAATAAGTTTTCTTGAATTTCTTCTAAAAGGTCACTTACAAAATCTACGATCGTATCTTGAGCAACTGTTTGCTTTTCTAAAGTATCTCTTCTGGCAATTTCTACAGTACCATTTTCTAGGTCTCTTTTACCGATAGCAATTCTAACAGGAACCCCTTTTAGTTCGTATTCTGCAAATTTTGCTCCAGGTCTATACGTATCTCTATCGTCAAACTTTACGGAAACACCTTTTTTACGCAACTCTTTTACAAAAACCATTACTTTTTCAGAAATAACCTCGAGGTCTTCCTTATTTTTGTAAATGGGTACAATTACAACTTGTATTGGCGCTAATCTAGGAGGAAGTACCAAACCGTTATCATCTGAATGCGTCATGATTAAGCCACCAATTAAACGCGTAGAAACGCCCCAAGAAGTTGCCCAAACATATTCTTTTTTTCCTTCTTTAGTAGTGTATTTTACATCGAATGCTTTTGCAAAATTCTGACCTAAAAAATGACTGGTACCAGCTTGTAATGCTTTTCCATCTTGCATTAATGCCTCTATGGTTAAAGTGTTTTCCGCTCCTGCAAAACGTTCGCTATCAGATTTATATCCTTTAATAACAGGCATTGCCATAAACTCTTCTGCAAAAGTTGCATATATTTCTTGCATTTGTTGTGCTTCGCTAACTGCTTCTACTTTTGTAGCATGTGCCGTGTGTCCTTCTTGCCATAAAAACTCTGAGGTTCTTAAAAATAGACGCGTACGCATTTCCCACCGTACAACATTTGCCCATTGATTTATAAGTAAAGGTAAATCTCTATATGATTGCACCCAACCTCTATATGTGTTCCAAATAATAGCTTCAGAAGTAGGTCTAACAACCAACTCTTCTTCTAATTTGGCTTCAGGATCTACTCTTAGTTTCCCCGGGTTATCAGGGTCGTTTTGTAATCTATAATGAGTTACAACCGCACATTCTTTTGCAAAACCTTCTGCATTTTTCTCTTCAGCTTCAAACAAACTCTTAGGAACAAATAGCGGGAAATAGGCATTCTCATGTCCGGTTTCTTTAAACATTCTATCTAGTTCTGCTTGCATTTTTTCCCAAATAGCATATCCGTAAGGTTTTATAACCATACAGCCTCTTACAGCAGAGTTTTCGGCTAAATCTGCTTTTACAACTAGCTCATTATACCATTTGGAATAATCGTCTGCCCTTTTTGTTAAATGTTTACTCATAATTAAAAGTTTGGCACAAAAATTGTTACCTTTAAAGTGAAATGTCTGTTAAAAGATTGTTTTGTATTTGTATAATAACAAGACAAAATTACTACAAAAAGGTTAGAGACCAATTAAAGTTTAGATTTTTTTGTATAACAATTTTTCTATAAAATTAATGTTCACTAAAAAACAAGCCTTATGAAACGATCATATAGATTTTGCAACACAAACCAATGTATCTTACTTATTGCAACTAGTTTGCTGTTAGTTTCTTGTGGTACTTACCAAAGCGCATATAATAACGATGGTATTTATGGAAGTGATACAAGTGAACAGATAGAAAAAAAGGTTGTTATTGTTGATGAAAACGGATACAAAGAGTACAATAATAATTATTTTACAAATGAATTAGAGCGTCTAGAAGATTTAGACGAAGACGTTGTCTTTACAGATGTTGATTCTTACAATTCTCCGGACAGAGTTTATGAAGAAGACAATTTAAATTACAATACAAACCCTTCTTGGGGAAATAATGATAACAATGACGTTGTTGTAAACGTTAACTTGAATAGCAATCCGTATTGGAATAATTTTGGTCCGGGTTTTAATAATTTTGGATTTAACAATTGGGGCTATAGAAACCGATGGGGTTGGAACAACGGAATGGGTTTCAATAACGGCTGGGGTTTCAATAACGGATTTAACAATTGGGGATTCAATAATTGGGCGCACAATCCTTTTTGGCACCCATATCACAATAATTTAGCTTTTGGTTGGGGCATGTATGGCAACTATAATCGTGGATTTGGAAATTATTACGGTTACAATAGGTTCAATGGCAATGGAAGGTATGGCAGAAGAACTTCCTATAATAATTTTTATACGAGAGCTAATATAAGCGCTAGAGGTACTTCTATAGTTTCTAGAAGAAGAGCAAATGTTACAAGACCTAGCTCATCCGTATCAAGAAGAGGAAATACATCAACTACAGCGCCTAACAGAAGATTTTCTTCGATTATAAATAGAACTTCAGGTGATGCGAATACTAGAAGAAGTACCACTAGAAATACATCAACTAGAAACTCGTCTTCAACTAGAAGCAGCACAAATAGGTCTGCCCCCACTAGAAATTCGTCGTCAACAAGAAGAAGTACTACGAGAAGTGCACCTTCTAGAAGTTCGTCTTCAACAAGAAGAGGTTCTAATAGAAACGCATCTTCAAGAAGCTCTAGTAGTTCCAGTAACTCTTCTTCCAGGTCGTCAAGAAGTAGTTCAAGTAGAAGTAGCTCAACAAGAAGTACACCTTCTAGAAGTTCATCTTCATCAAGAAGCTCTTCATCTTCAAGTAGAAGAGGAAATAACTAAGGTTTTATTTAATTAGAAAATTATAAAAATGAAAAAATTTATAACCCTTGCGGCTTTGTTCGCAGTTACCTTAATGTCTTATGGTCAATCTTTAGGATACCAAGATTTAGCATTGCTTTTTTCTCAGGATGATGGAAATGGAACAGCCCGTTTTACTGCCATGAGCGGCGCATTCGGGGCATTAGGAGGAGATGTGTCTGCAGTGAATATCAATCCAGCAGGTTTGTCCGTTTTTAATACCAGTGCTTTTTCGGGTTCTTTCAACTCTAGACAAACAAACACAACTACAAACTATTATGGCACAAATACAAACAATCAAAATCAATTTTTAAATGTATCTCAAGCTGGTGCAGTTTTCGTTTTTAAAAATGCCTATACATCTGATTGGAATAACTTTGTAATTGGATTTAATTACAGAATAACGAAAGACTTTACGGGTAGTTTTAATGTTGCAGGAAATAGTGAAGTAGCAACCTTTAGAGATTTTCCTCTAGATGAAAATGAACCAATTATTGATTATAATATTGCTGAAGAGCAGCGTTTCTTTAATGATTATGCAGGGGAGATGAGTGAAATGAATATTGCTTTTTCTTCGGTACATAAAAAAAAGTTACATCTAGGTGCTAGTTTAAATTTTTACGATTTGAATTTTAGTCAACGTGCTACTTTGGTAGAATTTAATAATGACGGAAACGGAAATACGCTGGATGCAAATTTATATCAAGAGAATATGGTATCAGGCGCAGGTGTTTCTTTCAGTGCTGGTTTTATTTACAAAGTATATCAGGGCTTTAGATTCGGACTTTCATACCAAACACCTACGTTGTTTACAGAATTGTTAAAAGAATCTAACATTATAGATAATGACGGTTTTATGGGAGATACAGAGATTCTAGTAAGTAATAATACAACAGTTTATGACAACACAGCTGGCGGTTACTTCCCTTCTCAGAGGTTTCTTTATAGTTTAAAAACGCCAAGTAAAATAACGGCAAGTGCTGCCCTTGTTTTTGGTAAAAATGGACTATTGAGTATCGATTACAGCAATAAGAATTATCAAAACATGAAATTGGCGAACACAAATCTTTCAAATGAAAATCAGTTTTTTCAAAATGAACTAAGAAATACGCACGCAGTTAATATGGGTTCAGAGTGGCGTTTTGATAATTTTAGTGTGAGAGCAGGGTATAAGTTTGAGCAAAGTCCGGATAGGTTAGCATTAAGTTCAGATAATTTAGAAGGCTATTCTTTTGGTGGAGGTTATAATTTTGGAAATTTTAAATTAGACTTTGCATATAGCGATAATAATAGAACAGCGCCTTACAATTTTTACGCTGGCTTTAATGTAAATTCGGCAAATTTACTTATTGATAATAAGGTTTTTACAGCCACGGTCTCAATAAACTTGTAAACCACAGCTCCATAGAAATGAAGACGCTTCCATATTTGAGATTAAAAAATCATTTTAGGAAGCGTCTTCATTTTATCTCTATAAAATAATCTTATCTATCTTTTTTCCCTTAATTTTGCAATTCAATTTTCAGCACATGTCAGATACTACAATTACCATACAAGAAACTACGAACAACACCATACTTAAGTTCAACAGTACCGCTATTTTAATTAATGGAGGTAGCTACGAGTTTAACAATATAGATGAAGCCAAAAACTCTCCTTTAGCGCAAGAATTATTTTATTTACCATTTGTAAAAAAAGTATTTATTACCGCTAATTTTATTGCCATTCAACGTTTTGATATTTTAGAATGGATAGATGTACAGGAAGAAGTAAAAGAGCAGATAGAAGCGTATATAAGTGATGGAAACGTAGTTGTAAACGAACAAAAAACATCAAAAAAAGAACCTATTGAAGTATATGCAGAAGTAACACCAAACCCAGCAGTGATGAAGTTTGGAGTAAATAAAGCATTAACGCAAACAGATGTTGAGTTTAAAAATATAGACGAAGCAAATGCATCCTCACCTTTAGCACAAGCAATTTTTAATTTTCCGTTTGTAAAAGAAGTATTTATTTCAGATAATTATATTTCTGTTACAAAATATGACATGGTAGAATGGAATGATGTGTACGGAGAGGTAAGAACTTTTATTCGTGAGTATTTAGCCGACGGAAAAATAATAATTAAAGAATTACCAAAAGAAGAAACTGGCGCTACAGAAAATACTGTAGCAGCACCAGTAGTTGCTTTAGAGGGAATCTCTGCACAAATTGTAGACATCTTAGATGAATACATAAAACCTGCTGTTGCGAGTGATGGCGGTAATATTGCTTTTAGATCTTATGACGAAGCAAACAAAGTAGTAAGTGTAGTTTTACAAGGTGCTTGTAGCGGTTGCCCGTCTTCTACGGCAACATTAAAAAACGGCATAGAAAACTTATTAAAAGAAATGTTGCCAAACATGATTAATGAAGTGGTTGCAATTAACGGTTAAGCAAGATGTCAGCAGAAAAAATAAATCCATACAAAGATTCAGACTTAAGTAAAAAAGAGCAAGTTGCTAAAATGTTCGATGCTATTTCTGGTAATTACGACGGTTTAAATAGAGTTATTTCTCTAGGGATTGATGTTAAGTGGCGTAAAGAAGTAGTGAGAATTGTTGGAGAGAACAACCCGAAACAAATTTTAGACATTGCAACAGGAACGGGAGATTTAGCCTTAATGATGGCAGCTTTAAAACCAGATAGAATTGTTGGTTTAGATATTTCTGCAGGAATGTTAGCTGTCGGAAAACAGAAAATAGCCAAAGCAAACCTTTCTGATAAAATAGAAATGATTGTAGCAGATTCTGAAGAAATGCCTTTTGAAGACCACACGTTTGATGCAATTACAGTCTCTTTCGGAGTTCGGAACTTTGCGAATTTAGACAAAGGAATTAAAGAAATAGCAAGAGTTTTAAAACCTACAGGGGTTTTGGTTATTCTAGAAACTTCAAACCCGGTAAAATTTCCTTTCAAACAAGGGTATAAATTATATACAAACTTGTTCTTACCAGTTGTTGGTAAACTGTTTTCTAAAGATAAAGTGGCCTATTCTTATTTATCTGAATCTGCAAATTCCTTTCCTTTTGGCGAAGCGTTCAACAATATTTTACAAAAAAATGGGTTTACCACTACAGAACACAAACCTGTAACTTTTGGAGTTGCCACAATTTATACTGCACGTAAATAATGATGAGTAAAAAAATCTTGATTTTTGGATTTTTTCTAGTTGCTTCTACCGCCTTTTTTGCGCAAACAGAGCGGGTAGAGTACATACCAACCTTTGATAGGAAACCGTTGCACTATGGCTTCTATTTGGGGTTAAATCAAAATGATTTTAAATTAAACTTAAGAGAAAGCACTATTCAAAACGCAAATATTACAGTAGAATCAACTGGAGGTTTTAATGTAGGTCTAATTGCAGACTTGCGTTTGCACAAAAATTTAAACTTGCGTTTAGAACCGGGTTTGGTGAGTAATACCAAAACAATTGTATTCAATCACTTAAAAAATTCTTCAATACCACAAGACAGCATTAGAGAAATAGGGTCTACTTATTTACATGTTCCTTTTGTGTTTAAATTTAGTACAGACAGATATAAAAATATAAGACCTTATCTATTAGGTGGTGTTTCTTATGATTATAACTTTTCTAGTAATGAAGAGAATCAAGAAGACAATTCTGCCGGGCAATTTAGAATGAAAACCCATAACTTTATGTATGAGGTGGGTGTAGGTGTAGATTTTTACCTGTATTATTTTAAATTTTCTCCCTCTATTCGCGGTGTTTTTGCTATGAATAATGAAGTCAAATACGATGATGATGAAAATAGTAAATGGACGGCTCCCATCAACTTTATGGGAACTCGGGGTATTTTTCTAAATTTTTCTTTTGAGTAAGAAAATGCAAATGTTTTTTTTAATTGAGACTTATTGATTTTGCATTTCCCTTGTAATCTTTTAAAGAGCTTAACTACCTAGAAAGCTACTTTGCCCCAAATAAGCACTAACAACTATACCCCACGTTTAAACTCGCTTAATAAAATAGCAGTTGCAGTAGCTACATTTAAACTCTCCGTTTCTTGCGTTTCTCCAAATCTTGGAATGGCTATTTTATACTGAATTAAGGCTTTAATTTCTTCGGAAACGCCGTTTGCTTCGTTACCCATAATTAGAATCCCTTCTGCTGGTAACTTAGTTTTGTACACATTTTTACCATTCATATCTGCAATAAAAGTATCTAATTTGCTTTCCGTTAAATAGCTTTTTAAATCTGTGTAATGAATAGAAACACGCGTTAAAGAACCCATAGAAGCTTGCACAACTTTTTGATTATAGCAGTCTACCGTATCTTTAGAACAAATTAATTGCGCAACCCCAAACCAGTCACACAACCGTATAATTGTACCGAGGTTTCCAGGGTCATTAATAGCGTCTAATGCTATTGTTAAGCCAGAATTTTGTAGTGCTTTTTCTTTTGGTATTTTAAAAATACCAAGCGCCTTATTAGGTGATTTTAAGGTGCTAATTTTTTTTAATTCAGTTTCAGTAATTCGTACAATTTTATCTTCAAAAATAGTGGTTTCAAAAGTATCTGTACAAAAGAGGGCTTCAATTTTAAAAGCTGAATTTAGCAATTCATTGATCACTTTTACACCTTCCGCAATAAATAAATGATGCTTTTGTCTATACTTTTTCTGTGATAAACTTGTTATTAATTTTAGTTGACTTTTAGAGATACTCATTAATTGTGTCTAATTAGAAATAAACCGTTGAAATATACTATTTTTGATGTTAAATGTATGGCTAAAGTAATGAAAAAACTTTCTTTTTACTTTCTACTTATTTTATTTTTTGCTGCTTGTAATTCTACAAAACATGTTGCCGAAAATGAGTATATGCTTGCGCAAAATTATGTTTTTATAGACAGTGTTAGAGATAAGAGTGAGGAATTAGAAAAATACATACTTCAAAAACCCAATCCAAAGTTACTAGGTGCGCCAATTGGTTTGTATTTTCATAATTTAGGAGATCATGAGAAGCCAAAAACAGCTTTAAAGTGGGGCGAAAAACATCCGAAGAAATATAAGTTTGTTAAAAGAATTTTTTCGGAAAAGCAGAGTATTGCTTATGCCAACTCTTTAATCAAATTAAATAAATGGTTTTTAAGTTATGATGCCCCTGTTATTATAAGCAAAAACAAGGTCAAAAGAACTACAGGAAATTTAGAGGCTTATTATAAAACGAAAGGCTATTTCGAGGCTCAAATTAATTCTAAAATTAATAGAGATACCATTCAGAAAAAAGCAACAGCAGCATATTACATTCAAAGAGGCAAACCGACGCTATTAGATACGATTAAGTTGAAAATAGAATCTGTAGTGTTAGATTCTATTTATAAAGATTCTGGGCTTCGTTCTTTGTTGAAAAATGGTGACCAGTATGATGATCAGGTTTTTAGAAAGGAAGCGAGTACTGTTTTAAAACTTTTTAGAAATAGCGGTATTTATCATTTTTCTGAAGCCGCTTTGGGCTTTTACGTAGACTCTACGAGAGCAGATTACAAAACAAATGTAGATTTTTTAATTGCTAAAGATCGTTATGAAGACGTAAACGGCTCTTATATAAAGAAAGACTATAAGGTACAAAGGATCAAAGAAATTAATGTAGTTACAGATTATTCCTTTACAAAAAAAGAGGAGGTTCATAATGATTCTATTTCTTACAAAGGCATTCACTTTTTATCGCACGATAAACTAAAGTACAACCCTAAATATTTGGCTGCATCTATCTTTTTTAAACCCGGAGATGTATTTAAAGACACCCTTAGAAATCTGACTAGAAATCACTTAAAATCACTTAAAAACTTTAAATCTACAAACATTACGTTTACTCCTATAGAGGGGTCAGATAATGAATTAAAAATGGACTTATTTTTGTCTCCTTTAGAAAAATTCACAGCAGGTTTTGAAGCAGAATTAACCCATTCTAATATTAGAGATATTGGTACTTCTGGGAAGTTTTCTATTATTGATAGAAATGCTTTTAAAGGAGCAGAGTTGTTGAAAATTTCTTTTTTAGGATCTTGGTTTAACGCCAATAATGGCCCTGGTTGGGAAATAGGTGCAGATGCATCTTTAGAGATTCCTAGACTTGTTGCTCCTTTTGGTTTGAGTAAGTTGGTGCCAAAAAGAATGTCTCCTAGAACACTGTTTTCTTTGGGGTCTAGTTTTCAAAAAAACATAGGATTAGATAGGCAAACCTTTACCTTTTTGTCTGATTACAAATGGGAGTATACAAAGAAGAAAACGATTCAATTAGAGGTTTTTAACACACAGTATATTCAGAATTTAAATGTGAGCCGTTTTTTTAATATTTATGGTTCTGAGTTTACCAATTTAAATGCGGTTGCTAAAGTATATGATGAGGTGAACAGTACTTCTTATTGGCCATTAACTAAAGATCTCGATAGTCAAGCTTCAGAAGCTTTACGTTTTATAAACAAAGTAGCTGAAAATTCAACGGATTTTAGAACTTCAAATGCAGCAGCGTATAATACAGTTTTAAACATTCAGAACAGGTACAATATTGTTACTTCAGATTTTTTAATTCCTACGTTAGCATATTCTTACACTTACAATAGTCAGGTAGATTTTAAGGATAATAATTTCTCTTTCTTCAAGGCAAGACTTTCTAATGCCGGAAATATTTTAGGCTTATTTTCGAGCACGTATAACGGGAATAATAAAAAGACACTTTTAAAAATTCCGCTAGCACAATATTTTAAAATAGATTTAGAATACAAACGTTTTTGGGATGTTGGAGCGACGTCTGTATTCGGAATTAGAACTTTTTTAGGTGCAATTTTTAGGTATGATAATTCAGACATTCCATTCACCAGAAGTTATTTTGCTGGAGGTTCTAACGACATTAGAGCTTGGAAGACTTATGAGTTGGGTCCAGGAAGTAGAAATAGCGGCTTGGAATTTAACGTAGGAAGTTTTAAGTTTTTAACAAGTGCAGAATATCGTTTTGATTTGGTAAGTAGTTTAAAAGGAGCGATGTTCATAGACGCAGGTAATATTTGGGATATTTCAGGATCTGAATTTATAGAGGAAGACGCAAAGTTTAATAGTTTGTCTTCGTTAAAGGATACTGCCATTGGTTCTGGATTTGGACTGCGTTACGATTTGAATTTTTTTGTACTAAGGTTTGATATTGGTTTTAAAACCTATGAACCTTACTTAAAAGAGCACAAGTGGTTTAAAAACTATAATTTTGCAAGTGCAGAATATAATATAGGAATCAATTATCCTTTTTAATAAAATTAGCTGAAACTCTATAACGTTTTCGTTATTTTCTGTGTTCTTCAAACTAAAAAGCACCTATTTTTAGTATTTTTGGAGAAATTAAGAAATTACAAATTAAAATATATCAATATGAGTCACAACATAAAACCTGGAGTTGCAACAGGAAAAGAAGTTCAAGAAATTTTTAAACTTGCAAAGGAAAAAGGATTTGCATTGCCAGCGGTTAATGTTGTTGGGTCGAACACTATTAATGGAGTTTTAGAGACTGCAAGAGACTTAAATGCGCCTGTTATTATTCAGTTTTCAAACGGTGGTGCGCAATTTAATGCAGGAAAAGGATTGTCTAATGAAGGAGAAAAAGCTGCTATTGCAGGAGGTATTGCTGGTGCAAAACATATACACGAATTAGCAATTGCTTATGGTGTTCCTGTAATTTTACACACAGACCATGCTGCAAAAAAATTATTACCTTGGATAGACGGTTTATTAGATGCTTCTGAAAAGAATTTTGCAGAAACAGGAAAGCCTTTGTATAGTTCTCATATGATCGATTTATCTGAAGAACCTCTTGAAGAAAATATAGAAATCTGTAAGAAATACCTAGCTCGTATGAGTAAAATGGGTATGACTTTAGAGATTGAGTTAGGAATAACTGGTGGTGAAGAAGATGGCGTAGATAACTCTGATATAGATGTATCTAAACTATATACTCAACCAGAAGAAGTTGCTTATGCTTATGAAGAGTTATTAAAAGTCTCTCCTCAATTTACAATTGCAGCAGCATTTGGGAATGTTCACGGTGTTTACAAACCAGGAAACGTAAAATTAACGCCAAAAATTTTAAAGAACTCTCAAGAATATATTTCTAAAAAATACAATGTAGCCCACAATCACATCGATTTTGTATTTCACGGTGGTTCTGGTTCTACGGTAGAAGAAATTAGAGAATCTATTGGGTACGGAGTGGTAAAAATGAATATTGATACCGATATGCAGTTTGCTTTTACGGAAGGTATTAGGGACTATATGCAAGGAAAAGCGGCGTATATAGCTACTCAAATTGGGAATCCTGATGGAGCAGATCAACCTAATAAAAAACATTACGATCCAAGAAAATGGTTGCGTGAAGGAGAAGTTACTTTCATAAATCGTTTAAAACAAGCGTTTCAAGACTTAAATAACGTAGATACTTTATAGTATTTTGTTTTAATATTTTACAAAAGCATTTTGATTTTATAATTAAAATGCTTTTTTTGTACCTAGGGTTTTGGGCACTTATTTTGGGTAGTAATAATCAAACAAATAAGAAAGTAGATTTTGCAAAAAATCTTTTACATTTGTATTTCATATTTTATTTCTGAATAATTTTATTTTTGAAATAATACATTAAGACAAACACATAACATGGCTTGGTTTAAAAGAACAGATAAAGGAATTCAAACTTCTACGGAAAATAAAAAAGACACTCCAAAAGGCTTGTGGTATAAAACTCCAAGTGGAAAAGTTATAGATACAGAAGAATTAAAAAGAAACTTATATGTAAGTCCAGAAGACGGGTATCATGTAAGAATAGGAAGTAAAGAGTATTTTGAGTTATTTTTTGATAACAATAAGTTTAAAGAATTAAACGAAGGGTTGACTTCTAAAGATCCCTTAAAGTTTGAAGACACTAAAAAATACCCAGACAGATTAAAAGCAGCTCAAGAAAAAACAAAGTTAAATGATGCTGTTAGAACTGCCGTAGGAAAATCTCTAGGAAAAGATATTGTAATTGCTGCAATGGATTTTGCTTTTATTGGAGGTTCTATGGGATCTGTAGTTGGAGAAAAGATTGCAAGAGCAATTGATTATTCAATAAAGAATAAGATACCGTTTTTAATGGTTTCTAAATCTGGTGGTGCAAGAATGATGGAAGCATCACTTTCTTTAATGCAATTGGTAAAAACATCTTCTAAATTAGCGCAGTTAGCAGGTGCTAAAATTCCTTATATCTCTTTATGTACAGATCCAACAACAGGAGGTACAACGGCTTCTTATGCAATGCTAGGTGATATTAATATTGCAGAGCCAAATGCGTTAATTGCTTTTGCTGGTCCAAGAGTTGTAAGAGACACTACAGGTAAAGATTTACCAGAAGGCTTTCAGAAGTCTGAGTTTGTTTTAGAACACGGTTTCTTAGATGCTATTTACGAGCGTAAAGAATTAAAAATACAGATAAATTTATACATAGATTTAATACAGAACCTTCCTATTCGAAAAGGAGTAGCAGTATCGTAAGAAGTATAATATATAGAAAAAGCCAGCATATGCTGGCTTTTTTAGTTTTACAAAAGTAGGCGGATTTAAAATCTCCAACCAACATTTAGACCAGCTCTTGGAACCAATGTAGGAGAGTCAGTTCCAAAAAGATTTCTACCTACACCCGCATAAGCGTCAATGATTAAGCCACTTTCAGAAATGTATTTTGTTCCTACGGCAACACCTAAAGCAGCATCTGTATATTTTTTGAATAGCGTCGAGCCATTTATATTCATCTTCCCAGAATTTATACCTACAAAGCCCTCTCCGAAGAAGTTCCACTGCGCGTCCGTGCTAAAGTAATGACGAAAATACGGTGTAATCATTAGGTTTTCATTGTATCTAAAAGCTGTTTCTTGCGCTGCTAAATTGAACAATGCTGAAACTCCGAAAGAATTTTCAACGGTAATATATTTTTCATAAGAAAACTCTAAACTTCTTATAACTAGTGCATCTGCAATGTCTAATTTTATTTCTTGTTGAGAAAATCCGAAAGAACTTATGAAAAGTCCGAGTATGCATATTATCTTTTTCATTTTTTAATTTTTTGAGAATTCACTAAAATCGGTATCCTTAAGAAATACCAAATCGACCTACAATATCATTTTCGAAATAATCATAACCATCACTACTTTCTCCTTTAATTAAATTTCTTCCGATTCCTCCAAGAACTTCTGCTGTAAAACCTTCTTTAGTTTCTTCGCTCTCTTGAGCAGTAAACTGTAAACTTATAAACGCTAATAATACGAGTAGTGTAATCTTTTTCATTTGTTTTTTTTAGAAAACAAATATATCAAAAAGCATACCATTAATTGTTAAAAAAGAGCGCGCAATTGAATATTACCAGTATGAATTATTTTTGAACCCTCACTTTTTCTTCCTAAATAATTCAGGTTTAAATTTAAAAAAGAGTTTAATTTTCTGTTGAATAAAAGATTCCAAGTATAGTTTTTACCAGCCTGCAAACCTTCTAGCATTTGATAGGCAACAGGTGTGTTTGTATCTCCTACAAAATCATTAAAAAACACATTTACATTGGCTGTAATTTGATCTTTTTTCGTGCTTATATAAAAGTATTCGAGTCCAAGTTTTTGTTGCTTCAGTGCTTCAAAGTTTTCCAAACTATTTTTTTTATGATGGTACTTATAAAAGGCAGTTAACCTGTTGTTTTTATTGTATAAAAAGCTAATTTTTGGCTGAATTTCTTTGCCGTTAATTAGGTAGTTTCTATTGTTAAAGTTTTCTGTTTGTAAATTGTTTTCAGACGCTTTCCCGGTCAAATCTAACAACCAGAAAGCGGCAAATTTATGGCCAAAATCTACTTGATGTGTTTTGGTGTTATTTTCTTGTGTTCCTATAAAATATTGTTGTTTTGTTCTTAACTTTCCATAGGTATATGTTGTGCTGTATTTTTGTAGGTTTTTGTTGAAGTATAGGCTATTTCTTAGACTTAAGTTCAAACCAATTAACTGGTTTTTATCAAAATTAAAAGGATTAAAGTTAAAAGAATTCCCTGTTCTTGCTTTCTCATTTTCAATGCTTAAAAAACTTTCATTAGTAAAGTGAGAAAGGGTTTTTTTGAATCCGCTTTTATCTTTCCATTGTTTAAAGTTAAGATTTATAGCTTGTCTAAACTTGGCTCTTTGGGTCGCTAGAAAACGTACGTTTGGTTTTGGTATTCGCAAATAATTTGCTTGATCTTGGAACTCTGCAACTTCAAATTCATCAAAATCTTGTATGCCATCGTTATTATAATCTAGCCAGGTATAGTATCCCAAGCCAGGAGCTGTTTTTATGTAAATATATTCCTGTCTTGCAACATTCCCGGAAGAAGTTTCATACAGCGTATTTAGGTTTACAAAATTGTTGAATAATTGTTGATTGAAAATGATTCTTGAGTTTAAAGATTTTTCGTCCTCAGAAAAGCTGTTTTCTGTAAGTCGGTAATTTGCATACACACTTAAATTGGTGTTTTTATTTTGAATTAATTTACTATTGATATAAAATGATTTTCTTCTATTAATTTCTGTAAATTCATTTTGTCTTATACTGTCATTATTTCTATAATTAAAACCAATTTTGGTAAATACCTTTGCCGTATCTCCCACACCAATATAGGTTTCAAACTCTTTATATCTGTGACTGGTATTGATGTAATCTTTAGAACTACTATTTTTTCTGCTATTGGTTTCTAAATTGATAAATGCGCCCAGCCAGCTTTTTTCAAAACGATGTTCTATGGTGGCTTTTGCTCTTAAAAAAGAATTCTCTTCTGTAGTGGAGGTATTTGTAAGAAAGCTGCCATCTATCAAGAAAGCAGTGTTTTTATGTTTTATATTAGATTGAAGTTCGTGCTTATTCCCATTAAAAGTAGCGATGTAATTTAGGTGATTGTATCGGTATAAAATAAAATCATTTTTTTTGTTGTGAAGGTTAAATTCTGATTGGAAATAGTTCTTTGTAGCCTTATTGGTGAGTAAGTTCCAATCTCTATTAAATTCTACGGGCTCCCAACCTTGTTCTGTATTGTAGTTTTTCTGAACAAATTCATGGTTTATTTTACTTGTTAATTGCCATTTTTTGTCAATGAGAATTTGTTGCCAACCAACTTTTGCTGCAACGGCCGTATTTTGATGGTCATATATGGAAGAGAATAAATTTGCATCATTATTACTAACAGCTACTTCAGAGGAGAACTTTGTTTTCTCTGTAGGATTGTAATTAGATTGTAAAACAAAAACCTGAAATTTTGTAGGTGCAATTAAGCGAGTTGTTGGCGCATAACTACCTTGGTTTATACCAGCATACTTATAAATATTTCCAATGGCAGTGCTGCTGTCTAGGTTGTAATCTCCTTTATTTATGCCAACATTTGTAAAAGTTACAAAGTATAGTTCTTCATTTGGGTCTAATGAATACTCAAAATTTTCTATGGCACCATTGGTTGTTTTACGATACAAGATTTTATTTTCATCAAAAGCAGTGATGGCTGCACTTTCTGCGAACATTAAATTTGTGTTATTACCAGCGTCTGCTAAAATTTGTTTTTGATCATCTGAGAGAGCTTGTTGTAAAGGCTGATTTTTAGCATCATTTTCATGATAGAAAAACCCTTTGATATTTAATTTTTCTGTGTTATAAGTAGCAGATTCATAGGTAACAAACCGGGTGTAATTTCTATCGGAGTATTGAAATTCAATCCAAATTCTCATATCATTTGTAATAGGATAGGTCGTGTTAAATGTGATTTCACCTAAATTATAATCTATAGTAAAATCTTTATTTTCTCCTTTTTTAATCTGAATTCCGTTAATATACACTTTTTCACTACCGCCAATAATAACAATATTAGGTTCATTATTTGCACCAACAATTTTATAAGGTCCTTGGTTGCCTTCATTACCAACAATGGTAAAGGTGTTAAATTTACCACGCACAATTGCACCAGCAGCACTTACTTTTAAACGATCGTTTATGTTTGCGGCCACTTCTAAACCAGAGGCTTGTTTTGTGAAATTGGCAAAATAACTATTTTGATTTTTCAACGAAATGTCTCCTGCTTTTACCCGCCAATTATCTGAGAACATTTCAATAAAAATACGATCGAAATCTGTAATGTTTTGCGAGTATCCATTTTCTTGAATCGGAATATTGGTATCCCAAATATTTGCCCTTAAAGTTACTTTGTCAGACAGTTTTCCGGAGATTTCTAAATCTAATGCGGCATTTGTAACTGCATTCTGATTGTTACCAGACGTAATTCCTCTCGAAATAAACCCTTTGGTTTGTAGACCTTCAAATAGTTTTATTTCAGACGTTTTTTTGTTGGTGGTTAAACTGTATAATTTTCCAGTATTTGTATCATTTGACACAATTAAGCTTTCATTATAAGGGGTGTATGTTTTGGTAAGAAATTCTGGAAGCCTAAAGTACTCTATGGTAATTTCTGAATACGTCGTAGCGTCTATTATAAGTGTAGCGTTGTTAAAATCTACTTTGTATTTAGAAGGATCAATAGGCTTTAGTATAGCATTTAAAATTTTAAAACGAAGCGGATTGATCGCAACAGTGTCAAACTTTAGCGTATCTTTTTTAGGTAGGAATTTCTGTGATTTAAAATCTGTAGCAATGGTTTGAGATTGGATTGAAAACCCAATAAGCAAAAGTAAAATAAGTAGATTTTTTTTAAACATCTATAATCTATACCTAACAAACGTAATAATAGCTTTTTTAATATCTATATATTTTTAAAATAGCGAGTGTTGTTTTACGGGGTTTTCATGCGCTAGTAGCCATTTCTTGCGCCAAAGTCCGCCAGCATACCCCGTTAAAGAACCATCAGCACCAATAACCCTATGGCACGGAATCACAATCCATAACGGATTTTTACCATTTGCGGTGGCTACTGCTCTTATTGCTTTTACGTCACCTAGAGCTTTGCTTTGTTCTAAAT
>Ga0209815_1000844_pt1 | contig 21729 bp, 28 predicted proteins | sample CoawatmetaG00DNA_FD_187507 | JGI IMG/M metagenome (GOLD analysis project Ga0209815, IMG submission 187507) | Marine microbial communities from the West Antarctic Peninsula - Coastal water metaG002-DNA (SPAdes) (version 2) | ecosystem: Environmental > Aquatic > Marine > Coastal ...
ACAGATAACTCTCCAGCAGTGCCAGCAACACCTGTTGGTATATCAGGTGCATCTAATCCATCTTGACCTACAAAGCCACCATTTCTTCTAGCCATTAGTCGTTGCCCCTATTAAGCATCATCCATTAGTTCAAAACTACACAAGTATGTTAAGTCACTAGCTGCAGAAGCTGTAACTGCAAGTAAGTCTGTTTCATCTAAGTAAAAGCCATTGTCTTTACCTACAACGACTAGTGTTGCATCTGCTGGTACAGAGACTGTCTTAGCTAGAGCTACATAGTTTGAACCATTGTCTACACTTACTTCAACAGTAATGTCAGCAGCATTTGTACCGTCAACATTTGCAATAAGTAGTGTATTTACTTTAGCAACTTTGTCAGCAGCAACATCAATAATAGATGCCCTACTTGTTGTCACTGCACCAGCCACCGTTACAGGTGTAATAGTTGATACATTTATTAGGTTAATTACGGTCATTTATTTCTTCCTTTATCCGAATACGATTGCCATTGCTATAGCAAATCCTTTAGTAGCTCCAGTATCAACGGCGTCTACATATGCTTTAACACTTTGTTGGGATGGTATACCTGTAGCTGAGTTGCTTGACATATCATCTTCATCTAAAAAAGCCTTACCATCAAGTATATTTAGTTCAGAAGCAGTAGAAGTAACACCATCAAGTATGTTTAGTTCAGCAGCAGTAGAAGTAACACCGTCAAGTATATTAAGCTCAGCAGCAGTAGAAGTAACGCCATCTAATATGTTTAACTCAGCAGCAGTACTAGTAACGCCATCAAGTATATTAAGCTCAGCAGCAGTAGATGTTATAGCTGTACCTGCTATTGCTAAAGTAGTTCCATTTACCTGACCACCAGAACTATAAATAACAGCTTTACTGTTTACAATAGTACCTGCAGTAGATCCATCAACTAAGTTTAACTCTGCTGTAGTAGAAGTTACCCCGTCTATAAGGTTAAGCTCAGTAGCAGTAGCAGTAACACCATCTAAGATGTTTAGTTCTGCTGCAGTTGACGTAACGCCATCCATGATGTTTAACTCAGCAGCCGTAGCTGTAACTAGTGTACCTCCAAGTTTAAGACCATTAGATGTATCATGTGAAGCAATATTAAAGTCAAATGAACCATCAGCAAAAGTAGTATTACCTGTTATTGTAATAGCACTTCCATCTGCTGTCAAGCTATCTAATGCTATATTACCTACATTTGTTATGTTACCATCACTAAAAGATGTAGTCCCTGTAAACGTTGCACCTGCTTTAACTGCATATTTATTATCTGATTCTGTCTTAGTGAAATGATTAGATAGAACAAAAGTACCATATCCAATGGCACTAAGACTATCACCTGCAGTAGCACCAGCAGCTAATACAACTGTAGTACCTGATGTTACTGTAACGTCTGTTCCATTGACAAGCTTAACACCATTGAGGTATACGTCTACAAAAGGTGAATTATATGTTATAGGAAATGCTGTAGTAGAACCACCATAAGAAGCGCCAGCAGAGTTATTAGAGTTAGTACCTACTATAAAGTTCTCTCGTTGAGATGTACCATTTACGGCTGATCCAGCAGCAGTCCAACCACCACCAGAAGTTCTAACAAACATAATATTACTGCTAGAGTTAAAGTACAAAGCACCTGTAATAAGAGCATCACCATCGTTATCTACTGAGGGTTCAGAAGACTTAGCACCTAAGTAACGATCATCAAAGCTATCTAGTGCGGCTACGGCTGCTGCAGCGCTGTTAGATGCAGTATCTGCTTCACCTACCACCGTGTCAACGTAAGCCTTGTTTACTGCATCGCCTGTAGCTGTTGGATTAGCAAGCCCAGTAATCTTGTTACTGCCCATTGCAATAACGCCAGACATTGTACCACCAGCAAGAGGCAACTTAGTAGCAATACTATTTGTTATAGTAGTAGTAAAGTTTGCATCATCGCCAATAGCTGCAGCAAGTTCGTTAAGTGTGTTTAGCGCCCCTGGTGCTGAGTCAACTAAGTTAGCTACTTGTGTGTCCACATAAGCCTTTGAAGCTGCATCTTGATTTGCTGTAGGATCAGCTAAGTTATTAATTTTACCACTAGTCATGTCTAGTGTAGTACCAATAGTAACTGCACCTGTAGTTGTAATAGCATCTATAAATGCATTAGACCAATAGTTACTACTATCACCTAGACTGTGAGTACTATCAGCAGAGGGTATCAGATTAGAGGCTACATCAGCAGTTACTGTTACTGTATCAGATGCAGCGTTACCAAGTACAGTATTACCTGCTACATTTAGGTTGCCGCCTATAGCAGCGTTGTTAGAGGCTGTTAGAGTGCCTGTTACTGTTCCAGCACCTGCTACAGCCAAAGTACTGTCTAGCACTGTAGCACCCGTTACATCAAGTGTACCAGCTAAGTCAACATTAGCACCAGCAAAAGTTGCAGCAGTAGTTGTACCACTCTTAAGGATAAGATTGCCTGATGTGTTAGTAAAGGTTGCGTATGCTGTACCGCCATCCTTTAGAGTTACATCACCGCCATCTGCATCAAGAACAATGTCACCAGCTACGTCAAACGTAAGATTGCCATTAGATACATCATACTCATTGTTAGTTATAGTAGTATAGTCGTTATTACCAATACTAACAGTATCTATAAAAGCAGTACCGTCTACATAGACATTCTTATACTCTAAGGAAGATGTACCTAAGTCAATGTCATTGTCTGTTACAGGAACAACAACACCATCTTGAAAGCGTACCTGCTCTACAGGGTTGCTTGATACCTCTACAAAAACACCATGCCTATTATTAGTTTGATCTACAGATATGTGGTTCTTTTTGTCTAAGTCAGAAATGAGGGGAACAAAAGAGCCTTCATCAGCAGTACCATCGTGCTTGTGTCCTGTTGTACCACTTGTATGATGTGTAAATGCATCCCTGAGTTTGTTATACTCAGAGTTTATTGGTGCAGCACGTACTACTGAAGTAGCAACAATATCTGCTGTAGACTGACGGGTGTAACCTGCCATATTTTATCTCCTGTCTCCTAGACCGTAAGTTATTGAGTAAGCCTGAATAGTATGGCTTGGGTCTGTACCATTAGTCACATACTTAATTGATACTGATTTGCCTGAACCTGTTACGTTAGTTGATTTGATTGGTGATGGGTTACCATCGTATATCTCTGTTGCGTCATACTTTGCATTGTCAAAGTAGGCTGCAGCCCCTTCTGTAGTTAAGCGGTAGTCATTATCTAGTAAAACATCTGGATTACCATAGTCATATTCTATGCCTAGAATTAGGTTTACTATACCTTCTGATCTCATGTAGGTATTTACATTATATATACTTTTTCTTACTTCAGGGTCTTCCATATAAACGAAAGGCGTTTGGAAGAAGCTAAAAATATCACCACCGTTAAAGTCTGTGCCTGTCTCTTGTCTATATACAAAACCAGAGGAGTCTCCATGAATGACAAACTCTTCATCATCTATGTAACCACTAGTTATTTGGTTTATCTCAATACCGACAATCTGACCAAACTCAAATCCAGCACCACCTTGACCACTCCTTCTAATACCAGCAATGATACCTAGTGAATCTTGGTCTTGGAAGAACATACGAAACTGAGACTTCTTTTTTATAACTACAGTCTTAATAGTAGTTAAGTCCTCGTTCTCAGTGAAGTCTTCAAAGAGTGACTGTACAGGCTTAGATAAAGTTGAAAGCTCAATATCGCCAATACGATCAGTTCCAGACACAGGTCTAATACCATCAGGTGCTAGGAAGATAAGCTCTCCGTTAAACTCAACAACACTATCAGGTGCTATACACCCTAAGTTCCCTGTTACATTCTGTAATACAAAGTTAGCTTGGTTGTCACCGACTAAACGTTTAATGTTGTTAGAACCAAATATGTATAGCTGATCACGGAAAGCTTTTATCTGTACTATCTTAAAGCCTACGTTTATAACTCCTGCACCATTAGCAGGGCTAAAGTCTGTCTCAGCTACAGGGGAACTAAAGTGTAAGTGGTATGGATCTGCTGAATCGCCAGCTAAGAATAAGTGATTGTTAAAGGCTGCAACTAGTGTAGGGTCTGTAGGAGCATTACTATCTACGATTTGTATGTAGTTAGAGCCATCATAAGTTGCTGCAGGGTTTATCCCATCTACCATAGCAAACTTAGGAGCGCCCCAGTTAAAGTTCTCAAACCTAACTTGTGAAACACCTACCATAGTAGGGGCTGTAGGTCTATATAAGCCAGCGCCTGAGCCTACTTCTATGTTACCTGTAACAGCACCACTTGCGGCTATCTGTGTAATAGTATTAAAGTACTTAGTACTAGTCACTGTAGCATTGGCTGCTGGGCCAGTTACAATCTCAACTAGTGCTTGGCCTAAGTAGTCAGTACCTGTTATTGTAAGAGTTATACCTGATACATCTCCACCTGCAGAGAATATAGTAACTTTTCTGGGTTGTTCAGATGCAGCAGTTGTAAAGTTAATTGTATTGCTTGAGTGTAATGCACCATTGATAGCTAAGTTAGCTGCACCACTAGTTGTCTGAGCAGCACATACACCATTTCTGTCATTTGCTATAACATCAGAAGTGATCTCTGTCCAACCAATTACAGTAGGGGTAGCAGTAACTGTTGTAGAGGCATCAGATGTAGCACCTGTAATAACATTACCTGTTACAAAAATAATACTAGGTAGCTTACCAAAGTTTAGAACTACGCTGTTTGAGCTAGTAGAGACTACAGTAGGCGTAGCAGCAACAGCATCAGCATTCGATGAGCTAACCACACCTGTAATCTTTTCACCTACAGTTAGGTTTGTCCCTGATCCGTTAGTAACAGCTACAGTGTAATAGTGGTTGTACCAATGCGAATGATTATTACCACTAGCAGGTTTCCTCATGCCGAATACACCTTGCTCTACATCAGCAGATATGTGTACACCAAGCACAGCTACAAGATTGTCTGTATCACCTGTAAGTTCACCATAAGACTTAGAGAACCCACTAATACGTCTATACCCGCCTTCAAGGGCAGGTTCATAGTTAATTAGTTTGTAAGCTGATCCAGCAAACTGACCACCGTGAGTAAGGGGATCTAGGTTGTTGAAAAGTCCACCGCTACAAGGTGTAGCAAACGTGGATAGTTGTTCTGCCATTATTGAGCACCAGTTATAGAATTAAAGTGTTTTCCTGTTACTGTAGATGATATGTACAAAGGTGTATCTAGTAATAGACGCCGCATGTTGTCAATGCCATCCATAAACTTCTTCTCGTGTATCTGTCCACTCTGATCATTGGAACGGAAGCGCATAATATACATCATAGCTCCGTCAACAACAACAGTGTTAAATCTGTCTGGTATTATAGATACATCGCCAAAAGCTGATAGGTCAGCAGGGAAGGACCAGTATCTATATTCTATTTCATATGTAGCGTTTGTAATGGGAGTAACGCCAAACTTAGAGTCTTGTGTCTGGTAGATACGAAGAGGTACGGACCTAGCTGTAGTGCCTCCTATATCCTCTATAGGTCTAAAGCTACGTAGGTAGTCTGCATATGTAATTACAGGAAGTCTACGTGGTTCGTTCTCTTGTGTAACGTGCTTCTTAATGTAGAAGGTATCCCAATCTACTTTGGATAGATCTGCAGGAAAGTTATACACGCCTGAGCCTACAACTAGTGTCTCTACATTAGTAGTTAAAGTAAAGGGCCACTCTTGTGATACTTGTAGTATTTCTCTTATACTTGAGTTTACTGCGTCTTTAGCTAGTGCTTGTAAGTTACGTACATCTCCGAATCCTGAGCCAGCAGCGTCAAGCTCTGTTTCATTTATTCGTCTAAGTAATTGGTTTACTAGAGTAATGTATGTAGCCATAAAAACTGTATCCCTTAAGCAAAGTTAGAGGGGCTAGTTGCCCAGCCCCCCTAGTTTAGCAATTATGCTAGTGTGTCACGATCTACTGTTTCAGCAGTATGTACTCCGACTTCAGAGACATCCATTAGCATACAGTAAACACGTAGTTTACCTGCGCTAAAGGTTGCGCCGTCACCCGCAAAGGTTACGTCCATTGTATCTGCAGCAGCGTTGACAAGAACACCTGCTTGAGCTACTGTTGGTGCATATGCAAGATCTGCAGCACCATCAATATCAAACGCAGCTACGTATTCGTTAGGGTCAACCGCTGTACCAAGAATAGCAGTAGCGTTAGAACCTGTGTTCATAGTAGCAGATTCCATTACTTGAATACCTGCCCATAGAATGACAGTATTACCAGGAATAGTAAGTGCCTGAATAATGTCACCAGATGAACAATCAACCGCACTTGCAGTGAGGTCAAGAGTGTTTTCAATCATGTAAGGCTTCCGTGAAGGATTACCTGCTCCACGAGTGGGTGCTAAAAATGTGGTTAAAGTAGCCATAAGTTATATCCTCCCTTACGCTGCGTTATATTTAGCAGTTACGATTGCTTCTGGACGAAGAATCTTCCTGCCGTAAAGATGCATTCCACGAACAATGTCGGAAAATGAGTCTGGGTCACGATATGACTCAACTTTGTTGATCTGCTCTGCAGAAGCAACTGCTGAATCATGTCCAGCAACAATCACACCGTAGTTAGTGTCCTGGTTAGCTGAACCTGACGTACCTGAGCCTGTACCCACTGAAGGTAGGTTATTTGACTGATAGATACGGAAGCCGTGTAGGTTGTTCAATACAAGACCATTCTGGAGACCTGAGCCACCCTGATCTGCATTTAATACCCGTGAATCTTCGTCTTTTAAGAGTTCCATAAATACAGCGTCCAAGACCAGCCAGCGACCACGAGAGTCTACATTCTGTTGGTCAAGCAAGCGACCCATACGTGCAATAACCTGCAAAGGTGATGCAACAGATGTGCTTGCAGCAGTAGCGCCACCAAAACGAGGTGTCAAAGGAATAGAGTGATCCCCTGCTGAACTTGTTGTTATGTTACCGAATGAATCCTTGCGTAGCTTCATAGAAGTTAGCAATTCGTCAGTTCCAGCCGTATCAACAGCAAGTGTGCCATTGGTTACGTCATTTACTGCACTTGCGTCAGCGTGTAAAGCAGTCTGTTTGTAACCAGACAAATAGCCAAGGCATTCTTGGTCCATTTGATCAGCTAAACGGTATGCTGCACGATCCGTTGCAAGTTGCATGAAATCTATGTGGCTGTGTGCCTCTTCGATATCGTCAATCTTGAAAGCAAAGTAGTTGCTTTTGTCTACCACAAGCTGAAAATCTTCATCGTCAAGATCTTGTGCTGTGATCTGCGCACCACGTGTATACGCCTTAACAGAAACTTCTGGTTCCTTCATAATTTTAACGGTATCGCCTTGGTTTGCGATCTCACCAAAATAATCATTGTTAGTAATAGCATTAGCTACAGCGCTCTTGCGAAAAGCAAGCTGTACCTGTTTGCTGTAGATGATAGGGCTGAAGTTACCATTTGGTAAGTTCCCGTACCCTGCTGTTGATGTAAAAGCCATGTTATATTCTCCTTTAGATGATGAATGGCTGGTTATTATAGTTACACATTCATATCCGATCAAAGGGCCGTTCTTTTTAGGGTATCATACTGTAAGAGGTTGCGCAACCCCTAATTAGCGTGGTCCTATAATAAAATGGGTAGTTCTTTTCGGCTTGTGTAAAGATAGTTATATCTACAATTATCTGTTTGTCAACAGTTATTTCATATCATAGACAAACTTTCCACTGCGAATTGATTCCATGATAGCATCTGAATGCTTTTCATATTCACGAGCAGACATTTTACTCACTTGAGATTCACGCCACTGGGATGCAGTATCGTCAGTCTCAGGAGTATTCCTTGTTTTAGCTTTGACAGAACTTGCTGCTGCCTTATCGCTAGTATTAACTTTCTTATTAGTAATGTTGTTGTCAGCTTTATATAAGTCAATCACACGAGACACAGACTTAGCGTCATCTAGGTTCTCATACAAAGCATCTTGTACCCACTTAGGTTGTTCACCTGCCCAAGTATGGAATGCATCATCATTACGAATAGTCTTAAAGTCAGGGTGGAAGCTCATTAGCTCCGCTTCTGCTTTCTCTTTCTTAGCTGTTACACGTAGCTCTTCTAGCTCTTGCATACGGCTATCTAAATCACTAGAGCGCTCTTGCGCTTTCTTATCTGCAATAGCCTCAACTATAGATGCTACGTCAGGGTACTTCTTAGACCAAGCTTCAATGTCCTGATCTGTCTTTGGTAGTACTAGCTCATTGTTAGCAGCCTTCTTTAGCTGCCCTTCAAGGCTTCCTATGCGGTCTTTAAAGTCTAACTCTTTCTTAGCCAAGTGCTTCTGTATATCTGCATAGCGTTTCTTATAGCTACGCTCTTCACCCGTCAGGCTTGCGTCATCTGCTTCCTGTGCTTCAGGTTCCTCTTGGGTAGCTTCTTGTTCGGGATCACTCTCATCCTGAACTTGGGCTTCCTCAGTTGCCTCGCTATTGGGTTCTGCTTGTTCTTCTCCGACATGATTCTTCATAAGCTCTATAAGCTCTGCCTCTTCTTTTGCGATACGTTCCGCATTACGGTTGTTCTTGATATAAGTAGTTTCTTGTGCTTGGGCTTCTGCCATAGTTTGTTTCCTTGTTATAGGGTCCAGCATCAGCGCTGGGTATCCTTTTTATTTGTTTATCTTGGTCCTAAAACCTAGACGTTCCTGTAGGTTTTTTAGGTTTGGGGGTATATGAAGAAAAGAAGCCTTTACCTTTTTCTACCCTATCTTCTTCTATGGCTTTAAGTAAACTACCGCCAAACTTTCTAGCTTGTTTTATACTATGTGATGACATTCCTGAAGGGGGATTTGTCCAAGTAGACGGGTCTTTACGCCCTGCATCTAAGTTTTCTTTAGCATATCTATCTTGTCTTGCACGTAATTTACCTATAGCCTTTAATCGTCTTATAGTGTCATCATCACCTGATCTTACAGCCTTATCAAATCTATCAGTTTCTTTTTCTGAATAGTTATTGGCATTTTCTTTTGGTTTATATTCTAAAGGTGTTCGCTTTTTAAGCTCATTCTTATCATCTTGTACACCAAACTCATTATCAGTAATACCTAAGAAGTCCCCAAGTGAACTAAGGAAACCCCCACGTTCATCCGCAGCTAGGTCTCTTGCACCTTCTCCAGCTTCATCGTTTTTGAGTTGCTCTAATAATTGTTGTTTATCATCACCATCTGCCATTCCATTAACACCCTTACGCAAGGCTGCTAATTGTCTCTTTCTTTCTGAAGATATAGTACCACTAAAAGCTCCACCGCCTATCTTTGAAGCTATACTTGCACCTAACATACTTGGTTTACTGTAATAATTTAGGATACCATCTGATAACTCAGCAGGGTCCGTAACTGTACTATAGTCTACTTTATTTTCTCTTTTCTGGTCTCTCATTATAGAAGAAGATAATCTACCATCTCTTTTACTCTTACCAGACTTAACTTGTACTTCTTCTTTAGGAGCATCAGAAGAATAACCTTCTGGTATAGCTGCCTGTGGTACGCCATTAAAGAATGGTATAACAACAGTAGTACCTGCAGAATTATAATAAGTCTTGTATTCGTAACCAGTACCACTTAATCCACCCTGCATACCCATAGATACTTGAGTAGGGTTATTAGGGTCCATCCCGTATCCAGAAGCCCCACTACCAGGTACTACAACACCCTTTGGTATATCAAACTCTGGGAAGTCTACTAAAGTACCATTTGAGGCATACACTACGCCACCCTCGTTCATCATAGCCATAGTATCGTCTTCAGGAGTGTCTACAGTCATAAGCTCTTCATCACCAAAGGGTAACGCTTCTTCCTCCATAGGATCACCACCAATACGTCCTTCTGCATCCATATCAGACATACCTTTCTTAGCTTTCATACGCATGTCTTCAAATACTTTAACACCAAAGTAACGCACTACGTCAGCAGGTACAACGTACTCACCTTCGCTTAGCTGTGCAGGTACATCATCACGTACCTCTGCAGGGAGGGAGCCAGGTGGTACATCATTGCCTGACACTGGGTCTATTGTTTCAGCCACACCCTCTTCAGGATTGTCTGTAAGCATGTTTTGCATTTGATCTTCTTCACTCATATTTAAACCACCCTCGTTAAATCTCTTAGAAAACCTATAGCCTATGCTTGGTGCATCAGAACCTATGTTTTCAATGTATATATTAGAGTTATCCCCTATTTTATAGCGTAAGGCAGCAGAGTCTAAATCTACATCTACTTTATCGCCTATCTTGTTACTCATATCAATTATAAAACTATCTAAGTCACTACCCAGACTAAACCTTGTAAACATAGACCCTTCTTTTGTAGATACCTTTTCTCCTTCAGGTATATCAAAGGAGCCTTTCCTAAGACTATTCTCTCCCTGATCATTTAAGAAGATACTACCGTCTAGACTAAAGCCTATCTCTTTATTTTCTTTATCAACAACTACAGCGTCAGGGTACTTAGGTTTATCCTTTTGGTCCATTTACTTTATCCCTCAAATACTTAAGTTGTTTTAAAGTTCGTATAGAACCCTGTGTACGATATATCTCTACTGTATCTGAGATACCTTCTATGCTCTTGTGGGATTGATAAATCAAATCATCTAGCTCTGTGTTAAATGCATCCCATTCTACTTTATTGTTTACAAAGCTCTTAAGCGACATTGCCACTAAATCCTTGTTCGCCAGGAGTAGGGGCAACGCCTGTACCTAGAGTACCGCCACCTGCACCCGTAGGGTCTTGTACCTGAGCGCCAGCAGGAGCACCCTGTGGAGCAGGAGCACCACCTTCAGGACCTGGAACACCTTCAGGAGCCATAGGAGGCTGTGGAGGCGCTTGGAAGGCTTTGAGTATCTCTGCCTGTATAGCAGCGTCCTGCATAGAGTTAGTCACTTTGTCTGGATCAAGGTTCATGCTCTTAGCAATCTCACGAATAACGTAGTCCATCTTAGCGAATGGAGCCAGTGCTGGGTTAGATGCAACCTGTAAGAACTGCATTAAGCGCTGGGAGCGTACTTCGTTAGCCATTAAGCTCTCTGTACCAGATGCCTTAACTTCTAAGTCACCCTTGATGTTTGCATCGAAGTCAAACTGCATGTTGAATGCAAAGAAAGCTTTACCCATAGGGGCAATAAGATAGTCATCTACGTTCTTAACTACTGAGCGAATAGAGCCGTTAGCAGCAGACATAAGCATAGAAATACCAGAAGCGGTACGACCAACGCCACTAACGCCTGTCTGACCATGTGCAAAAGAAGGAAAGCCAGTAGACTCATCAGCTAATACTCGTGCCTTATCAAAGAGTTGCATGTTTTCACCAGCAACGTTGGGGAACTTAGTGCCAAACAAGGCTTGACCAGGAGCGCCACCTTGTCTGCGTAGGACTTTGCCTGGGTACATAGTTAAGTCTTGGCCTGGAACCAAGTTTGTTTCATCTACTTCAATGATTAGATTGCCACTTAGTGAAGCATTGTCAATAGCCATACGCATAAAGCCATTCATCAGCGTCTGTGTATCATCCATGTTCTCAGCAATACCTACACCAAAGAAGGAGTAAGGGTTATGCTCATAGGGAACAGAGTAGTAAGGGATACGTGATGGTTTGAATGGATTAAGCACACAACGAATAACTTCTCCGTTACATACCCAGATGTTACAGTTTACTTCGTTTAAGTCTTTCAACTCTTTGGGTATCTTAATACCGTTCTCTTCTAGTATACCTGTGTCAGCAAAACCCCAGAACTCAAACACTTCCCAGCGCTCAGAGTTACCAATGGAGCTATCATCGTCTTCCATCTTTTGTTCCCAATGCTTACGCTCATAGTCAGAGCCAGTAGCAACGGCTGTTTCAATAGCATCTTCCATGAAGTAAGGGCGATTAGCTAGAGAACGTAGTTGTGTGCGTGACATCTTGTGACGCTCTACAACATACTCTGCATCATCCATGCTTGACGCTTCAGGGTCAGGGTAGAAGTTCCATATAGATACATGATCTGTAGAAGGTACAGTCTTAACTATTGGTTCATAATCGCCTTCATCATTCCAGTTAGGATACTCTTTATCTGTAGCAAATGGTCCTTTCATAACACCTGTACCTAGCAGTGCCATCTCAAATGCCATGCTGCGTAGATGCTTAGATGCACCAGACTCATTTAGCTGATCATGTATTTTCTTTTCCATCTTCTTAGCTGCTACCATAGCAGGATGGAAAGTAACGCTTGTAGGTGTAGTACCGTCACCCTCAATTAGTTTATCTGATACTGGTGCTAGTTTTCTCTCTAGTCCACCTAAACGTTTCTCTAAGGAACGTCTAGTTTCACCAGGCTCTAGCTTAGTGTCTGGGCCAATCAAGTAAGGCTTAGTAGGCTCTTGAGTAAAGGCTTCCTTTAGTGCAGACGCACCAGCCTCTGCGTTAGGGTCTACATTAATGTGAACAGACTCAGCAACACCATCAGGTAATACAGATGGGTCTATAGAAAGCGGAAACTTATTATTTCCGAATAGTACGTCAATAATCTGTCCATAAGCTGCCAGAGTTTTTGTTTTAGTGACCTTAATAAATACCCTAGACTTTTCACTAGATGTGAATTGCACGTCTGATCCGTAAAGACCACGATAGTTTCTATAAGCACGTAACCACCTTTCCTCATCTCCTAGTCTAGCATCCTCTGCTCGTTTAAATCTTTGATTAACAAATGCGACGATGCCGCTACTGGACTCAAGAAGTTTGTCATCTTGGCCCTCTGCAGCAATTACGTCATCAGTCTCAAATGAAAGGTCATCTATTTCTGCCATAATTTAATATCCGAATGTTGGGTCTGACGCTTGAAAGCCAGACCTTTGTGTTGCAGGGTTAAAATCCCATAGGGAACTTCTTGGTCTAGTCATTATACCATACCGTAAAGCATCGTACAAGTGGTCTTCTGCATTTGTATCAACATCTTCAGGGTTTCTCTTATCTAAAGGTATTGAAGGCATCTGCGCTAATAGATTGGTGCAGGTAGACATGAATACTAAGCGTGGTTGCTCTGTAAACTCATCTACCTGCAGACGGCGATGTAACTCATTTTTACCAGCAACTCTTGAGCCACGAGAACGGTCAGAAGGTCTCCAACGACAACCCTTCATGTTCATTTGTTCTGCTAATGACGGGCCAGTATCCCCGCGTTTGTGCCACAGGGAAGAGTCAAGTACGCCGTACCTTATTGTACCATCATCAGCCTCTGCTTCAAGTATCATATCCGCTAGGTCTGTTGCTGTTACTTTACTACAATAAAGTTCTCTGTACACGATAAGCTGCTCATCTGGTGATACAGCTATCCAAACAACACCTGTGTAACTTCCGTACCCATAGTCACAAGCTCTGAATCTAGCCCAAGACTTAGGTATAGTGAAGGGGTCTATAACGTGTATAGCTCTGTTAAACTCAGGAAAAGCGGCTCCTTCGTTTACATCCCAGTTACCTTCAAGTAGTTGTTTTCTCTGGTGATCAGGGAGTGAGAGTAGCATTGCTTCATACTCACCACCCTGCGACAAATAAGGGTTATCAAATAGGCTTGCAGGGATGAATCTACGTTTAAATAGAGGTTCACCCTCTCTGCTATGGCCTTTAGGGAACGTAATAGTATCCCCTGTTTCTATATTAGTAGCCCAGAATGGCTCATTACGAGGTCCAGGGTCAATAAACATCTTCTTAACCCAAGCATGGCCGTTTCCACCTGGGTTAGTTGTGGCTCTCATGTACAAACCTAGGTCTTTACTATGTGCAGATCTCAAACGTGACCTCATATAGTCCCAAGCGTAATTTGAACTCCACTGAGTTAGCTCATCAAAGCCTATCCAGTTAAACGCCTGTCCTTGGTAGCGGGTAACATCCATGTCTTTGTCCAAGTAGGACATCCAAAGTCTACCGCCTCTAGGGCTAACCCACTGTGACTTACGTTCTGACCACTTTATACCTGGTATTGCTTTAGGATATAGCTCTTGACTCTTCTGTATTAGCTCTCGTAGCTCTTCTGTAGTGTGTCGTACCAGCAAACCACTAAAATTAGGGTCACCTAAGCCATGCAGAGGGTCTGCAAGCATGGCGTAGCTCTTTCCACCACCAGCACTGCCTCCATATAGTACTTCTTTTTCACTAGAGCTTAGAAAGTCAGTCTGAGGACCAGGGTTAGGCTTAAAAACGACATCTTGTGCTACTTCTACGTCATACTGTGGTGGTAGTACTGTCGCAGGTACTGTCTTCTTCACTTTCTTCGTAGGTACTATAGGCTCCGATACGGTTTGTTTCAAGCGTTTCGATTTCCTTGAGGATTTTTTCGAGCCGCTTGGCAAGGAACCGCTTAGCTGTAGTTGCTTTTTTACGTTTGAGGTCAATATCTACTCTTCTTCTTAGCGCTTGCTGTGTAACGGGTCTGCCTGTCTGCTTTTCTAGCCATAAACAAACATCTGCGTAACTATACTGCTTTAAATGACGCTTTGCAAGCTCTAATGCTTCTAATTCGTGTGGTATTGGCTCTAAAAGTGCATCATTATCGTAGCAAACCTTGTATCCGTAGGGTATGCCCTTGTTAGTATTGCCTAATCTTACTACTGTATGCCACTCTTTTTCTTTACCTTTAGGTGGTTTAGGTAGTTCCCAGTAACCTATATCTTCTGCTATCTTTAGTTTCACGTTTACACTTCTTATTCATTGGACCCTTCTTTGGGTGGCAGGTAGAATACACCGCCGCCTGTTGAGGATACGTCTAATCTATCTACCTTACCTAATCCTGCACGATCAAGCAAGTCCTTAGCAGCAGATATTTTATCACGGATGCCTAATTCTGTAGGGTCATACAAAGCACCTACCATAGACATAGCAGCTTTAGGAGCTACTTGTGCGAAGTAGGTACGTGTAGCTTCCCCTATTTCATCTTTAAGAGATTCTATAATAGTACGGGTAGCAGTAGTATCATTATAACCTGCTAGTTTCTTAGCTTGTACAGCATCACCTTGAGCTTCCTCAAAGAGAACCTCTAAGAAACGCCTTTGGTTATCTGTTAAGTTACGTGCCATGTTATATACTTCCTATTATTATGTTACCACTGGCCTCTAGCTTTACCTACAAGCCAGAAAAGAGCACCTAGTAAAGCGCCGCCTAAGACTAAAGATACTAAGCCTACCGCCCAGTTAATGCAGTTATCAATAAATAGCTGCTTTGCGTAGGCTTCTTCTTTTCTTCTCTTGCGTTGATCTGCCTCAATACGTAAAACTTCTTCCCAAGCACTAGGTCCATATACAAAGCTTATCTCTGAGCGTATAGCCTCACGCATTTCATCCATCTTACGCTTCTGGTTCCATATAAGAATAGCTTCTTCTTCATCAGAACCTTTAAACGTCTTCTGCCACCAAGGTGGATTCTTCTGCCTGTCTTCTATCTGACGGAAGTCAGAACAGGCTTTACCCCAAGTTGCTAAACCCCTACCCATATCCTGCAGGTCTTTCCCTGTAGAAATGGCAGATTTAATAGTTTTAAATGCACCAGTAGCAAGAGCTACGCAACTAATGGGGTCCATAACAGCCTCTTAATTTTATTATACAGACTAATGTGTAATACGTGTTCTGTACATATCTTGCATATACTGACGATACTCGTGCTTTTCTCGCTCTTTGCTGCTATAGATAATACCGTTTATTTGTCCACGAGTGATACCAACGTCTTTAAGATCTCTATCAGACATATTGGAAAGCATCCAATGATCTGCTCTTTGTTGTTGGTTCTTTTGTATTGCTGCTAGTAATGCTTTTAAGTACTTCTTAATGTGTTTCATAACTTTGTCCTTTTGTTGTAGGTAACTCTTTGTTACCAAGGACAGTTATACTCAAAATACATACTTTTAGTAGCTACAGTTTAGTCATACCCGCTACCTATTGGGGTTATACCTTTCACGTACAGATATAGTAGCTTCTATGGTATTGGTAGTCTCGCCGTGTACTACTACTATATCACCTGAGTGTAAGTGTAAGTGACTGTTGTTTAATAAGTTGTAGGTACTATTAGCTGCAATAGAGTGTGCTTTTAGTATATGTTTATACGACCCCGCTTCCTTATGAAAAAGCTGTACGTTTACCTTCTTAGCATTTGCATTATTATTACTAAACATAAGCGCATCTATAGTTGCATTGTGGTTTAACGGGCAAGTGTACAGAACATTAGCTGCAGCACCTGCAGTAGTAGAAGATACTGTAATAGCTTCAGTTGTAGTTTTATATGAAGCTAGTTCAACCATTAGGATTTCTTACCTGTAATCTTCTTCTTAATCTTTGTAGTCCACGCTTCATTAACATCAGGAGTATTAGGGTCATCGCCTACAAGTTGTCCTTTGTCATTACGAGCACGTACTACTTCTACTTCATAGTCTTCTGCTTCTGGCTTATCTGCTGAATCTACTATAGTAGTCTCTTCAGTTACTGTAACCATCTCTTCATTAGACTTTGTACCTGCTGTACTAGTAGTTAGACTAGGCATGACTTCACCAGACATAATAGCTTCTACGTGCTCATCAGCATACCATACGTCACCATACGCAGCTTCACCAGCTACAGGGCCACCACTAGCGTCTAGTACTTGTCCGTCTGCAATAGTATAACCTGCAGCGTTTAATTCTTTTTCTTTACTGTTAAACATTTATTAAGTCCGTTTCTTTGATGGAGGGTTAGATGCACCGCACATAAGGCCACCCTTATTCATAAAGCCCATCTTATTACGTACTTTTTTAGGTAGTGATGCTGCACCCTTGTTTGGAGGAGTAATTAAGCCACCGTCTTTCATAGCGTTACCCATTTGCATACCTTGGCGCTGCATGTCAGCAGCTACTGGGTTGTAGTCACCATTTACTTTTGATGGACCTGCATTAATTACAGAACCGCCCATGTTATACATGCCTTTCTTTACAGAACCGCCCATGCTATACATACTCTTCTTAGGTTTCTTACTTCCGTAATTCATTGTGTCTCGCTCCTATTTCTTTAGCTTAGATTTAACTGTTTTACTTAGATCTTTAAAATGTACAACTTTCTTAGAACCCTTTGTCATAGTGGTCCCTGTCATAACTTTACCGTCAGGGTGCTTATGGGTCTTACCCTTCCACTCTTTACCGTCAGTAGTATAATGCTTTACGCCCTTCATTTCTTTACTCCCCTGTAGGCTTTGGTTTTGGCTGCAATCTTTTTAGGTTGAGCCACATGCTGCTTACCTGCCTGAGTGCCTTTTCGCTTAGCTCTGGTTGTAGCGGCGTACTCAGCAGGAGTAAGAGACTTGATAGCCTTAGCAGGTAAATAACGCTCACCAGTTTTAGCGCTGGGCTTTCCACTCTTAGTACCCCACTTTTGTTTACCCCAAGCTTTTAAGCTCTTCTGTGATTTAGCTAGTCCAGCCACTTTAACAGCAGTCGCACTTTGGGCTACACTTCTTATTCAGTAATGCACATAGTAATCTCTTTAAGTATTTTATCATTTGTAACCGCCACCCTTTGCTTTATATTGTTTAGCTACTGCCTGAGCTTTACGTGCAGACCACTGACCAGGTTTACCACCCTTACTACTAGCCTTTACAGAAGCTACAAGTTTCTTACGCATTGTTGGTTTAGTATAGTTATTCGCTGCATTTACTACCATTATTTACACTTCCATCGTTTACGGGCTTGTCTTAGCCGTGAGTTAGGATCTTTAGCTGCCTTGGGAAAGTCCTTCATTTGACCAGCACTTCTAGCACAATAAGACTTACGCCTTTTAGCTGCTGCACTACCCGCCTTAACTTTACCTGTTACAGCAGTCTTAAGTTTACTACCAGGGTTAGCTTTTCTATGAGCGGCTACACCATCTTTACTCATACCTGCACCTTTAGAAGTAGGGCGGTAGTTAGCACCTTTACCTTTGGTAGTCTTAGGAATAGATTTACCTGCCATTAGTTAGCCCCCCTTTCTATCCATAATCTCACGCCCATAATACTCTAAAGTCTTCTCAGCTAAAGCTACACGCTGCTGTAACTCAGTAATACGGGATATAGTCTTACTCAATGAATCAGCTTCTTCCCATAGTTCATCTATTTCTTCAAATGCACTCTCAATGTAATCCATGTTATCTTGTACATCACGCTTAAGATTAACGTTATCCTCAATAGCCATACGACTACCTAACTGCGATACAGTCTCTTCTAAGCTTGATATAGTAGAGGCTTGTTGTGATACCCACCAGACACCTCCCGCAAGCTGTGCACCCATAGCGGCTACAAGTGCTACTGGTAACTTAAGGTTCTCCATAGCTGTTATCGCTTTCCTGCTTTGCTATTACGAGGTATACTTCTATTTTTACTAGCCTTCTGAACACGTAAGTTACTAGGTCTATTATCTAACGCATTGCCATTCTTGTGGTCTACATCCTTACCGTCAAACGGCTTAACCTTACCTTGCTTCTCTAACAGGTGTCTAGCTTTCTTACGGGCACGGTTCTTAGCCATGACTTTAGGTGTACCATCATAGTTAGCTCGTTCTTTCTTGTAATCACGATGGGCCATCAGCGTAGTCTCTCTTCCTGTCAGGTTCTAGTACGTCACGCTTATCTATCATACCTTCTAAGTACATAGCTCTCTCTACATGATCTAAGGTATACTTAACTCCAGTATCTGCTTCAATAGCAGCCCTAACGTAAAATACATCAGACTTAGGTATGTGTATCTTTAGTAAAGCTTTGTTGTTCTTGGATACAAGAGCAGCATAGAAGTCCTCTAATACGGACTCACTTGGGTATAGTTGTATGTGTTTTTTCATTTAAGTCAAGTACTAATGTTAAGTTGTGGAAAGAAAAGTAGTATTACTAGAACTCCAATGTAACTACAAAGAGGAGAGAGGAGACATGGAGTAACAATTATAGTTATTACAGAAGCCCTAGTAATACTTAATAGTAACTACTTCCTACACTTTATTACATAGGTTAGTAGTATCTATACATATTATAGTAAACTAAGTTAAACATACTGTCAATAACTAATTCAATGTAATTACATAAATCACTATAACTACTAAGTAATACTATCCAGTAGCTACTTATCTTATTTATTACTTGTATATGTTATTACTATTTAGTAGTTATTACTTTATTATGTAATTACTTTAAAGTATTACTACTACTACTACTTATACAGTTATACATATTTCGTAATACGTGTCAACCCCTATTCGTACTTATTCTACATACTGTAACATTTAGTGAACACAAAACGTTTTACCCCGTGTGTGTATTTGTACATATACGTATAACGTATACCCCACCCCTGGCCCCTGCCCGTCCCCCTCTTTGATGTGACATATTGTTTTTCTACAGGTTAAACAGAGCTAAACTACTGATAAGTAACACTTTATATACTGTTATGGTCACTGTTATTCTGCTAAGTTACTGTATTTGCTAGTGTTTTCCTGGGAGTAGTGAATTGTTTCATAACGATGCATGTAATACACCTATCCCCCTATTAGCATTGCACACATAGTACACCCCTAGCTCTACGGTGTGATGTATGGTGTTGCACTATATAGTATACCAATAGCTATGTTGCTATTATGCTACACAATAATATAAAGTGAATATTGATTGATAATATAATTTGCTTATCTAGATTTAATATGTCCTTAGTAATTGTAGAAACAAACCAAACACGGAGAATATAAAATGTCACATCATACATTAACTAAGTTAACCAATGGCTCATATGTTTTAGCTCACACTAATAATTTTGTATTAGCTTATCATAGCGAAGCTGATGAGTATGTTACATGGATGATACTAGACAACGATATAAACAAAACGCATGATGGAAGCTATTATTCAAAAATAGAGGATGCTATTGACTGTTATCTTGATCGTACTGGAAAGAAACATTACAGCAACAAATCAGAGTTTGTTACGTCTATGTTTAGTACGATACTTAATCAATATATCCATACTAACGAAGGACGCTTAGAAGCTTTATACGAAAATAAAGCTGGAATATCTGGCAATTAATTGCTATTCTAGGTAACATCTTCTTACGGTGTTGCTTACTAATACCAATGAAACCCAACACGGAGAGTAACAATGTCAAACTATAAGCTACTAGGTGTAGGCACTAACGCAAAAACTATTAAGGGTGACGGTGACGAATACCTTACCGCTATACTATATATGACACCTTGGAAGGTTACCGTTAACAATAAAACATTCAACTCGTGTAGTATGGCTGAACAGGCGGGGTGCATTAAAGCTTGTCTTAATACCGCTGGACGTGGCGCAATGAATAGCGTTCAAGCCGCTAGGCAACGTAAAGCGCAATGGTTTTACCGCGATCGTGATACTTTCATGGCGCAACTAATGCAGGACATTGCCAAGTTTCAAACGTACTGTAACAAACGAGGTATACAGCCTGTTGTTCGTTTAAATGGTACAACAGATATACGCTGGGAATTAATTAAGCTTGATGGTTATAATATCTTTGATTTATTCCCTCGCGTTCAATTCTATGATTACACAAAGATAGCCAATCGTAAGATAACACATTTGGGTAACTATCATATGACATGGAGCTACAGCGGAGCCAATGAAAAGTATAGTGACCAGATTTCACAAGCGCTTACCAATGGTATGAACGTTGCGGTAGTATTTCGTAAACCTAACGTAAACACGCATTGGAAGGGCTTGCCTATAATTGATGGTGATAAAGATGACCTACGCATAAAAGATGCCAAGGGTGGACATATCGTAGCGCTATATGCTAAGGGTAGGGCTAAGAAGGATACTAGCGGCTTTGTAGTAGACATAGCCATATAACTTAAACATCTATTGGAGATAAGAACATGAAATATAAAGTATTGAATGAGTTTGATGATTTAATAAATATTAAGCTACACAATAAAGATATACTTCCACTTGAATTAAAAGAGGATGGAAAGTGGCCAGCAGCATTTTCTCCTCTTAGTAATCCTTCCTATGAACCGCACTACAGCGTATGGGTATACAAAGATGCAGGTGATAAAGTGGAAGCTATCTACAGGGCGCAGTTCTTTGTGGAAGATCTAGGTTGTGATTCATTTATTGTTGAAATAGTACATGTAGGCGGTTGTGAGACACACATGCACCTACACCATGACAGTGAATTAAATGCTGGTATACTAGAAGAAATATGGTCTAAAGTATGTGAAATAGAGTGCATACTACCTCAGATAGCAAAGCAACACGATAAGATCTTAGGTGTAGAGCCTTATTAAAAACTGTAACAATTCGTGATTTGCAATATTAAAAGTAATATGATCAGTATACAAACATAACCACACAAAAGGAGAGTAACCAATGAAACAGAACGACAAAATAATCAAGCACCTACGTGCAACTAAGGGTCTAACAGGGCGTGAAGCTTTGATAGACTACAGCATCCAATCGTTTACTAAACGTATATCTGAGCTACGTAAAGATGGCTGGAACATAGAGGGTATCAAAGGCAATCACCCTATAACTAATCAACGATATACACGTTATGTATTATTAGAAGGTACGGTGTGACATCATGACAAGCAAAGCCGCAGTGATGCCAGCCTCTGACTTTAAAGATATGTGTAAAGACATAGCTTGTGAAGTGCTAGGTATGGTATG
>Ga0209815_1000849_pt1 | contig 21659 bp, 19 predicted proteins | sample CoawatmetaG00DNA_FD_187507 | JGI IMG/M metagenome (GOLD analysis project Ga0209815, IMG submission 187507) | Marine microbial communities from the West Antarctic Peninsula - Coastal water metaG002-DNA (SPAdes) (version 2) | ecosystem: Environmental > Aquatic > Marine > Coastal ...
GCTGCGTCCATTGTTGCCAATGCTGCTGCGACTTGTGGTTGAGCCAATGAAGCCATTCTCTTCTGCAATATTTCTGATCTATTTTGACCTGTTAAACTTGCTAATGCAGTTGTTTCAATCATCAAATTATGGAATCCTGCTTCAACATTATCTTGAGTACTTAATAATGCCATATCCTTTGACATTGTCATACGCTGTATATTTATATAATCAGCCAACACATCTGCCATTTCTGTCGATCTTAAACCATAGTCGCCAAATTGATCACCTGTCTTATTAACTGACTTAAACATTGATGTAAATGCAGTCGTACCACCCGATACCCCGTTACCCAATGACTGTAATGCAATACCATTTTGACTAACTACCTTAGATAACTCAGTATATGATAGACCCGATGATATAGCAGATTGCTTCAATGTTTCATATGGTGATGCATCGCCAAACATAATTGCACCAGAATTTATCAATGTCTCTTGCGCTTTTGCAAATTGTTCTATTTGTCCCGCTTGGAATGCAGCCCACGCCAATCCGCCTGCTGCAAATGCACCAACTGCCTTACCACCACCACTTAATAGTTTTCCTGCCTTTGAATTCATATCTATGTCGCCAGCCAAACCTTTAGCACTACCATTAATGGCATTACCCATGTCGCCAAGCATATCTACCATTGCAGTGAGTGGTGCATCAGTATTACTAAATTTGTCAACCACATTCTTAGTTGAACTTGCTGCTAATATTATTTTTTTATCAAACGATGCTTTCTTTGCCTTATCTACTCTTTCATTTCCTGCGACAGTTCTGGAAGCATGTTCTTGAATATCATCTGATAATTGCGATAAATCTATATCAGTCTGTTCCATATACTTTGTTACTAGACTTGTTACAATACCAGATTCGGCAATTAATTTTTCTACTTTAGTTAGTGTTTCTTCCGTAGCCCATTTAGGTACTTCAATTTCATTGCCGCCTATTGTAATTTTATGTTTTTCAGTCGCCATGCATATTCTCCGTTATTGCTGTCTGTTCTATTACTCTTGTTATTTCTAGAATCTTTTTAGTAATTTTGCTATCTAATAGATGCATGCTATTAAACTTCATGCCAACTACATTTAACTCATCTATATATACTTTTTTACTACCTATACCCGATGTAGGGTCTTTTATATTAGCATACCATCTACCATTAGGTCGCTGAATTGGAACAGGTCCACCACCTTCTGCAAATTGCTCTGGGCTAAAATTCTGGTTTAAAATATTATATGCATTAAGATATGCTGCATTATATGCTTCTTCTTTTTCTTTTTTAAGTTGTTTCTTTCGTGCTGAAGCTGCCAACGCATACGCATTTGATGATTTATAACTTGCTGATTCAGTATCGACTTCTCCACTGAATTTATCACTCACTTTCTTCGCAACCACTCCCATATTACTAGGACCTGATTCTTGCACTGTTTTCTGTAATGCTTCGGTGTCTTTTCTTACTGTTGGTATCTTCTTGTCAGTTGGTATGATTTTTAGAAATTCTAATGAAGATTCAACTAACTGTAATGAATGTTCGAATGCTTTAACGGAAAATGCGCCCATGCTATATCCAGGAGTTAAGTCATGAATCACTGATCTAAATGCAATACGTGTACTATCAACTGCATCTATTGATGCATCTGCTACTTCGGTTAATGCCATAACATTTTTCAATCCAGAATCTAATTGTTCTTTTGTCAAATTCATAAACGCTTCTGGTGACTGTCTCGCTTGTGCTATTAACTCATTCTGTTGACTAATAATCGGGTCATCACCATATCTAGGTGTTCCTTGCGCAATTGATTTGGTTAATTCTTGCACTCTCATTACTAATTCTGGTTGATCAATTTGTCCAGTACCTGCCTGTTCCAATAAATTTGTGAATTTTGATGAAGCCTCTGGACCAAGTGCACTCAGCACGTTAATCATTTCCTTTGGCATATTATTTAACACACTTGCATCTATATTGATATCTTTCAAAAAATTATTAAATACTTGTTCGGTTTGCTCTCCAAATTGAGGACCTAGTACAGTACTCATTAACATCTTTAAGTTTGCACCAGTGTTTCTAACATTTTCTGCTGCATTTTCACCATACTTCTCTGCTAGATATTCACCATTCATCGTTATCGCTGTCATAAAATCGATGTTTGTCATTGCTTCGCTTCTTAGTGCCAATAATGAACTTCTCTGTCCACCAAATTTTTCTGCAAGAAACGTAGTCATTGCACTACTTTGTTCAAAATTCTTTCTTATTTTTTCTTTTGTCACTTCGCCAAATTGTTGCATTTGACCTGTCATGTACATTAAATTAGCTTCTTCTAACAATCTTGCAGTTTGTTGTTCAACATTGTAACCAAAATCACCCATTGTCTTTGATGTCTCATGCTCTACTTTTCCAGCAAAATCTATAAATTGCATTGTAGTATTCATTAAGTTTCCTGGCAAGTTTGCAAGCATTGCTTTGTTTCCTGTCATCATCTTTGACATCTCTTGCATACTCATACCAACGTTTACCAATGATCCTCTCATTTTAGTATATTGTGACATGTCGCTAACAACGCCACCATAATCAATTATCTGTCTTAATCCTTTTTCTTGCTCTGACATTAGTTTTGCATATATAGCCGCTACACCAACTGCCGCTACGCCAACTGCTGCTACGCCATTCGCCACCCATGATAATGCTGCACCTTTTGGTCCCAAATACTTTGTAAAAGAGGTAACACCACCAACTGTAGAAGAAATAGCACCAACCGACATCTTCAATAATTCTGCGGTTGCTTCTAATGGGTCGGTATCTCGTGAAGTAACAGAGAACAGATTTTTAGTTCCACTTTCCATCTTTATAAGTATGTTATTTGCTACTTCTAATTTATCGCCTGAATCTTCATATGCTTTGGTAATCGCGTCAGAATCGAACGATACACCTGTCAATGATCGGTACACTGCTTTTAATTTAGTATTTTCAGAAAGTTTATGAGAGGCAATTTTTGCCAATGTATCCTCACTTACCCAAGGAGGTAAACCACCAAGTGCCTGACCAATGTCTTCTTCTTCTATTGCCATAAAATTAAGTACCTATTTAATTGGATAAATACAGTTACACAACTATATCATCACTTTACTTACTATTTATATGGAGAACGAAAATGAGTAACAATCCTTTATTGAATGCGTACAAAATACCTTCAATGTATGTCAGTCTACCATCTGGCGGTCAATACTATACCGAGAAGCCCAAATTAAGCGCGGATGGTGAATTGGCGATTTATCCAATGACAGCAAGAGATGAAATAATCTCAAAGACACCTGATGCATTATTCAATGGAGAAGCAACCATTGCTCTACTAGAATCATGCTGTCCAGATATTTCTGACCCTAAATCAACACCTGTCAATGATTTGATGGTACTATTACTTGCAATACGTAAAGCGAGTTACGGAGATGCAATAGATATTGATCTTAAATGCCCAGCATGTGGTGAACTTAATATGCTTGCAATGGATATTAACAAAATTCTAGGATCAGTTAAGACGATTGATGTGACAAATAATTTGATTTTGCAAGATAAATTCACTGTCAAGTTGAAACCATATAATGTGAATGATAGAACATTAATTCAGATACAACAGATGCAACAAGAAAGAATGATTCAAGAACTCGCTAGTACTGAATTATCTGATGCTGATAGAAATGAAAAATTCGGAAAAACATTTGTAGAAATATCAACACTAACAATTGATCTTATGCTTAGTTGTATTGTGTCTGTTACCTTCGATGAAAATGAAATAACTGATATAGAAACTATCAGAGGATGGTTACACAATATTTCAAAAAACGATTATACTGACATGAAAGCACATATTGAAAAGATATCTGATAATGGCATTGATACTAAATTTAAAGCATCTTGTCAATCGTGTTCACATGAATGGGAATCTGAGGTAGATCTCGATATGTCAAATTTTTTCGCAGGCTGATAGCAACAAGTCAGCCGCATGAAATTCATGAAATCATTGAAAGATACCAAGAGGATTTAACGAAATTATCTACTAATTATATGGATATTCTTTTCATAGCACAAGGTGCATTGACATATGAATCATTGATGTCAATGCCATTACCTATGATAGAAATTTTTGTTAAACGACACAATGAAAGAAATAGTGAATCTTAATCTTTCACTATTTCATCATAATATTCTTGTGTCCATGAATCATAATAGTTAGTTTTACGAAGTTTCTTGCGTCTATCATCAATGTCTTCTTTAATCTGTACAATGATAATACGAGTAAAGTTTTTAACAAATAAACCACTCAACTCAGTACTTACAAAATAATGATGTTCTGGATATGTGTCACTCATGTCAGTTACGATACTATCTAGTACATCTATATCACAATCATCTCCCATCCAACAAACAGCCATTTTGTATTGACTCTTATCAAATGTCTCTAACACAGACTTTGAATAACCCAAGTCTCTCCCATCCATGAATTGAATTTCACCATTGACTCTTGCTTTACGAGCATACGGACAAACAGGCCAACCATCACCTTTGTCTTTTTCCACTACGTCCATAGTAAACTTAATGAACTCATCTTTAAATGCTTCAAATTCCATTGCTTTTGGTGATCTTTCTTTTAATGACATTGTACTCATAGAACTCCCTAATTATATATATAAACATATTTATATGTTTCTGTACAACATTATATCTTGGCGCAAGGCACAACATAATAATAACATTGCTTCGCAATGAACAACTTCAAAAAATATCTCATTCGTTACACTCATTCGTATTTTTCTTATTGTTATTTTCTTTAATCTAATTGTTTCTAACTGTTATTACTATATATCAATGATTGGGCTATTCTACAACTATTATATATTTTTCCAGGATCTTGATCCACACTTCGCTTATGCAGCGAAAGTGAAAAATTTGTTAAATGAAAAGAAAGTTTTTTCCTATCACCCAATCACACTTCGATATAACAAACCCAATTTTACACTTGGGGGAGGCGGTTACGCGGTACCTCTTATTACATGCTGCTTCAAGCAACGCAAGAACGTCAATTTCCATATCGTCAGATTTTGACTACTCGTAGGTTTCAATAGTTCAGAAGAGCCTACTCTTTTCGGTTGGTCAGACCAGTGCAATGACCATAGTGAAACACGTGGAAGTCCATCGACATCGCCCCAAAGGCGGCAGATTCATCACGAATACGGTAACAGTATTATCCATCTAAGTTTTATAGGGTTCTGTAGGGGGTGTGCCAGAGAGGAGTGATTAAGTGTTTGTTTATAGAGGTGTTTAAGTTTTAGTTTTAGTTTTAATTTGTTTATGTTCTAAGTATACATGATTTTAAGTTCCTGTCAAGTATAATTTCATTTGCCCGAGGATTTAGTTTCGTTTAGGTGTTCTTTAAGAACTTTTGAGCCGCCAACTCTAACATTTATGATTCCATTATAGTAATCATCTGTTTCAAGTACTCTGCGTTCAAACTGTTCGCGTGCTTCTAGATAACTGGCGATGCCTCTTGTTGGGCACATATGAATAATTTCTCGTTTGAAACTATCTTTGCCTAGTTCTTCAACGTCTGCATTAAGTCTATCACTGGAACCAAAATATTCTTTCCAATCACTTTCTTTAGTACCACGTCTTTTATTCTTTTTTCCTTTGAGTGGTGGTTTGGTAGTTTTAAACTTTGCTAGTTTTTTACCTACATATAACATACCACTAACAGTATTTGTTATTAAATAAACAAATGCTTCACATCCTTCAGGCAACTCATCTACTACATTACCTTCGTATGTCCATTGATATGTTACATTATCTTTTTCCACTTGCTGCTCTTATTTTTTGTAGAATATCAGCACCAACATTTCGCATGATTTCTATACTATTGAAATCTGATTCGTAAACCCATATTGTATCAGTTTCATCGCCAACCAGATCAATATCAATCTGGTGAGCGTCATTTGCATTTTCCTTTGTTTCAGGTTCTTTATCAATGCCAATCTTTTTTTTATGTGTCAATTACTTCCATCTCTGTGTTAAATGTAGTGAATCCGTTCTCTTTCGTAACTTGTAATACACTATTAACACGACCAATCAATTCATCCCTATGAGAGATAAGTAGAATATCTTTATTACGTTCACGTTCCATTTTCTTTAGAGCAGTTAACGCACTTTCAACACCTACACTATCCATTCCCGAATCAATCAATTCGTCAATGCACATTAAGTTAATCGCAGAATTCATACTTTCGTATACATCTCTAAACGCCCAACTCAAACCTAGAATTAAACGATTGCGTTCACCCCTAGATAGATTGTCAAAATCTAAATCTTGTCCTAATTGTACAATACTTACAGACAAGTCACTCTGAAATTTAACTTCATGTGGTAGTCCTAGTTGTGTAATATAATGATCTAAGCGAACATTAAGGAACTGTAGATTTTGTTCAATGATACGCTTACGAATAAACGAGTCTTTGTTTGTTAATAGTTTTAATAAAAAATCCTGATGATCTTTGATGTCGGTTAGACGATTAAGTTCTTCCCAATCAACTGACTGTAATCCAGTATCTTTTAGTGTATCAATTTGTTCTTGATAAGGATCTGATTCCGTTGTCTTACGTTCAATAGATGCAATCGCGTTAGACAACTTATTCTGATGTTCATATGCTTCTTGTGCTGTATTATAAAACAATTTTGGTGCGATACCCAAATCACCGATGTTATTCAGTTCAATGGTGTATCTTTCAATAGTTGAAACATCTAATGTTATCTGTTCTTCATATTCTGCAACAGCCAATGTTTTAGTTGCAAGAATCTGTTCATGTTTTTCATCATGAATTTCTTGACCACATGCATAACATTTATGTTCTTTTGATGCTTCTAAATCTTCTACTGCTTTGTCGAGACGTTTGCTTTCACGATCAATAGTAGTTGTTAATTTAGCGATATCTTTAGTGTACGAATTGAATTTATTTTTTCTTTCAGTGTATGCTTCAAACTCAACATGCGCTTCTAGTTCAGCCTCTACATCAATTTCATACAATTCTAATAAGTCTGTTTCAAGTCCTGCGATAGTTTGTTCATTAGTTTTATGCCATAGTTGTTGTCTACGTTCTAAATCTTTGATACTTTTATTAAATCTCTCATTCGCATCTTCAACCGCACGAACACGATAATTTTCTTCTTGTATTTTATCTTTACCAATTTTGATAAGGTCTTTAAGTAATTCGGCTTTATCAGATAATTGAGTGATACCTAGCAGTTGTTCTATCAACTCACGCTGATCATTTGCACGCATACTCAAGAATGGTTCAGTATATGTATTTAGGGCGATAATATGCTTGAACATTGTGTGGGTCATACCAATGACTTTTTCAATCGCAACTTGTGTTAAACGACCTTCACCTTGTCCTTCATCTGTCATATCACTATTATCTATTTCATTCACATAGAATTTAAAAACATTGGGACTGCGCCCACGTTCAATGCGATATTGCGCACCATTCTTTTCAAAATCAACAGTGCAAGTCATATGCTTGTTGTTGATCTTGTTGATAAGATTTGATTTTTTAATATTAAATAATGCACTACCAAATAGTGCATACGAGATTGCGTTAATAAGAGTAGTCTTACCTACTCCGTTACGAGAACCATCACCACCCATATCAACATTATTGCCGAGTACGAGTGTTAGTCCTGTTTCATTGATAGAAACGGCTTGAGTGACGTTTCCAACAGAAAGAAAGTTTTTAATAGTTACATTTTTAATGGTTAGCATAGTTTATATGTGTAAGTCGTTATATATTGAAATTAAAGTTTCGTTACGAATAGAATTAGATGTTATCGCTTCAAGTTGACTAAGAACAATTGAGTCAACATTTTCTACTGATACATCACCATCCGTATCCCAGTCTTCGCCAGATACATTGTCCTTCTTAGAAGGCATTAGAGATATCTCGCGTAAATTATAATCAGTGGCAAATGTTTCTTTGATATAGTTTGCCTCTTCATATGAAATATTGATATCTAATATTATACGACAATGTGTGTTATTTGTCAAGATACTACCAGCATCATCTAACAATTGACTCAAATTTGCCACACGATACTTAGGTGCATCGGGCCATGTTTCAAAGTCATATGTACCATTCCAGTTTAGGAAAGTAATACCACGATCATCATCCCATGCATCTGAATAGTTGTGTGGAAAACAGTTTCCCGGATAGATGATATTACCTTTATCTTGTCGTTTATGAAAATGACCAGAAAATACTTTATCTGCTTTAGATAAGTCTGATGCTTTTAATCCACCATGATCTGGCATTTTAATCATAGCATTCAGATAAAAGTCTGGTAATTCAAAGTGACCGAAGATAAACTTAGACTTCAATTCCTTTAATCGTTTCCATTCATCATCAACTAACCATGGGACAAACGCAACACCATCTTCTTCAAATATTTCATCATTGATGATGTTAATGTTGGGGTACTTATTTGCAAACGGCAGTGAGTTAATATCTCTTTTTTCACGATAGTATAGATCATGATTTCCCATGATCATTTGTACTTCATCAAAATTATCATTCAATAATTGTAATGCGTCAACTGTATAATTTAGAGTACTGACATTAATAGTCGCTCTATGGTGATGCCAATCACCTAAGAAAAAACACTTTTTAATGTTTCTCTTATGTGCTTGAACTATCATCCATTTAATAAAGTTAAGACAATCATTGTTATGCTGCTTGGAATTATTTTTAAGTCCGAAATGTATATCGGTAAAAATTACTGCATCATCAAAAAACTTGCTCACTGTTTATTCCTTTTTACTGTTCTACTGTTATATCTTCGGGTGTTGATTCTTCTTCTACTTCGCCAATCTCTGGGATATATTTGGTTTTCTGTACTTCCCATTCTGCGTTAAAGATACGAGTGTTACTTGGTTCAAGACCTTCTTCTTCTAATAAATCATCACGAATGTTTTGATTGCGCTTTTCTAAGTTTAATACACGAGTGAACGAGTTATTGATTACAGTGGTGAAATATGCAAATGGATTTTGTGATTTAAGTTCATTGAATTGTAAACCGATCATTGTCAATTGTAAAATTGCTTGACCACGCATTTCATCTACATATGTGTATCCACGCCAGTTACCGCGCATAGAGTATCGTTCACATAATTTCATATACATCATTGCTAGTCGTTCAGTTGTGTGACCACATGTAACACTAAACTTACCTGTTTCTAAGTCACCATCCCAATGAGAACGAGCGACTTCTGTCCATTCATCATTAATCAATGCGATGTGCTTGTATGCTGGGAAATTGCAACGAGAATGATGATCTGCTACTGTTTTAGGTGTCTTCTTACGCTCTTCTAATGGAATATGATCATATCCCATAACGCGAAATACTATGTCGGTTGACTTAATAGAATCTATACTCACTGCAAACTCGGCTGCTTTTGGTTTAGTTTTCTTTGTTAATTCACCATTTTGCCACCGAACAACTTCTGCTTCGTGTGCAATCTTTTGTAATCGTGATGCTTGGTTACTGAGTGCAATTTCGTATGCATTCATTGGTTCAACATCACGAACCATCTCACCATCTTCATTTGCGATCATTGCATCTGATTCAGATTCAGTTAATCGTAATTGCATCTTACGTTCTCTATCATTGTACGCATCTTTGATTTCATCTATTGACAAAACGATGTGATCGTATAGGAAGTATTGCTCATCTGCTAACCAACAGAATGTCATTTTAGATTTATGAATCTCTTTAAGTATTTCTTTGTTCTTTAAGTAATGTGTAGAGGGATCTCTCGCCATTAGGTTTATTGCTCCATTTAATATTATTACAATTATATATCAGTTTGATCAGTTTGTCAAGTCTTATTAGTTCTTTCAGTGAAATCATTAAGTACATAGTTTATCATGGGCTAAATACATGATAAGTAGGAGATTATTAAGATGCGTATATCAGATATCATAACAGAAAGTATAGCAAAGCAGATCACAGTGTTTTATGGCGGACGCTTTCAGCCAATGCACTCAGGGCACTTTGCGTTGTATAAAAAATTAGTTAACAAGTTTGGTGCTGATAATGTATTTATCGCGACCACATTTGGCAAGAAACAGCAATCAATGCATATGGCAGATGATTTCTCAACTGACCCGTTCACATTTGAAGAAAAGACATCTATCATGTCTAAGATGTTTGGTGTACCAGCAAACCATATTGTTAATACACAACCATATCGTCCAGACGTGTCATTGGTAGGTAGAGATAAGAGTAATACAGCAACCGTATTGGTGTTCAGTGAAAAAGATGCGGGTCGTCTAAAGCCGGGCGGTGTGTTAGCACCATTGCCAGATGATATGCAAAATTTGCAGACAGAAGACGAAAATCGTGTATATTATTTCACAATGCCGATTGAAGAAGGTGGAATGAGTGCTAGTGATTTTAGAGAAGTTATGCGAAGTGAAGCAGAGTTTGAAGAAAAGCAACAGACATTCACCAAGTTTTTTGGTAAATTTGATCAACAGATTTTTGACTTCATTGAGAATAGGTTACGATAATGGCTGGTATTCCAAGCAACAATAAACCAAAATTGGTACTACGTGATGCAAATGCAGCGTGGACGAGAAATCTATTCAGTTCTGGTATTTTAAAAGAATTGAAAAATGTTAATGGAATTATATTTGCGTATACCCCTGCAATGATGCAAGCAGCATTCTCAGCGAACTATGGTACGTATGATACAACACACAGTGTTTATCAGCAACAATACTATGTGAATACACCTAATCCAACGATTAGCATGCAAGCATATTTTGTGTCAAATACAATTGAAGAAGCAAAGTACAACATTGCATGTTTACACTTTCTAAAGACAATGACAAAAATGGATTATGGTTCTACCGCAGGACTTGCTGGTACGCCACCACCTATCTTGCATTTTAGTGCATACGGAGAATATAATTATAAAAATGTTCCCGTGGTAGTATCGGGAGTTGATTATACATTCGCTGATGATGCAGACTTGGTAACAGTAGATGTTGACGGATCACCCATATCAATACCAACAAGTTTCGCAGTATCTATCACAATGCTGATGCAACAAAATCCTGCAAAGGTTAGTAGAGAATTCTCATTTGCTAATTATGCAAGTGGTGCTGCACTTAAAAATGGAATGATATAACATGAAAATACAATATGATACAGACAGTATATACAAAAATACAAACATTGTAGACAACAAATATCTTGACGTAATGGAACCTATTATCGGTGATATTTCAGCATATGATGTATATTCAGTAACCTTGACAGCAAAGTACAATGAGCGCCCAGATATGTTAGCATATGATTTATTTTCAAATTCTAATCTATGGTGGGTGTTTGCAGAGTTTAACCAAGACATATTAAAAGATCCTATAATGGATTTCAAATCTGGTTTAACCATACAAGTTCCACTAAATTTTATATAAGGTAAATGCATGACAGAAACAAAATCTAACTGGTGTTCAACAGTCGATAGTCCGACATATAAACTTACATGGTATATCGTAAGTAATAAAGTATTTAATAATCCTAAACTATTAGACAATATACCAGATAAGTATACCAACAATGCCACTAGCAATGCAGCATCATCTTCGGGCGATGCTGTAGTCATTGCTGCATCTGGAGAAACATCGGAATATTCATTGGAAAACTTAGTACTACAGTCTATGATTTCTCCTGGATCTAGTACAGGTAATACGACAACTGGTGCATTTCAATTTGATATATATGAGCCGGGTGGATTTTTGCTAATGAACCGAATATTAACATTGAGTCATGCATTCAATTTTGGTAATATTCAATCAGCAAAATATGTACTAAAAGTTCAATTTGTTGGTAGAACAGTAGAAAGTTCAACACCTGTCGCATTTCCAGGCACATTCTATTACCCAATGATGTTGGCTACAATCAATGCAAGTTCAGGTGCAGAAGGTTCACAATATAATATTGTGGCAGCAAATCAACATAAGATTGCGGTTACAGCATCAAAAATTGTAACTGACATAAAGGTAACTGGTGTTAAAGATGTAGAATCATTATTAAAAAATCTAGAGACAGCATTAAATGCACATGAGATAAACATAAGAAAACTACAAGTAACTGAGGCTGATTTAGAAAATTCAAAGTGTTGGAAAATCAAATACTCTGATGATTTTAAAACGTATCTAAAGTCATATGTAAAACCATCACAGACAGACATGTCGGGAACTGGACTTAAGGCTAGTACATACGATGCCAATTCAGCACAATATATACTTCATAAGCATACAAATGTAGTGACATATCTCACTAATATATTGACAAAGCAAGTACCTGATTTTTATAATACATTTAGTACTACGACTGACAAGAATACTGCCATAAATGAAAAAAAGGTTGCTACTTTAAAAAACACATTAAAGGCAGATCAAGGATTACAAAAACATGCAAGAGGCATAGTTAATAGCACTAATGAATACAAAAATGAATTCATAAAAATAACACCATCTGTAAAATACAAAGATGAGATAGATACTTATACAAATACAAGTCAAGAAGAAATTATACTGTATATAGAGTTACATACATCGCACACAAACCCACAGCCAGATGTACATAAACAACAAGAGGCTACGATTAATGCATCATATCAATCTAGAAGATTTGAGTTATTGCCTATCTATAAGGCTTATAATTATTTATTCTCAGGGTCTAATACTGAGGTGCTAGACTTTAATTTAAATTTCAATCAGATGTTCTATTTAACACGTGACCCATCTGAGGGCGTAAACTTACCAAACAGTGACAACGAAAATTCAGGCAATGCGGGCGAAGTAACCAAGGTAACAAAAACTGTTGCTGTACCTAAGTATTTAAGTAATACAACGATAAGTAGTGCAACTATCGTAACACAACTTGAAAATATAGCATACGTGATAAAGGTACCAGATTCAAAAAGTCAATCTAATGCCGATGAACCAAATGCAGTAGTCGCAGTAGATCAAGCAGAAATAAATGCAGCAAGTCATGATTTTATTATGTTTGACATTACTATTAAAGGTGATCCCTATTGGTTGGGCACGCCTGGATCAACTGTTACATCATCTAAAGGTAGTACTTTGGTTGATAACTTAGATGAAGATTCATTAATAGCGTTCATCAATTATTTACCAGATAATGGAAAGTCTAATGGTGCACGTAAACTTGATATTGCAGCAAGTGGTATATATAAAATATTAGAAGTAGAGAGCAAGTTTCAACTAGGAAAGTTTACTCAATCATTAAAAGGTATGCGTGATAGAAACTCCTCTACTGATTTAATCAAAACTAAGTTACTACAAATGGGAAATAAGAATGGGAATTAATATTAAGACAGTAAGTGGAAAAGCATTCCCTGCTGGACAATATGTAGGAATAGTAACAGACACTACCGATAGTATGTTTACTGGTCGTGTATCAGTACGCTTTGGTGAATTTGGTTCTTTGATAGGAAGTGAAGTTGACCACATGTGCTTGTTGTGTACTCCATATGGTGGATACACTAGCATTGATGCTGGTACGGTAACTGATGATGAAAAAGCATATGGTGAAGATGGTACGAGTGAAAGCGGCACACCAAAAAGTTATGGTATGTGGCCCCAACCACCTACTGTTGGTACATCGGTGTTGGTTGCATTTGTTGAGTTGATAGACCAAGGTATAATAGTTGGTTCGTTGATATCTCGTAACAGAAACCATATGATGGGAGGTCGTGCAAGTGCAGAATCACATGATGGTACTATTCAACCAGTAGGTGAAAAAAACCCAACTGATACAGGTGATGAAGTAAAGAAACCCGTTGACCCTACCGCAAAAGCATGGTTGAAAGAACAAGGACTACAAGATGATTACGCACGTGGTCATAGTTTGTCTAGCGCAAGACGAGAATCACCAAGTCACGTATTCGGGTTAACCACATTAAATGGACATGTGTTCACAATGGATGATGGAGATGAGAATGGTGATAGTACGAATGTTCGTATGCGTAGCAGAGGTGGTGCACAAATATTATTAGATGATACTAATAAATTTGTTTATATTACAAACCATAATGGCAATGCTTGGATAGAGATGGACGAAGCAGGAAACATAGATGTGTATAGTAAAAAGAGCGTAAATATACATTCAGAAGAAGATTTAAATTTTCATGCAGATGGTAACATCAATATGGAAGCAAAGAAGAATATCAATATGAAAAGTGGTACTGATGTAATAGTACAAGCATTGAACGATATTCATAACAAGGCTGGTGGCAATCGTGTCACCACCACATCTGGTAAGGTTTATATGAATAGTTCAGTGAGTGCATTAGCACCGACAGTAAACAAGTTGACTCCCAATGAAACAGTTAAAGAAAGTGTATCTGCTAGAGTACCAGAGCATCATCCGTGGAAAGGTGCGAGTAAGATACAAGAAACAATTAAACCAGCGAAGGGAAAAACATAATGGTTATATTACCTAACACTATAACACCATCTACAGTGATAGATTTTTCTAGTTGGACAATTGACAATAGTGATGTCGTTGCGACTGAAAAAGAACTACGGGTGTTTGAAGCAAGTAGTGATATTATTAATTTTGCATTAAGACGATTTGAGTGGAGATGTTACAAAACAACCCTTGACAATACTACGCAAATAGGTTACAATACTATCAACGACAAGATTAATGGTGTAGGTTTGCGTGAAAGCGAAGCGTATAGTGAATGGCTAGAAGACTTTAAAACAAAAGAACGAAAGTTTAAGAGACTACTCTCAATTAAAACATTGAGTCAATCACAATACGATGCACTACTATGTCTATACTATTTCACTGGTGACTTTACTAAGGTGGGCACTACTGCGAGAACATTTGATTTATCACAGTTGATTGTTGATAAGAAATGGGATTACATAGCAACGGCTTTAATTGATAGTGGGTACAATAGATTGTTAACTCAACCACTTGCAACGATAATGATGCTAGGTGATTACGGTAGTAGAACAGAACGAACATTATTACGAGAACGTGGTTTACAGATATTACGCAAAGAATACCCTACACTGACAGATAAAGTAGCGCGCCAGCAAGCAGAATATGTTTACTATGTTGAAACAAAAAGATTTTTACCTAATTTAACGCAGACAAGAATGCGACAAATTGTTACTACTGCGAATACACCATAAAAGGAATTCACCATCAAAACAAGAATACTAGTCGGATGCAGTCTCAGTGAGGCTTGGCAATATTATTTTACCGAATCTGTAAATTCAGAGAACACTATCATAGAAACGTATTGCTATGGTGGCGGCGGTAATAGTAATGGCATTCATACATTGTTGAATTCATATTTAGACAAAGATTGTAATATGAAAGATGTTGAAATCATCGTGCAATATACGGGAATAGATCGTATAGGAATCGTACTATCATCTCCATATGCCAAAGGCATTCTAGTTAAGAATGCTATAACAGATAAGTTTGAAACTGTAACCGTACAAGGTGCAGTTAATGCACCCTTAATTGGTGAAGTATGTGATGCTCAAATAATGAAAGAGTTTAGCAGCGATTACCAAGCAAGTGATCTAACTGCTATCTTGTGTATGTTATCCAATTTAGGTGCTAACGTATATGCATTTATAGGATGGGAAGGCGCGATGAAAATGCCACATTGGGATAGAGTTAAGAACATATTAAGAAGTAATGGTGTTATTTGCACCGACATAGTGTACATGACTACTGCTATAAAAATGTCAAAATCTGACGATGAATGGTTTGATGAATTCCATCCAGGAACAAATTTAGCAATCAGTACAGTTGAAATACTATGGAATGATATGCAGCAACAAATATAAATTATAGAACAAACACAGGGAAGTATCACACAATGATAGATCGTAGAGTACTGCTATTGAATGCAGACGCACAACCGTTATCTATGCTACCACTGAGTACTATCAGTTGGCAGAATGCAGTAAAAGCACATTTTCAAAATAAAGTCGTAATACTAGATAGTTATGAAACTGTATTACATTCGGCTAATTTTGAGATGTTCATGCCTTCTGTTGTAATATTGAATCGTTATCATCGTCTGCCAAAATTGGCAAAGTTTTCTCGTAAGAATTTATTTCTACGAGATCAGCATGAGTGTCAGTATTGCAGCAAGCAATTTGCTAATGATAAACTAACCATTGATCACGTTATACCAAGATCACTTGGTGGTGGAACTAGTTGGACTAACTGTGTCGCATCATGTAAGAAGTGCAATTCATCTAAGGGAAGCAGATTGATGAAGCCTATTCGCGAACCAGTGAAGCCCACGTGGCACGCGCTTGCATATTCATCTAAGACATTTGGTATTACAGTACCACGTGTTGAGTGGTTGGATTATGTAGACTGGCCCGCAGAACATGTAAGAATAGCAGAAATGTCGGTTCTATAGTAACATTTAGAACTTGCTTATATTAATATCATATAACCGCCTCACATGGCGGTTTTTTTGTATATATGATTATAGTAGTAGTTAATTTTTGCATAAATACTTGTATGAATAAAATAATCGGCTACACCACCATTGGTGAAAAAAATACAAGTAAACAACTGTCTGATCTTGATCTTGCGAAGCAAGACTTGAGTAATCATTTTTCAATCCGTAAAGGGGAGAAATGGACGAATCCAGAGTTTGGTAGTAACTTACCATACTATGTATTTCAGCCGCTAGATGATATCACGGTTGATTTAATTCAACAAGAAGTATCAAATATTGTAAATTATGACCCACGATTCAATTTATTAAGTGAAATCGTTAGGGTAGAAGAAGATAAGAATACGGTAACAATATTAATAGAATTATTGTATTTACCGACAACTACGGCAACCGAACTTGAAATAAAGTTTGATCGTGAATCAGGCGAGTTATAAATTATGACACAATCAATAAGACAATCAAAATTATTTGCAGCGGAAGATTACACCGTTGTATATGATTCGTATATTAATGCGAATTTTCAAGCGTATGACTATGCTACCATTCGTAGCACGATGGTCGATTATGTACAAGCAAAATATCCAGAGAATTATAATGACTGGGTTGAATCAAGTGAATTCGTTGCTCTACTGGATCTCATTGCGCAGTTCGGTCATAACTTAGCATTCCGTGCAGATTTGAATACTCGTAATAACTTCTTGAGTACAGCAGAGAGACAAGATGCTGTATTTAAATTGGCAGAATTCGTAGGTTATCAACCAAGACGTAATGTAACAGCATTCGGTGAATTAAAAGTAGTTAGTGTTAAAACTAATGAAACAGTACTTGGTAGTGATGGTACTACGCTGTCTGGTAAAGAAATCAGATATGAAAGTACATCTAATATCAATAACCTAGATGACTTTGTCACGGTTATGAATGCAATGTTTTCTGGTGGTAATCAATTTGGTACACCTAGAATTAATACTAATATCGCAGGGAAAAAAGTTGAATACTATAATTTGAATACAACGACTGATCAGATCAAGTTCGCGATTCAAGGAACCGCAGCAGGTTCAAGTTCATCATTTGATGTTATCGGATTAGATTACGATGCACAAGCACTGAGTATTATAGAGACAATACCAAATCCTACATCAGCATTTACCATGATATACAAGAACGATGGTAAAGGTGTTGGTAGCAACGCATCAGGATTCTTCTGTGGATTCAAGCAGGGAACATTACAGTACAAAGATTTTGTAATAGATAGTCCCATCAGCAATCTTTCACTTGACGTGGATATTCCAAACATTAATAATTCAGATGTATGGGTTCAGTCAATTGATACAAATGGTGTTGTATCGCAACAATGGACTAAAGTTGATAACGTGTACGGACAAAATGAAATATTCAACGACATCGCATCTGGTACAAATCATATCTTTGCAGTTAAAACACGAGCAAATAACCAGATAAGTGTTATGTTCACTGATGAAAATTTTGGAACAATACCGAAGAATATCATTCGTGTATGGTATCGTGTAAGTGAAAACGTATCTTATACATTACGCCCAGATGATCTATCAAACAAAACTATCAATATCAACTATAGTGGTGCTGACGGCAACACATATACCATGATAATTGGATTACAATTAAAGTCATCAGTCTCTAACGCAAGCAGTGCAGAATCATTAGATACAATTAAAACAAATGCACCTCGCAATTATGTGACACAAGACAGAATGATAACCGCAGATGATTACAATAATTATCTATTGAATCAAAGTGAGAATATTTTAAAAATAAAAAGTGTTAATAGAACACACAGTGGACATAGTCGTTATGCTAAATTATATGATCCTACTGGTACATATTCTAATCTACATTTGTTTGGAACAGATGGGGTACTTTCAGTCGCTACCGCAAAACCAACTAAGGTAGAACATACTGATGACATAGTTGTCAACAGCGTATTTGAAAATTATATAAAGCCAGCGATACAAAATCATGAGTTATTGAACTTATATTACTCTGACTTCAAAACATCATTTGAGGCATTAAGAACTGCATTGCCTGCTAATGATGTTATATTCACATGGCAGACAAATGATAAGACTACTGGTTATTTCAATGATAGTGCAAGTGTGATACAGGGCGTTGGTTCAGCGCAGACTCATTACTTGAAATATATAACTGTCGGTGCATTAGTTAAATTTACAGCATCAGATGGTGTATATTGGGCGAAAGTATCAAGCATATTTGCCAACGGAAGAGGAATAGACGACTCAGTGGGACAACCATCTGGTTTAACTGTTACTGGAATTGGTGCAGTGGCATTCGATATTGAAATACCTTCTGGTGCTACATTAGACATGATCTATCCAGCATTTGCAAAACAGTTTACAACAGTAGAACAAACAAGTATTTTAGATGCACTAACTAGTGCAACACAATTCCAACTAAAATACCATTACGAAGCGACACCAGCATATTGGGAAGTACTTACTACTCCCGTGGTTGATGCAAGTTCATTGGCTTACTTGATTGATGTAACTCCTACTATTGTGGGATCTGGTGCAGTGCATAATAGTTACGATGTTACTACTCGTATAACTAGATATGAAATAGCAACGAACCAAGTTGAATTCACCAATCTAACAAGTGAATACAATATCAATGAATTCACTAAAAAGAGAAATCGTGATATCATTGAACTATATGACACAACAACTGCTAAGTTTATTAAATTTTATGTATGGGGATATAATATAGATTCAAATGGATTATATCAGTCAAACAAAGTTATTGTCGCACTACAAGATAGTTCAACTGATTCTCGTGCAGATAATCCAGATGCATATTTTGATCTAGTGGGACTCGCTGAATCAAAGAGTGCATTACGATTTGAGTGGACACATATACCAGCAGAGAATGAAATCGTAGATCCTAGTTTGTCAAACATCATTGATATATTTACATTGACAAAAGAGTATGACACTTCATTCAAGACTTGGTTATTGGAATCTCGTTTATCCACTAGCAGACCTACACCGCCTACTATTGATGAACTAAACAGACAATTCAATCAATCTAGTGTTGTTGATAAAAAGAAAGCAATGAGTGATACTATTATCTATCGCCCAGTTAAATACAAGGTATTATTTGGTGCAGTAGCAGAACCAGAAACAAGAGCAAGATTTAATGTAATCAAAGTGCCGGGTGTGAATTTTACAGATAACGATATTAAAGCGAAAGTTATTGTCGCAATCAATAACTTCTTTGATATATCACTTTGGGATTTTGGAGAGACATTCTATTTCACTGAGTTAGCAGCATATGTACATAACGAATTGATCGGTGTTATAAGTTCATTCGTGATAGTACCAGAAAGTTCTACTAGTGTATTTGGTTCATTATTTCAAATAACACCATTGACAGATGAGTTGTTTATACCAGACGCAACCGTCATAGATATAGATATCGTAACGAGCATTACACAGGCAAACATTAAGGCAACAAGGTAACATATGGAAAATTATAAATCTACAAAACAACAACTAGCAGACGCAAAGAAGCGTGCTGGTAATTACCCAGTAAATGAAATCAAATCTGTAGACAAGTTACCTACGCCATTTAAGACTGATCTTAACAAGAAATGGCTGGACGCAACATTTGATCAGATGATATCAAAAGGTGATATGGAACATGTTGATGCCTATGTTGGAAATACTTCGGGTAAATCATTAACACGATATGATGACAATTACTTGAATACAAATAGTACAGCACAACAATTAGAGCCAGGAATTGTCACTACAGACGAGTTGGGTAATGTTACCCATACAATCGCGATCAGCGATGTTGCAAACAATGTTGCAATGAACTTTGATCAATATGGTTATAATGCAGCATATAATTCCAATGCATATGTGTATGCTCCGCCTATCAACATAGACAAATTTGTAAATTTTGTTTCTTATTATTGGGCATCTGATCTTCCAGTATACAACTCAACTTTTTTAGTTGCAAATGATACTAATCCAATAACAACCATTACTGGTGCACCATTGGGAACAATTACAGATAGTGTGAACACTGTTGAGTTGTTCAATGGATTGAAAATAAAATTCATTGGTTACGATGCTGCTATTGCAGATAGCACATATTTAGTGACAGGTGTTGGTACTCGTATTAGTTTTAAATTACTAACAGATTCTACTGGGCGAACATTTTTCACAGATACTACACCATATAGTTATTCCATAGATTCGGTAGCACAACCACATGACATTAAAGATTATATTGTAATTGATACATCTGATAATATTGCAAGTTCATGGTCGCGTGCAAACCATTGGATACACAAAGACAGTGTGTTATATTTACAAACATTAGATACTTCGTTTGTTGCAACTACTGTTATTACAACACCTAACAGAGCAAAGCGACCTATTATACAATTTGATGCATTGATGCATATGACTGATCATGGTCATGCACATTATGCATCTGACAGTGTATTTAAAGGACAAGTAGATTATGTAGTATCATCACTAGTTACAGCCGCAGATGTTGCAATTGGTTCACGCATTGCATATGGCAACGGAATATACATCAAAGGTGCATCTGATACATTGACAGAAGCAGAGCGAACAGATACATTCACAGTGGGCGATACTTTTGTTACAATTAATGATTCATTGTCTGGAACTAGTGCATATGCAAAGAGAGACATGTATTACGATGGTGAAATAAAATTAGCACAGAATAAAAAATTACCAAACGTAGCACCATTATTTAAGTTATGCGATAACCAAGGTACGTTATTGAGTAGTTTCAATGGAAGTACGTTTGTTAGTAGTAAAATATTTTCATATAAAGTCGGTACTGGCGCAGTTGATAGCGAACTAACATTTGCGTTATCATACAAAGATACTGGTATGGGCGCAAACATTGTGTTTGAGAATAACCTATTTACAGAACGTTACAATTATTCACGAGACATGGGACACGCAGCGATTGAAATCCCAGGATATTATTTCTTTACAAAAGGAATGAATAATGCAAGTA
>Ga0209815_1000851_pt1 | contig 21625 bp, 31 predicted proteins | sample CoawatmetaG00DNA_FD_187507 | JGI IMG/M metagenome (GOLD analysis project Ga0209815, IMG submission 187507) | Marine microbial communities from the West Antarctic Peninsula - Coastal water metaG002-DNA (SPAdes) (version 2) | ecosystem: Environmental > Aquatic > Marine > Coastal ...
GCCTGAGACTCAGTCCCCCATGAAGGAGACTTTTTGAGGTCACCATCTTTATCAAAAGGGGTTCCCATCCATCTATTCCATGTTCTAGTCCACCAGTCATCATAAGTAGCTACATCGTGTATCCCATGGAGGTTTACTATAAAACGACCTATCTTGGGACCAAAAGCTATAGCTCCGTAGTATTCGCCCTTGAGTGTGGTTCCGGGAAGGGACTTAGCTCTCCCCGTCTTCCCGGTAAATTCATGCATTACTTCTGCTAATTCTCTACCGCTGTGTGGTTCGTATATCCACTTAATTAAACCCTCAAGCCCAAACTTCTTTTCAAGGAACTCAAACTTTTTGAGGTTATTGGCAGTCACACTCCATCTGCCCATCTTTATATCCCCAGACTCATTTGGGTAAGTATAGAGGGTACTCCCTTTGGCATTCTTAGTGTAATTTATTTTTCCATCAAAATAGTTTCGCAGTAAACCCATTCCCCCTGTATAATTAGATGGAATTGTTTCGCCATGACTTGCTATTCCCATTAGAATTTCCCATAGTTCTTCACCATATTTATGGGATTCAATCTCGGGAACCTCAATAGAGCCAATTTTCTTTGCCCCAACTACAGCCTCATTGTACCATTCAAGAGCTCCGTTTATATCAAACCCATCACTGGTCAACGCCTCAAGAACCTCACTTAAACCCTTGTCGGTAGCGACTCCAGCTCTTCCCATTCCTTTGGTAATAGGTTTCTTAGATGCATACTTTTTAGCTATCTCATCCACCTTGAGTTTATCAACTTGGAATGTTTCTCTTATTGATACAGGCACATCACCCTTACCCTCGTTCTTTGCGAACACAGCAATTTCCTTGAAGTCAATATCCTTCAGGGATAGTGGGTTCTTTCCGTCGGCACCCGTCTTAATATTTTCAAATGTTCCTAGGTCAAACAGAGACTCCTGCCCTAGAGCCTTACCTATACGGATACCAAGCTCCCTATGCTCGGATGGTATTACAATATTAAGGTCAATGCTCTGGTATGGGCTATCGCCAACCTCCTTGTCGGGGAATTTATAGACACCAACCTTAACATTATCACCATCAATTTTACCGGTATTCTCGATAAGGAAATTATTTATTCCTCGCACATTTATAGCTGATGTAAAATTCTTACTTGTTATAGGGATAACAAGCCCACCCTCGGTGTACTCTTGTCCATCTAGGTTAAATGTAGCTCCACCCTCTTCTATCTTAGGAAGGGCCTTTATATCAGCCAGAACCTTATTGGCGAAGGTATTATCTGAAATATCTCCATCCTTATCGTTAAATAAAAAACCTCTAAGTGATGATGATACTACCTCCGTTGGAGTAAACTTAACATAGGCTTCTCTACCAAATGTTTTTGGGTCTGCAATAAACCCATCGTATCCAGCCTCAACTAACATTTCATCTAAAATAATATCGGAGCTTGCCTTTTCAGCAATTCCCAGCTCATCTGTAACCATATCATACAGGTTGGAAGTATCTAATTTAGCTTTGTATTTATACTTGGAGTCACGTAGAGCACCCTCAACCTCATCGCCACCCTTATAGAAGAAACTCCTGTTTAATTTTTGTCCGGCCTTTTCTTTTTTGTTTGTTTTTCCTGTGCCATAGAATGAAGGGTCAATGGACGATAGGTCAGAGGTATTTGAGTAGTGGTCAACCTCTATAACATCAGCCTGCATTGTTTCTTCGGCTTCATTAGAATATAGTTCAGTTATCCCCTTTGTTCCCTCACCGAAACCCTTAACTAATTCCATAGTCTTGTCACCAATAGGTGAAATGTCATCGGCTGTACTTAGGAACTTACTTATTTTCTGCCCAAAGCGAGTTAATGTTCTATCAACTTTGCTCTGGTTTATTTGGACACCTTCCTCTTGATACCACTTTAGTCCACGCTTTTGGAAATGTTCATTAAGTAGTTGAGACCAACCTGAGTTCTTTAACTCAGTCTCTAGGTCAGCAACCCTGTCTGGGTTATTCTCTCTAAATTCGTCCTCAACTGCCTGTCTTTCCTCGGTAGATAAGCTCTTATACAGAGCTCCATACATTTCCTCTATTACAGTGGTTTTATCGGCCCCACCATAGAGCTTGACTATAACCTTGCGGAGGTCAGTATCTATGGATGTAGACCCCTTTATCCTCACTACAGGAGCTGATGTACCGTCTAGCTGTTCGGACTCAGCCCAAATACGGTATGAGTTCTCTGCTTCCTCTTCGGAGAGGCCACTATCTAAATATTCCTGTATTTTTTCTTCCCTCAGCAAGACACGACTTGCCTTGGTTATATTTAATACCCCAGCCTTATCGAAGTCCTTATTCTTGGATAGGAAAAACTTTACCCAAGTACCCATGTCTGAGTCAATTTCATTTGCATCTAGAGCACGGTTAACTTCACTCCATGAGTCGTTGCCCGTAATATCATTATCAGCTTCGTATTTATCCACAGACTTCTGCATATCATACACAAGTCTACCCTCTGTATCAAGAGTATTGGAAACCGTTGTTCCGCCTGCACCCATTACGGTACCAGCATAGAATGAAGCTATAGTTCTTTCCCAATCTTCCTCTGTAAAATTAAATAATTCTTTTTCTTCTTGAGTTAGTTGCTCACCAATAATTTGAGAGACTTCCTGAAAACCCTCGGTTGTACCCTCTGATATTGACCCAACAAGAATATTAAGGAAACGGCTTCTTAAGCCAGCCCCTTTCATAACTCTATCTAGACCAAACTTTTCAAGTACAGCGTTAAGTGAACCAACCATTATTGGTATTGAGTTTCTTAGGTTCTCATCAACTCTCTTGCCGGTAGCTTTCTCATAGTCAAGGATACCTTCCTTGGATGAGCCCGCCTCAAGGGCAAACATAAGAGCAGTTCCTGCAATGGGATTGGCTATAGTCGTAGCCATAAACATACCCATCATAGGGGCTGTTTCTGCTCCTACCATATAAATTCTCATTGGGTCAAGGTAGTCTAGGAAATTCTCAGGTGGTTCTGCATACTCCCCTGTGGATGGGTCAGCGGTAAATACATCTTCAATAAAACCACGTTCACCCTCTTCATTCTTGGGTGTCCATGCATCAGCCCAGTATGTTTTAATTTCACCTCCAAGTTCGTAGAAGAACTGCTCCGTTTCATCCTGAGATTTAAGGGCATCCTTTATATTGTCAGGGAGGGTATCAGCAAGTAGCATAACCTGATATTCTGCATCAGCTATTTTCTTTGCCTCAGCGTATCTATTAGGAGTGTCCTTTGTGGAGTCAATAAACCCCTTATCCATAAGGAGGTTATTTGTTTTGTCCTGAACCCACTTTAATTTAGGGGATTGAATAAATAGTGGAATAGTGTTTACTGCGGAGCCAATAGCTTGTTGAGCCGTAGCTATCCCTCTTCTTAAGGGGTCTCCTACGGCATCAGGGTCATCATTATTGATATCAATGATTGAGTAACCATCACGCTCTAATTTTTTACGCTCCGCTGTAACCTTAGCATACTCAGTTATTTCCTCATCGGACATACCTTGAGTCATTAGTATTGGTTGCTGTAGTGTTTCTAATATTTTCTTGTCATCGACAATTTTAGTATCCCAGTCGTAGCCGGTACTCTTGGTAGGTTCAAGCGACTTACGGATAACCCCAATTTCTCTTGTGGTTCCGTCTGAGTTGATATTGGTTTCTTTGGCTTTGAATAGTCGAGGGTCTAGAGGGGTCTTTGTTAGGAGACTCTCCACAGCAGTGCTTGACCCTAAAGCCTCTTCCTGAGGAATTATTTCAGGTGAAATTATAGGGTTAAACTCTTCTGGCTTTAGTTGCTCCTCGGGAGACTCTTCCTGCGGGTATTCTTCTAGAGCCGTATCGTATACAGACTGTACATCAGAAAGTGAAATTCCATTCTGTTCAGCTTCCTTAGGGTTCTGGGTGATATAGTCGAGCAGTTCCTTAGCACTTCTTATAATATCTTGTGACATTTAGCCCCTATTTCTTGAATTGTATATTACTGATAGTTAAGGCTTTAGTCCAAGCCTCGTCTCGAGATATGCTCTTTTCTCTTTGTATTTTTGTTGCTAAGGCTCTTACGTCTTTCTTCTCTTGACCTTTAATTCTTTTCCTTGCATCCTTCATACTTTTATAAACCTTAGCAGGCTTAGGGGGCTCAACCTTAGCGGTAACCTTAGGAGCAACCTTAGTGGGGTTAGTTGATGGTGCATTTACAGCACTACTTAAATTCTGTACTAAACTCTTTATTTTAAATGCAGGGTTGGCAGTGTAGATAGAGTCTTTCTTGGCTACTAGTGCTGTTTTTGCACTTTCAATTCGCAGGCGTTGAGTGGACCCCTCTTTAGTTTTTCTCTTTAAATCATTTAATTTTTCTATTTCAGCATCAATATCTGTAATGTTCCCTACTGGGTCAGCTTCATTCTTTTCCCTAGTTTCCTTTATTTTCTTTTTCTTCTTCTCGGCATCCTTCTCTGCTTGAGTTTTCTTAGGGGGCTTAGGTTCCTTGGGTTTGTTGGTCGGATGAGCTAAATATGAGGCCTTATCTTCCTCTGTTTTAAAGGCAAGATATCGCCCGAGCCTTGAGTCAAAGTATTTTACAGGTTTATGAGCTTCTATACGCTTAGCCTCAGCGTCCGCTATCTGCTTATCTGCACTTGCGAGGTAGCTCCTAGCCTGACTCTCATCATTAAATGTCTTGGAGCCCCCATCGTCATCTATAACTCTGTAGGTCGACTTCCATTTATTATATTGAAGTTTAGCCATTAGTCTATATCCTTAAATTCATCGAAACCACCAGCACTATCGTATGCACCGAACCCGGCACTGGCTATATTAAATAATTGCTCTCCTGATGAGGTTCCAGATGGCGTTCCTGCAATTCTAGCATCAATATCTCTATTTCTACTATCTCTACTCATATTAAAAGCTTCAAGTTCATTCTCTGCCCCACGCTTTACTTGTGCGTTTGCGAGAGCTATCTGTCTTGCCTGACCCGCTACGCTCCTTAGGGTATCCTTATCAACCTTACGTCTTAATTCCTGAGCTACTATTGAGTTCTCAAGACCTTGGTTTATAGTCTGACCGGTAGCTCTTTGCTGGTTGAATTGGCCTTGCTGGCGTACAGTTTGTATGGCTTCGTTACCCGCTTGGTTTATAAGAGGGTCACCATTCTTCATTATTTCCTGCCTACGCTTCTCGTAAGCTCTCTCTGCTGGGGTTACGTCCTTAAGTTTACGCATTCCTGCAATTTGACTACTTCTATTGGCATCAGCTCTTTTACCAGACTGATAGGCCCCGTAGGCACTAATTCCACCCATTATTAATGGTATTATAGCCATTAGACTTCCCTCCTTATTGAATGGACTAATTCTCTATCCGCATCCTCAGCTTTAATTTCATTTAAGCTATTGTTCCATATCTTGAGGTGCCTAATATAACTGTCTGGGTCTGTCTTCGCATAAGCTATTGATATAGCGTAGTCGCACAAGTCTCTGTGGTAGAGCTCCGGTATAATAGGGGATGGAGTTGATGATGTATCCTGAATATTATCAACGGTTCCATAATAGCTGAGGGAAATTTTACCTGTACTTGGTTTAGTATCTAGATGTATCCCAAAATTACGAATGTAGTATACTGAGGGTAAGCCACTAGCAACTTCATTTTCACTATTAAAGGCTACGTCACTCTCCGAAACCGCCACAAGAGTACGACCATCATGTTGGATATGTATAACCTGCTTATAATTTGAGGGCAACCCGTAGGATGAGGAGCCATCGCATGTGTAGGAGCTTGTATCCTCGTACATATTGCACTTACGGGTCATCTCCAATTCGGCTTCCTTTAGAAGTTCAATTAGCATCTGCTTACGCTCATCCACAAAGAGTAAACATCTATCTGCCAGTTTATCAAATGTCATTTATTGCTCCAATTCTGTAACACGTGTCTTGAGTGCAGTGACCTCACGCCTCAACTCATCCACGAGTTTCTGTAGTCTAATAATACCTTTGCCGATAACCTTGTCATCTGGCTTAATTCCAATTTTACTCAAATTCTACCTCTAACCGTCTTATCTCAAGGTCCCCCGTTGAGCTTTGAGCTACACCGCTCACATCTGATTCGTATATCTCAATTTTATAACTTCTGCATCTAACATTAGGTTTACACTTGTACCAGTCGGCACCAGAGGTATCTGGAGGTATTACGTGGTAAGTATTTCCATTGCCCCATTGAACCGCTGTAGTATCATCACCGTCTATGTATATTTTTACTCCAATATAAACACTAGCAGTAGTATTATATTTTATATTAAACCTTCTTAGTACACCACTTCTATCTATATTTTCTTGAGACACCCACCCGGTGGTCCGCTTAAATGATGTGCCTTCGGCTTTTGAATCATCATGGAGCTTTATGTATTGGGTGGACTCATCATAAGAGTATAAAGCAAGGTTCTCATTTAAGGTGAAAATATCCATATCACCAGAACCAGAAGTAACCTTGGTCCATCGCTCCTCTGGGAATAATGATAGGTCTAAGCTGTAAATTGTAGCTCCATCTGCTCCAAATTTGCACAGTAGTCGGTTCTTTTTAGAGTCATAGAATGTGCGTGCATTTTCGTCAACCAAGCCCTGATAGTCATCCTTAATTGATGCCGTCATTGCAGTGGCTTTGAAATTCACATCTAAATAATAAAGATGGTCCTTACCAGCAAAAAACAAACCACTCTCCCAAGGGGTTATACTGTTCTCACTCACACAGCCAATATTTTCCTCTGCTTCACTTAGTGACCACTGTGTGGGGTCGTATGATGGAATGGATAGCCTAAATATTCCATTTTCCATTAGGACAGCCAAGTCACCCATAAGCGACTCAATCCCAATAATTTTTCCACCTTGAGCATCTGTTAACTGAATGTAATTTGAAATAGGGATGACATCTGGTTGGTTGAGCTCAGAGAACATAACCCAATTCTCGTGGTCCTCGGTATCTGCTCCGTTAGAAATACGCACATCTGCTACATAGTTACGACCATTTATAAATTTTGAATGACGGTATTTGGTATCTAAACTGGTTTCGCCAGTGGGGTGGAAGACCCCATCTATAGCATCAAGGTCACGAAAAAAAAGTTCGTGATTAGTTCCAGTTGTTTTCCAGACATAGTTACTACTGGCATTGACAGTCTGGGATGTTGACACTGCGAGACTACCAGTTTGTGCTTTAAAGCTGTACTGATAATTATTTTTAATTGAATTTGGTGTAATAGCATTTCCACCAATCTGAATGGCCCAACCTTCAGCTGAATCTGCACCACCAAGGTCAAAGGATGTAGATGCCACTACATCGCTTCCAATACCAAGCCTACCAACTGTCGTGTTGTAGACTTTTTTTGTTACAAGGAGATTGTCAAGCCATAAATTACCACCAGAAGCCCCGCTATTTTTACAACGTAAATATAGATTAGTCCCATTCGAATAACTCGGTATATCGCTGACCGCTAATTCAACTTGTACGTGCCTCCATTTATCCATAGATGTAAGACCAGTCCCTCCATAATACAATCCAGCATTCGTATCTTCAGCTGAAGTAGCCCCAGCCCCAGTGGTATCATCTATGCCAAGTTTCCACACTCCCGGTGAGTCGTACTCGCTGTGCTTAATAAAAACCCAATAGGAAATTATCAAAGTATCAGAGGTGGTAAAATCCGTTCCTAAAGTAAAGTGCATTCTTTGGTCATCGTGAGTATCATCGCCCGGACTGCCGTTTGCATTTGCAAATTTCAAAGAAGAAGCCCCATACTTCTTTTGGTCAGTAGCTTGAGATACTGTAATAGAACTGCCCAGTGAAGATGACCAACTCCCAGCAGTTGTTCCTTCTAAATCATAAATGCCATTTGTTCCATTCGTTACTGTATCTCCAACAAACCAACCGGGTACTTCACTTGTACCCTCCCGGGTTGGAGATATTCCTACTTGTATATAGGCATCTGTATGCCCCATATATGTCCCCCACGTATTCCCAATAGTTGTATTTACAGCATCTGTCATAGATGCAAACTGGGCATTTTGAGTGGTGGCTATAGTCTGAGCGAACCCACTTATATATAATTCTTTACCATTTATCGATGACGTAAGACCATTTGATGAATCTACCATCACCTTTGTCACAAAAGCATTCGCATCTGCCAGTTGAAGATTTGAATCATTTGCTTTAGAGAGCGTACTAGCTGAGGCCACTTTAAAATAACCACCAGTGCCTTGCTTTCTATAAATATTTATCCCAGTAACACGGTTATTCCAGTCTGCTTGTGCAAATTTCAAAGCAAAGGTAAATACATCCGTGTCAGCATCTGCTTGGTCGGTAAGAACTAACATAGCGTTACTAGCCACGGCACTTAATTCTGGGAGTGCCGTTTCTTGATTTCCATCGTAAATAAATGTCACTTTATACTGATAAAACTTGGTTGTGTGGGTCATACCAGACTCATAGTCGGTGGCCAATTTCCCAGCATAGCTTAAAGTGTAAGGAATTGCTTGAGGTTTAGCCTTGTCTGTTTCAAAGCCGGGAGATGTATTGTAACTACCCCAGAAGAAATCACGGTCAATATATTGATAGATTCGGGCATCGTCAGTAAGGCCACAAGGGAAGCGTAGTTGGGTATTGTAATTGACCACCTTAACAACTTCATCATCAATTGTAATTGCCGGGGTAAATGTAATTGGGTTCCAAGTAGAGAGGTCCGTTGAATGCCAAATAGCATCTGCATCATCAATACCTATCCAGTAATAGTCTCCTGCGATATTAGTATTATACCAGCGAGTTATTGAGACAAAGGCTTTATTGGTATCAACGCCAGAGGCCGAACCTTTTCGCTTATATACTAAGCCCTGTTTGTCAAACTCAGCATTAATAAGTTCTGTGCACGCATTAATGGATACTTCTTCACCATCAACCTGAGTAACCAGCCCGCCGTTTAGTGGAATTTGCTGTATCACTATCTACCCTTCGTTCCAATGCCCTGAGGTTTCTCTATCTGATATCTTTCATTTAAGGCTTTTACCATATTCAGTGCACTGTTATACGCACTAGTAGCTCTGTCTGATTTAGCATCCATTCGCCATAATTGAGACTCAGCAAAGTCAAGCACTAATTCGTGTAGTGCTGGGTTTAGGGGACAAGGCCCACCCATTCCACTAATACCACTAGTTTCGTCAGTATACACAAAAGCCTCTGGAGCCTTTAAATACCAAATATCCACATTTACAACAGTGGTTGGCTTTACATAAATTGTAGAATTGAAATTGTATGCTACTGGGTTTGTTGTGTCCCCAGATAGATATGTATTTTCAAGCCGTTTAACATCACCCGGTTCAATCATCGTGCACCACTTATCGTTGGTCTCATCGTACACGCCAATAATTCCACCACGAACTGGAGAAATCAAACCATAGTAATTATATTTACCCCCAGTAAGAGCTTGGTTGTCTAAGATAGTTTCCAGCTCAGTTAAGTATCCATTGTCTACTATATTAACGATAGTTTGCTGGGCCGTATTAATAGCATCAACCTTGGCTTGCTTCGTGAATACGCTCTCTGCTGGGTCCTCTAATCGAAGGCCTAATATTGCATTTAATTCATTTCCAGTCATCTAAGCTTCCTCTAATTGTGTTAATACCTCAAGAGCACCTTGAGCTTTAATCATCATTGTTTGATATTGTGAAATTTGAACTTTTAAGTTCTCAATAACCTCTGCCACAGTTGGTTTTCCGGTTGGCGGAGTTTTTTTGACTTTTAATTCTTTCTTCATTTTACTCCTTGTTAGTTTGGTGCGTAATAGGCCAACCAGAATGGGGCCCCATTTATTTCTATTTTAATATGGCCAGTCAAGGCTCCTACACTAGTATCAGTTGATAAACTTTTAGTTTGGTCTGAGGCTGATGTGCCTATAAAGTCGATAAACGAATCATCTGTATCGGCTTGGTCAAGCTTAAGAACTGGCACTGCTCCACTTGAACTTGACTGGTCAATATGAAGGGAGGCTGATGGCGTAACAGTCCCAACGCCGATATTGCCAGCCTCACTTATATATAGCCTATTGGTGGTTGAATCTAAATCTTCATGCCCGTCTGATATACCAAACCCGCCATTCTGTGCCTTTCCTATAAACCAACTTGTAGGAGAACCCTCAGTGTTTATAAACTCTATATCTACATTTTCAGTTGACCCAGTCCTCTCAATCTTTAAACCAGTTACTCCAGAGGATGTTATATGTAGCGGGGCGGTAGGTGTTGCCCCAATCCCAATTTTAGTTGTGTCTACCCAGAGTGGGGTAACATTGCCAGCCCCATCCTTTACATTTTTGCCAGAACCAGTAACCCCACCATCAACGGCAAGTATATCCGTAACTCCAGCACTAATTGTTTTTGTGTTTAAATTTGCCATTGTATTTCCTTATATGTTTCTGCATACTAAGTCTATGCTGTATGAGTTGTTACCAGTTGCTAGTGCCGGTGTGTCTACTAAATAATTTGTTGCTTCGTGCCAGTATGCCTTACCAGCGTCTGCGTGGTTCATCGCAAAAGCTGTGCTTTCTGTAAATTTTACCCCATTTAGAATTACATATCCAGAGGCGAATACTGCTGTTCCTATCGAGCCGAATGTTACTGCTACTGAGCCCGAGGTTGCCCCGGATGAAATTTTTGTTACTACCGGAGTCATTTTTTGGTTCTTGTTGTGTAAATTTTTTAATGTGAAGTTTATTCCGGGTGAAGATGACTCTCCGAAGTCTACATCCTGAAGAATATCCATAGAAAACTCTACAGGGTCTAAATCAAGACTAATTCCAGCCATATCAAATGTTTGCTCTACATCACCATCATCGTGAATTTTTAGTGTGAATGTCACGTCACCCCAGTCCTTATTATCTAACTCAGAACCAGCGAGCCATTTAATTCTATATCGCTTCCATGCATTACTTAAATCTGTTAAATCTATTGTAGTTTTATCTGCACCACTATATCTTAAAAATGCTTGAGGATATGGAGCACCATTTACCCAATCCTTGCCACGTGCATCAAACTCCATAACTACATAGCCATTTCGTTTATCAACGTATGTTACGTAATTCTGCACTTTGACATCGCCTAGTGCTGTTAATTCATAGTCTGCTAAATAGCTCATTTATTCCTTCCAAAAATAGGGAGAGCCGAAACCCTCCCTAATTAAGTTAACCTAGTTATTTAGTAACCAGATGGTCCTGATATAAGTAAGCCCTGCATGCGTGGAGCAGTGCAAACTAATTGACCCATCCAGAAGATACGAGCTTGGATACCATCTTTAGCTTCCATAGCTTTGAAGTCTTCTAGTGCAAAGTTTCTCTTAGACATTACCTTGAAATCAAGATAGTTTGTGTTTAAGAAATACATTTGGCCAGCGGGACAATGTGAATCAACAGTAACTGAGGCACCCTTGAAACGTAATGACTGGAAACCAGCATCACCCAAAGAAGCATCACCCTCGAAACGCTTATTGCCCTGTAATGAACTTTCATAGGCATCATATATTTCTTGAGTTGTTACAATTAAGTCTGGTTGGTCATTGTCGATAGAGCAGTGACCGTACATACGGGTCATAGCTTTTACGCCATCAGCAACACCATTAGTAGTTGAACCAAACTCTGAGAAGGACATCTCATCAGTTGCATCAACCATAGCAGAAACAGCTCTTGTGCCACCAGCTATAGGGAATGAACCAATGGTTGAATCCCACCAAGTTAATGAGTCTGAATCAATAGCACCCAATGAGCGGTTATAACCAACAACACAGTTATCAACATTACCCGGAGCGTGCCATACAGAAGTGTCAGCACCAACATCCTCTAGGATGCCTCGACCAGCATCTTCAGCTGTAACATTAACACTTGCAGATGCACCAGCACCGTTCAATGAGGTTAAACCGTTAGCAACAGCGGTAGCATTAAACAGTCCAGCACCGAAAAGGTCCTTGATAGTTTTTTCAGCATTACTCATGCGAGCTTTTAACACTGATAGCACCTGTGATGAACCAGAGTTAACATACTGTTCCTCACCAGACAACACGATTGAGTTGTATGATGTGGCCCACTGCCAAGTTGCCTTTTGAGCTACTTCAACAGCGGTTTGACCAGTTGCGCCCATTCCGCCTAATGCCAACCAACCTGAGTTATCAGCGTGGTTTTGAGCATATTCTATAGGTGTGATGATTGAAGCTCCACCGTCCAGCAATTCTGCATTCTTAAGCAGTTTATGACATAGGACATTGGAGTTAAAGATATTATCAACGAGGATAGGCATAAATTTATCCCTAGTTAACGCTGATACAGTTGTAGATAAAGCCATTACGGTTTATCCTTTCTCTCGGGTTATCCCGAGACTATTCATTAAAATACTTCGCAATATCAGGGTCGTTTATAGACATTTCCTTGAAGCTTTTATATTGCTTTGGAGATTTACTCTCCTTCGCACCAAGCTCGGATGTTCCTACAATTTTACCATCGTTACGAGACTTATTTTCAGCTAACTTTTTAAAGTGGGTAAGCTGGTCGTTCATCGCATCGTATGACCATTCCTTGAATGCAAGGTTAAGGCTTGGCATACCATTCACGGAGAAACGCTCTGCGTTATCCTCTGCGAAGGTAAGAAAGTCCTTTGTTCCCTCATCACTAAGGATGCTGGGATGTGCATTTTCAAGTTCGGTCAACTGCGAGTCGAGAGTATTAACACGAGTATCCATTACACGTTCCGACTCATATTCTTCTAAAGCCTCTAAACGGCCCTCAAGCGGTGACACTTCCTTATTGGGGGTGTTATCCCCTAAATCAGGAAAGGTGCCATTTAAGCCTAAGCTATTGGCCGTAGACTCATCTTCAAAGAAGTAGTCCTTCATGTGTTCACGAAATTCATCGTCTTCGTTAATTTTCTCAACTAACTTGTTCCACTTCGCAAGGTCCTGAGCTTTTTGGGTGTTTGTCTTTGACCATTCAGACTTATTCTGAGAGTCAGACATCCATTCCTTAATAGTGTCGGCATCATAGCTTTCACCATCTATCTCAAATCCTTGCGGTGCTGATTCAGTCTCAATTACTTCAGTAGAAGTTTCTTCTGTCTCTGCGGGTTGAACCTCGGTGGGTTCATCAACTAATGCTTCTGACGCTGTGGTCTCATTAGTTTCTTCGAGACTAGCCATTTCTTCTGACGTTATCTCAATATTATTGTATGACTTATTCATTTAGACTCCTTCGGTTGGTCTGGTTTTTAAACTGGTATTTCTAAACTGTTACTTCAGAGTGAGCATCACTCATACTAGAACGGTCCTGATTGGTAAATTTATATAAAGTCCCGTCTAAGATAAATGCTTTTTTACCACTATTTGAGCGGGTTACATATCTGGCGAAAATAGCCTTACTGGTCATTGAGCTATCGGGAACTGTTGAACCCCTATAGGTAGCTGGACCCTCATGTACATCCGACTCTTTAAGGTCTCCATATTTTAAATGCTTTGAGCGGTTTATTCCATGGCCCTTTGAGACTATAGACTTTAACTGTGCTTGCTTAGACTTCTTATCTGTTGCCATTTGCTATTCCTTTTAGTTTTTCTTTTTTTGCTAATTTTTGAATGTGAGGGTCATTACTGCCGAATGCACTCATTATGCATTCCTTTGTTGCGGTACCGTACCCATTGGTTTCGCACCAACTATTTAGGGTTAAGTGCGTTCGCATCGGTTTCTTTTCCAATTCCGCTACCCTCTCTCTGTCTTAGAATTGCGTCCATAATTTCGTCCTCGTCCGTAGAGTCTTGCATTATGCCCATTTCCTGTTGCATTTGCTGTTCCTGCATTTCCTTCTGCTGGACTAGTCCTTCTAAAATTTCTTTGGAAATATCTTTTTGAGTCCATCTCCAGAACTGCTCATTATCAATTAGACCCATTTTAATTAGGTCAATAGCTTGGTCGAACCTTGCTCCTCGTGATTCAGGGAGGGATGAGCCCGGCACATATTTAAAGTCCATATCATAGTCTAGGTCGTATGGGGCTACATGCTTAAACTCATAGCCACTACCGTCCTCAGAGGCTTGCCTTATAGGAATGACCTTTGAGTAGTTCTGTGCAAGCATTTTCAATGCAATTTTATATGCATCAATAATAGCATCGGTTCCAATTTCACGCTCCTTGGCACGAATAACCTGCTGTGATGCTTCCTGTAATTGCTGAATGGCTCTGGAAGCCGTCACTCCAGATGGGTTTCTACCTTGTGTGATATCATGCACACCAGACACCGTATCAGCAAGTTGTATCATACTTTGAGCCATAGGTAGTGTTGAAGAAGAAATATTGCCAGCCGACAGTCTCTCTATTCGCTCATGTGGACCATTTACATAAAATACCTGTCCCGGCTTATCGGATGGTCTATTCCCTTGGCTTTTAGCCAGAGACTTAGACATCACTATTGCTGGGTTTCCATGGTAAATTAAATTATCCATTCCTTGAGATAGAGCGATGGCACTACCCACAACGAGGCTCTCAATAACCTCTGGCTCACCTTTACCCCATATAGTATGGGCGTTTTGGTAATTTTGAAACATAATTAAAGGGAGAAAGTCAAATGGACTCTCTGTATCCTGAAGCACAGTCTTTCCAGCCCAAGTAGCTAAACGCCATCCCTCAGGTGTCTTATAGAAAGCTTCCTTAAGTAGGGTTTGTCCACCACGATAGTCTGATGACTCAGGCTTGTCCATTGGGGACTGCGTGTCTAGGTCGTTTAAATTAGCTGAGTCAGTTGCATAACCTTCCGCACTTTTAATGAATGAGCGATACTCATTCATCTTGCCCTCAGCACCAACGGTCTTGCCGTAGGTGTCTTTAATATCCCCTACATACGCTGGAGTAGCAAAAACAACACACTTAGCATCTTGTAAATTTGTAGCTAGGGGGTCTATAAATACTGTGTATACATCCGGAACGGTTACACTTAGGTCACCATCCTGCATACTAAACTTCACAAAACCATTACCGTATATAAGTCCATCACGCTTCATCATAGCCACAGCACGTTGGAATTTAGCTTGCTCAAGAACAAACTCAACGGTCTCCTGTGAGGTTCTAGCTGACTGCACTTGCTCCTCAGTCTTGGGCATAATATCAACCTTAGGGGGTCTATCCGTTAGAATTGCATACATAGTCTCAATAACAGAGTGTATAATATTTGGTTCAATGCGGGTCTTGTACTTAGGCAAGTTAAAGGGTTTAAGCATTTCACCTGCGTAGAGCTCCTCATTACGTCTCCATCTAGGAATACGACCCTTGCGAGCCTCCTTGCAGGACTGGAACATCTTCTCAAATTTATTAATAACAAGCTCATCATTGCTTGCGTAGTCTTCCATATTAATATCTGGGTATTGTTTGCTCATAGTTTAGTCGGTACCCTTTCTAGGGTATCCTGTGCCCTTGCTTTTTTTATCTTTTAATTTCTTAATTGCTTCCTTGAAGCGAGCTATTCCCTTAGTGGTGTAGTTATATTTCTTTCCATCTAATTCTGGCATACTAGCTCCATGTATAATTCCAACCCTCTGGGTCTGGATTCAATAATTTTTCATAGTCAAGCTGGTCCTTAGACTTAGCCTCTATTTTCGTAGGTGTCTGCACATGCGTTAAGGCATATCTCAGAGCATCTAAAGCGTGGTCCTCGAGTGTTGTATCTAAATCCTCGGGACGCTTTTCATCAAATATCATGTCCGGTATAGTCCTTATCAAGTTAGGACAGCTTCCATTTAAAATATAAAAGTCCGGTATAGTTGTCTCGTTCCAGTGCATCTTCTGCGACAAATTCATCCAACCGTTAATACGGTCATTGTTAGCCGGATTCAGGTTTGGCACTAGGGGCGTACTAAAATTCCCTATAAGAGCATTTGCAATAGAACTGTCGGTGTACATTGCTGTCTCTGGTTTACGCCAAGACATTGGGTTTCGAGCCCACATACTTGGGTCTCCTAAGGACATGGTTATCTCCTCACCCTGAGAATGCTTCGCAATAAGTTCACCCCATTCCATAGGATGCTTCTCAGTCCCATAAAGCTCCCTATAAGCCATTACTCTGCCTCTTGGGGTAACCTCTACCCATACTGCACAGAAAGGAGCTGAATGACCCCAATCTATCCCGATATACTTATAGTTTTCCGGTCGACCAAATCCGAGTTCAACGGACTTCTCTTTGTCAATAATATGAGTCTGCGGTTCCCATTCTGCAAAATACTGCCCTGCGAACACATCAAAGTCACCGTATCTCCACGCACTCCTCAAAGGCTCAGGTAGAGCATCTAAAAATTTTACATACTCAGGGTCAGCCTTAGACAGTGTGGGGTTATCATCAATAGTTGCTGGGATAAACACCCTGCGTCTTCCACTAATTGGGTCCTTGAAGGCCTTATTGGACTCCGTTCTGCCAATCTGAAAGCGTTTCTTTATCCACTGGTGTCCCGCACCACCCGGGTTACATGTAAGGAATACCTGTGGTTTAATAGCACATGTACTTCTAACCGATGATACTAATTTCAAATAGCTTTCCTCAGTTGGTATCTGACCCACCTCCTCAATTAAGAGTCTGTGAATCTCCCACCCTTGGAACTGTGCGTAGGCGTTCGCATCTTTGAGATGCCCCGTGTAAATTTTTGCCCCGCTTGGGAATTTAAAAACTGTTGGCTTTCCAGTAACCGTTGCATTGGGATAGAGCATAGTGGCTCTGTCAATCCAGTTACGAAGGTCAGAATGGTTCCTACGAATACACATCCCAACAAAATTAGGGTCATGAACCCCCTTAAGTAACCATACAATACCCGCATCTGTTTTACCACCACCCCTAGCACCACCATATAAAATTTCATAGGTCTGCTCATTTATAGAGAGGGCCAGTGTTTGTTGACCCTCATGTGGGGCCCAGAGTGCATCATTCAAAAATTATTTTCGCTTCTTCTTTTTTTCGGACATTTTATAATAGTCCCCGACGGCTTTAGTAATGCGTAGAATATCAGTACGAGGAGGGTCTACATAACTGCCCCCTTGAATCTTAGGGTTATATACCTGTTTAGCCGGGTCCACTGGTCTTAACGCACTTTCCACACCTTGGTCAATAATTTTTTTATGCCGACGGTTCTTCAGTTTAGGTTGTGCAGATGACATTCCTAAATTTGTTTTATTGCCGGGGTTTCTTTTCCCAGTGATGGGGTTGTGTCTCCGGCTTTCATCAACCGCTTTAGCTTTATTTAATTTCCGCTTCTCTCTAAGCTTACTTATTATTGACATAATTATCCTTTTAAAAAATTAGTATAATAGCTCAAAATAGAGCCATTGTGCATATATATCATCACTCCACCATGGGTTGCCCGTTTCACTTAATCACTATCACGTGACTGTATTCAACCGTTACCGCTACTATGGGAGTCGTATACCATTCTATATCTATCGCTCCGTAGATGCCATCCTCGAGAGCCGTGGCTCTACTGTGGTAACCGTACACTACTCGGCATCCTCTATATCTGTTTGGTTAGGCAAATACACCATGTTATCGCCACCATCTGAGTCCACACGTATCTCACTTGCCTTAAGTGATGGTACTATACGTTCAATGATAAGCTTGGCTGATGCTAGTGCATCCTTGTCCACCTCATTGGTACCCAGTGTCGATGCTACCTTGTACAGTTTCTCTATGAGTAGCTTGGCACCCTCATGTTCTCTGAAGATATCTACGATAGTGTGGTCTTTCTTAGGTCTACCCGATGGGTTACCGCTCTGACCCTTCAATAGTTGTCCGTTATCTGCACGTTTAGGCTTATTTTTAGCCTGTATTTCTTGGCGTTCCTCCGGTGTGAGGTTACGCTTGACCATCCTACCTTTTTTCTCTATAACGTCCACTATGCGTTCCCCATCCTCTAATACTGTTCCTTACTTGATGCTTTCACACTGGTTAGTTCGTAGGCTTTCTTTAGTGCCCGCTTAACCTTATTGGCGTGTTTCTTTCCGTGTGTTCCGGCACCCTGTATCATCCCTGCTCTGAAGCCCTCATCGTAGGCCTGACCAACACCTGCGTTCATAATTGCTCTGATACGCTTAATGCCGGTGAGCATTCTAACTATGGTCCTGTCTATTAGCGGGAGCTTGTTTTTGTTGTTCAATTCTTTTCTCCTGACGGGATGTCCTCTATTATAAGGATGTCGTTCTCATCCATTTGCTCTAGTTCATTCATGTAGTTTGAGTAGGTGTTATAGTTATAGGAGTTTTCATCCATAAGTTGCTCTAGTGCTGTGTCTTGCCCATCTTCGATGGAAGGAGGTTCGGTAATAAATTCAATACCCTTTGTGACTGTACTCGCTCCCAGTCTCGTGGCGATGTGGTGAACCGTTGCACCTAAGATAGTTCCACCGATAAAGTATAAGATATCCATGCCATAACTTATGCCTTATTGCAAGCCTATGTTCCCTCGTTTGTGTCGGGGTGTTAAATAGTTTAATGTTTTACTTGCACCGTATCTTTAAAGCATTGTACATTTCCAATAGTTCAGGGCATGAGGTTCTGACAAATTGGAGAGACAAATGACTAAAGCTGAATATAATGACCGCTTAACTAAAATTGCAAAGGAAGTTGAGGACTGCTTCGAGGATACTACTGAGAGTCTTATCGCTCGTACAATTATTATGGGTAGCAAATTCGTTTTTACGGATGATGAATACCCTAACTATCTTGAGTCTGATGAGGTAGCAAAATGAGGAGCTCATCTCGTGGGGAAATAGTGGGTGATGGGGCTAATGCTGTAGCCTATTGCCATTACTGTGGTGAGGGCTATTCAGTTAAGGATATAGGTATTGCAAAAAGCTGTATCTGTTGTATAGACTGTGCTGATAGTATGGGTGAGAAGCTTAAAGCGTATGGAAAGGGGCAAGTATGATATACTATTTAGAGCTAGGACTTTACTTCGCAATGCTGATGCTCCTGTGGCACACAGGTATGAAAGAGGAGGTGTGTGATGACGAATACTAAGCCAAAATACGACCAAATAGAGCGAGTTGGCAAGTGGGTTACCTATATAGCCGAAGATGGCAAGAGAGAACACAGGGGCTACTTCGAGCATGATGACTTCGGTGAGGGTGGTGGGCTATGGTTCACCGACTGGGAGCTTGCAGACTACGATGGTGTTTTTGAGTTGCCTGAGGAAGTTGAAAAGGCCATAGTGCATTTAGGCTTTTCATTGGGGGAAGAATGATGAGGGAAGAAATAAAGTGTGATATATGCGATGACTCACTTGAGACTCGTGATGACTACAAGGTCTTACAATATCTCTTTAATCCTGATGATGATGAGCACGTCCGTATATGTACACCATGTGAGGAGAGCTATGAAACTGAGTAAGGCTCCGTTTAGGTTTAGAATGTACTGTATAGGGGTGGACACTCTGTCTGCTCTTAAGAAGTTTCACCATAAAATAGTTAGGAGAGTTATGGAAAGTGTTAAATGTGACGGCTGTGGGTTAACCATAAGCGTGTATCGAATGGAACACCATTTAACCCATAAGGTTGATGGAATAACAAATTGTGAGGCTCACCAATATGAGCAGAAAGAGGAGGCAGTATAATGGCTTGGGAATGGGAGAGTAATGAGGAAGCTAAGAGGGAAATTGACCCTCTTACGGATAAGATAGTTGAGTTGCATAAGGCTCTTCTAACTGAGAATGGAATACTTAAGGCAAAGGTTTATAACATGAAGCAACAGATAGATGGACTTAAGGCGATGCTTAAGGATGGGTTCTGCTGTGGGAAGGGGGACAAGTAATGACTACTGAAACCAGTTTACCCAAGGCTATTATTACCCGCTCTAGAAATGCTCACTACCTCCTTAAGACAAGAAAGGAAATGGGTCTATCTCAGGGTGAGATGGCTGAGGTTTTAGGGCTTTCCTCCTATACCTATGTTTCTAATCTTGAGAGTGGGAGACAGAACTTTTCTAAGACTCTTACTATGTGTATGTATTATGCCTATGATGTATGGTTAAATAAGGGTAAGTTAGACCCACCCCGCCTATTACTGGACGGGCACGATAGACTTAAAGGAGATGATGTACAATGAAAAAAGGAGCTAGTTTACACAGGTTAAATGCAAATGAGAGACAGCGTGCTAGGATGCGAAAGCTGGGCTATAAACAATATAATAAAGAAGACTGTTTATCTAAAGACATTACATCAAACCGCCTTGTGTTGAATGCTAGGCTAAGGCATCATGGAGAGGATAGCATGACATTGGGTTGGGATGAGTTCGATAATATCCCCGACATAGGTGACATAGAGAAGTGAGTTGATAAGGCTCTTTCAAGAGTATAGTCCTGAAAGTTCTCAGGTTGAATGGTGTGTCGAGATAATGAGGTTTCGGCAAGGGATAACCAAGCAGTCTGCCTCGTTGTCATCTCAACAAATGCAAATACATCTACCTCATCTACCTCGTATTTAGTTTTCCTGCCTCCACCCTTCAGAGGTCTAAACGAAAAGCCTCTATTATCTAGGGGCTTTTTTTCTGTCTTCACCTGAACCTTAATAAACTCCCCTGATACAAACAGCAATAGGTCGAATGGTTCTCCATGTATGTGTTGACATGATATAAGTTGCTCTAGTGCATCCGCCATTGCGATATACTCACCGGCAGTCCCTATCATCTTAGTTTCGCTTATCACACCTCGTATCGCTCAATAAAGCCAAGCAACCACCCTGTCAATAGAGCCCATCCAGATAGAGTCACATATATATTATCAAGGGAATGTCCTGCCTCAATTACAAGCCATGCGGTTACTAGGTTCACCATTAGTCTTATTACTGTAACGATAGGGTTCTTCATCTTCTCTCCGTGGCTTATGCTCATGTTCAACCCCGCAGTATGAGGGGCAGGTATAATATTTTGAATTGTATTCTTCGGAATTGTTCATAGCCCAAAAAATTAGGGCTGATAGAATAGCTACTATTAAATGTTCGCTATAACTCATTCTCTCTAATGATATCCTCTATCCGACTCTGAGACAGAAAATACTCATTTGATAGAAAGTCCTGCTTCTCCCTATAGGACATCTCGGTAGCTAGTCCAAGCGTATGCCATATAGTACATATTTCTGCATTGCGTACAGCTATATCTATTTTCTCGTGTAGCTTGTTTATTCTGAAGTGCTTTGATGAGCTCATAGGTTCCCTAGGTTAGTATACTCTTCCCATATGTTTGACCTACTCTTGTCGGCGTCAATATGACCCTCCTGAAGAGCCTTTAATTTTTTCTTATAGAAAGACTCAAGGCTTAGCCTATACTCTACTTGGTCTAGTTCTGTGCCCTTGATGGTAGTATTCCTTGATGCGAAGACCTCGAGCTTCTCGGAGGTTCCCTCGCCCCACATTGTGTCGATAGCCTTGTTCATTGGAGTGGTTATTCCACAGCCCCACTTGTAATGACATCCCCGGCATTGAGCCAATGAGTTTCGCTCATCCCATCGAAGGAATAGGTTGTTTCTAGAAACCTTGTGTGACCAATCAAGTGTCCCTGAGATGGTGGA